>FMSI01014615.1_pt1 | contig 16791 bp, 15 predicted proteins | sample 1504471 | NCBI WGS metagenome assembly FMSI01 (sample SAMEA4475357, study PRJEB15587) | soil metagenome | biome: Soil; feature: Field | place: India | collected 2015-03-11 | depth 0 m
CCCCGGGGAGGAGGTTGTTATGTTAGTGCTAATAATTGCCATAGTTATACTGGCTTTAGAAGCGATTTTTGTTGTTTACTTTTATCTTAACAATCGGGCAAAGATTATAGGTGCCCAGGAAGAAGCAAGAAAAATAATTGAAGATGCCAAAAAAGAGGCAGAAAATTACCGTAAATCTGCCGAAATTGCTGCCAAAGAACACTGGTATCAAGAAAAATTGAATTTTGAAAAAGAAACCCTGAATCGCCGCAGAGAGATTGAAAGGGCTGAGCGACGGCTATTAGAGAAAGAAAATAATCTGGAGAGAAGGGAACATTTGATAATTGACAAAGAGAAGGAACTTATGAATAAAGATCATAATCTCCAGAATCGGGAAAAGATAATCCAAGTAAAATCAGAAAGGCTTGATCAGTTAATAAAGGAACAGACCGAAGCATTACAAAAGATCGCAAATCTTTCAAAAGAGGAAGCCAAGGGTGCATTAATGCAAAATTTAGAGGCAGAGGCAAGACATGAAGCAGCGGCACTCCTTAATCGTATAAGAGAAGAGGCACGCCAGAAGGCTGAAGAGACTGCCCGCGAAATCATTCTCCAGGCGATACAGAGATGTGCAACGAGTCATACAATGGAAACAACTATATCAGTAGTTTCAATCCCTTCTGAAGAAATGAAAGGAAGAATCATTGGAAGAGAGGGTAGAAATATCCGGACATTTGAGAATCTCACGGGAGTTGAGGTGATAATTGATGACTCACCTGAAACGATTTCTCTATCCTGTTTTGATCCAATTAGAAGGGAAGTCGCACGGATTGCAATGTCAAAATTAATTTCTGATGGACGGATCCATCCCGCACGGATTGAGGAAGTTGTAAAGAGTGCCCAAAAAGAGATAGAATCTGTAATAAAAAATACCGGAGAAGAAATCTGCCTTGAATTGGGAATAATAGGTCTTGCTCCAGAACTTGCCCGTTATCTCGGGAAAATGCGTTTTCGCACAAGTTACGGACAGAATCTTATGCAACACTCAAAAGAGGTTGCCTACCTTTCTTCACTCATTGCTCAAGAGTTAGGGCTTGATCCGATGATTGCCAAGAGGGCAGGGCTCTTACATGATTTAGGTAAGGTCGCCGATTTAACAATGGAAGGTCCGCATGCCCAGATTGGCGCCGAGATTGCGGCAAAATTTAATGAAAGCGAAGTGATTGTCAATACAATTGCTGCCCATCACGAGGAGGTTGAACCACATACTCCCTATGCCTTTATCGTTGAGATAGCGGATTCAATTTCAGGTGCAAGACCGGGTGCCAGAAGAGAAACGATAGAGGCTTATATAAAGAGGTTGAAGGCGCTTGAAGACCTTGTCTCTTCATTCAATGGTGTAGAAAGGGTTTATGCAATTCAGGCAGGTAGAGAAGTAAGGGTGATGGTCAATCCAGGTGTAATCGCTGATACAGCGGTAGTAAATATTGCAAATGATATTGCCCGCAGGATTGAAAAGGAGATTCGATATTCTGGTCAGATAAAGGTCACCGTGGTAAGGGAGACACGGGCAACCGAAATAGCAAAGTAATCTTGACTTTAGGTATTTTTTTATTATAATTGCCTATGGCAACAATGAAAGCAGTCGTTAAAACAAAATCTGAGCCAGGGGCAGAATTATTAGACGTGCCAGTCCCGACACCGGGACCCAACGAGGTCCTGGTAAAAGTTTTAGCTACTTCAATCTGCGGAACAGACCTCCATATATTCCAGTGGAATGATTGGGCACAAAAGCGTATAAAGAAAATTCCTCAGATAATGGGCCATGAGCTATGCGGTGAGGTTGTTGAAGTTGGTTCAAATGTTCAGAATATAAAAAAAGACGATGTCATTTCTGCCGAGACCCATATTGCCTGTGGATATTGTTATTTGTGCCGAAACAACCTCGCTCATATCTGCGAGAATGTAAAGATACTTGGTGTTGACATAGATGGGGTATTTGCTGAATATGCGGTTGTTCCAGCAAACAATGCCTGGGTTATTGAGGATAAAATTCCAAGAGATTATATATCAGTTATGGAACCTCTGGGTAATGCAATCCACACAGTCCTTGCCGGAGAAATTGGGGGAAATACTGTTTTAATCACCGGTTGTGGTCCAATCGGATTAATGTCTATTGCAGTTTGTAAAATCTGTGGTGCCGTGAAAATCATTGCAACTGAGGTTAACGAATACAGGTTGCATCTTGCTAAAAAACTTGGGGCCGATGTCGTGTTGAATCCAAAGAAGAACAAAGTCTTTGAAACAATTATGCAAAATACGAATGGCAAGGGTGTTGATGTAGTTCTGGAGATGTCTGGGAACCAGTCTGCAGTTACTGAAGGACTTAAGGCTTTAAGACCCGGGGGACGATATTCAATCTTAGGAATACCAGACAAACCTTTGAAAATAGATATTGCGGAGATTGTATTTAAATACTTCACGATACAGGGTATAAATGGAAGATTGATGTTCTCAACCTGGTATAAGACATCCAGATTTCTTGCCTCAGGCAGAATCGATCTTGAACCGATAATAACCCATCGCTTCCGGCTTGAAGAATTTCAGAAAGGAATGGAATTAATGGAGAATGGAAATTGCGGGAAGATACTTTTATATCCCTGAGATAGATGATAAAGGGTATCGGTATTGATCTGATTGAATTTACCCGGTTTTCAAAGGTCTCTGAAGATTTTTTTAATCAAATCTTCACATCCAGTGAAATGGAATCAATCCAAAAAAATATTACATTTGCGGGTTTAAAGTTTAGCATTAAGGAAGCGATTTTAAAAGCACTGGGCATCGGGCTATATTTTGGATTTTTCTTTAAAAATATAGAATTAAAGAATAATGATGAAGTTTGTGTGAACGAGCCACTCACAAAAATTTTTTCCGATGATAAAAGATATATCCATATTGGGGCAGGCAATTCAAAAAGATATGCCTGTGGAATTGCAATAATAATAGAAGAAAAACAGGGGGTTGACTAAATGTCCAATATTGGTTCATACGATGAACGATATAAAAATTTTGATTGGAAATTAAGTGAACAGGAACTTGATTATGGTAAGAACAGGATGTATAATATTGGTTATTATTGTAGTGATAGGATATGCGAACTCGGTCTGGGCAATAAATTAGGATTGGTCTGGCAGGGTTTTAGCGGCGAAGTCAGGTATTTCACATACGAAGACCTAAGGGTAAACAGCAATAAATTTGCCCATTTCCTGACATCGTTAGGAATAAAAAATGGGGAGCGGGTCTGTATTTTTATGGATCGTATACCAGAATTATACATATCATTCATTGGTATACTCAAAGCAGGACTTATTGTTCAACCATTGTTTTCCGCATTTGGTGAAGAGGCATTATTTACCCGACTTGACGATGCCAAGACAACCGCAATCCTGACCACGCGTAAACACCTCTCAAAGATTCGTAAGATAAAATTACAACTTCCAGAATTGAAATACATTATTATCTTACACAATGAAGGAAAACCACTTGAAGAAAGAGAAATAGAATTCAATATGGATGATTATCAACGTGTGGACAATTTTGCTATATATCCTGCGGATAGAGAAGCACCATCGGTACTGCATTATACTTCAGGCACGACAGGAAAACCAAAAGGTGCATTGCATGTCCATTCGTCTATCATTGCTCAGTATATTACAGCAAAATGGGTTCTTGACCTTCAGCCAAGCGATATATACTGGTGCACAGCAGACCCGGGATGGGTTACCGGTACTTCCTATGGTATTATCGGTCCCTGGTCAAATGGGGTTACGCAGGTCGTTTATGATATTGGATTTAATGCCGAAAAATGGTATGCCTTCATTGAAAAACACAAGGTTACGGTATGGTATACTGCACCAACTGCAATCAGACTCTTAATGAAAGAAGGCGTAGAGATTGTGAAGAAATATAATTTGAAATCTTTGCGCCATTTAATAAGTGTTGGTGAGCCATTGAATGCCGAAGCAGTAATCTGGTCTGAAAAGGTTTTTGGTTTACCTTTTCATGATTCTTACTGGCAGACCGAAACCGGAGCGATAGTTATATCAAATTATCCGGGTATGAAAATTAAGCCCGGTTCTATGGGTAAGGCATTTCCTGGTATAGTTGCGACGGTCGTTGACCCCCAAAATTTTGAACCGATTAATACCACAGGCTCAATCGGATTGATTGCGTTAAAACCTGGCTGGCCTTCAATGATGCGGGCTTACTGGAATAATAAAGAAACTTATGATAAAAAATTTAAAAATAACTGGTATATCTGCGGAGACCGTGCCTATCTTGATAACGAAGGATATTTCTGGTTTGTGGGCAGAGATGATGATGTGATAAATACTGCAGGACATCTTGTTGGTCCATTTGAAATTGAATCCGCACTACTTGAACATCCTGCGGTGGCTGAGTCTGCAGCGGTGGGCAAACCCGACCCCATCAATATGGAAGTGGTAAAGGCATTTGTTGCCTTAAAACCTGGATACAAGCCCAGTGATGAACTTGAACTTGATATAATGAACTTTATTAGGAAAAAACTTTCACCCTTGGCAATGCCACAAGAGATTGAATTTGTGGATTCACTACCCAAAACAAGGAGTGGTAAAATAATGCGCCGACTATTAAGAGCAAAAGAATGGGGTGAAGAAATAGGTGATATATCAACATTAGAGAATGATTAAAAATATTTTTTAGAAGGAGGCAAAAATGGCGGAAGATTTGAAGAAGTTAATAATAGACTATGTGAAAAAAGAATATCTGGATGAAGATTCAGACCAGGAGATAACTGAAAATACCCCACTCATATCAAGTGGAATTGTTGATTCCTTTTCAATGGTTTCGTTAAAGACTTTTCTTGAAAAAAAATTTAATATCAAGATACCCGATGAGAAGGCAACAACTGAGGCATTTGACACAGTGAATAATATAATTAAACTTCTTGGTGAATTCGTGAAACTTGATACTTAATGGGGAGGATTAAATGGCGTTTCGCGATAATTTAAGAGAGTTTTTTGCAAACGAACTCAAGGCAATTAAGGAAAAGGGTTTATTTAAAGAAGAGAGATATATTGCATCTCCCCAATCAGCAGTAATCAGAGTTGAATACCCATCAGGTTCACCCCCAAGAGAGGTTATAAATTTTTGTGCAAACAATTACCTTGGTCTATCAAGCCATCCTGAAGTTATAAAGGCCGCACACGAAGGTCTTGAAAGCCGCGGTTATGGTATGTCTTCAGTCAGATTTATCTGTGGAACCCAGGACATACACAGGCATTTAGAAAAGAAACTCACAGAATTTTTGGGAACCGAAGATACAGTTTTATTCCCATCCTGTATGGATGCGAATGCTGGAGTCTTTGATGTTGTGCTTGACAAAGAAGATGCAATGATTGCTGACCGCCTTGTTCATGCCTCAATCGTTGATGGTATGAAACTATGTAAGGCTCAATTATACAACTACAAACATTTGAATATGGCACATCTTGAAGAAAAACTTCAGGAAACACAGAATTGTCGGTTCCGTATGATTATCACCGATGGTGTATTTTCTATGGATGGTGATATTGCACCGCTTGATAAAATTTGTGAACTTGCTGATAAATACGATGCAATGGTCATGGTTGATGATTCACATGCTACAGGTTTTCTGGGGAAGAATGGCAGAGGTACACACGAATATTGCGGTGTTATGGGAAAAATTGATATAATAACCACAACGCTTGGAAAAGCAATGGGCGGGGCAAGTGGTGGTTGTGTGAGTGGGCGCAAAGAGATAGTTGAAATGTGCAGGCAGCGTGCTCGTCCTTATCTATTTTCTAATACAATCCCACCAGTTGTTGTTGCTGCCGCAAATAAAGTGATGGATATTATTGGAAGCACAACTACTTTACGAGATAAACTTGAAGAGAATACAAAATATTTCCGACAGAAAATGAAAGAGGCAGGATTTGATATTAAAGAAGGAGTCCATCCCATTGTGCCCGTGATGCTTTACAATGCAAAGCTCGCTCAGGATATGGCAAGAGACCTTTATGACGAAGGAATTTATGTTGTTGGATTTTTCTTCCCGGTTGTTCCGCAAGGGCAGGCAAGGATCAGGGTTCAGATTTCTGCAATCCACGAGAAAGAACATCTTGATAAGGCAATTGAGGCATTTAAGAAAGTTGGTGAGAAATATAAAATCCTCGGAAAGAAAAAAGATGAAATAGTTGCGATGTATGGATTGTGAAAATGCCAAAATACCTAAATTGCGGGATATTCTAAACAAATCCCCAAAATCCAAATCTCAATTCTCCAGACTGCTTTGAATTTGAAAGATTGGAGATTAAATATCATTTAGAATTTTAATGAATAATACAGCAGATGCGATTATTATTGGTGGAGGTATAATCGGCTGTGCTACAGGTTATTATCTCACAAAAAAGGGCATAAAGGTTTATCTTTTTGAAAAAGATTATCTAACTGCAGGTTCAACAGGAAGATGTATCGGGGGAATAAGGCAGCAGTATTCTACTGAATTGAGTATTAAGGTGGCAATGGAATCAGTAAAGAAATTTAAAGTAATGAAAGAAGAACTGGGGATAGATGTGGAATTCGAGCAGGATGGTTATTTGTTCCTGGCACACAGCGAAGAGAAAGAAAGGATCTATAAGCAATTGATAAAATTACAGAAAAATATGGGACTGGATGTAGAATATGTGGATGTGGAAACGATAAAAGAAATCGTGCCGGGAATAAATGTTGATGGCATACTTGGTGGTGCATACTGCCCATCTGATGGACAGGCAAATCCATTTCTGGTAGTTGATGGATATGCAAGAAAGATAAAAGAAAAGGGAAAGATATTCACTCATTGTGAGATTAAGGAAATAAATGTTGAAGGTGATAAGGTTATTTCTGTTACTGCAATTGATAATACAAAATATTATGCGCCGATTGTGGTAAATGCTACAGGTCCATTCATAAGGGAATTTTCTAAGCACCTTGGGCTTGATATACCGGTATTCCCTGAACGTCATGAATCTCTTATCACTGAACCGATAGAAGTATTTTTCAAACCAATGATTGTTGATTATCGTCCAGATGGATGCTATTTTCATCAGAAGGCAAAACAGGGTAGTATCATTGGTTGTTATACACCGGTTCCGAATGTACCAGGAGCAGATGTCCGTTCATCTTTTGAATTCATAAATGAAATGGGGTGGAGGATGGCACGATTGATACCAAAACTTGCGGATGTGAAGATAATTAGGCAGTGGGCTGGTAGTTATGAGATGACGCCGGATGGAAACCCAATTGTAGATAAAACAGACATTGAAGGATTGTGGATAATTGGTGGCTTCTGTGGACATGGATTTATGCTTGGTCCTGAGATAGGATACATAGCAGCAGAATATATAACAACCGGAGAACCCCCTTATGATATTCACGAATTTGCCCTGAAAAGAGATTTTTCAAAAAAAGAAGTTATGAAGTGATAGTATTTAAATGAGTCTTAAAAAATAAGCCTTTAAATAATTACTTTCGGGAAAATTTAGTAATACGGGATGGTCTTTTGCCTGTGTACCCTGATGAATAATTACAAAATTCTTTTTTGCATCTTTTGAAGCATCACATAGCATTTTTAAAAATTCTTCATTGGAAATGTGATAGGAACAGGAGGAAGTAAACAAAATTCCTCCTTCATTTAATAACTTCATTGCCATTAAATTTATTTCTTTATATCCACGCAGAGCATCAAATTTTTTCTTTTTTGATTTTGTGAATGAAGGCGGGTCAAGGATGATTGTGTCAAATTTTTTATTTTCGCTATATAATTTTCGCAGGGTTTTAAAAACATCTGCGCACTCAAATCTGCATTCAAGATTATTTAAAAGTGCATTCTTTTTTGCAATTTCAATCACCTTTTCTGACGAATCAATACCCAATACTTTTCCTTTTTTTGCTGTGTATAAAGAAAATCCACCAGTATAACAGAAACAATCAAGGATTTCACCGTAAGCTAACTCAGTCATTTTTTTTCGGTTTTCACGCTGGTCGAAGAAGAAACCAGTCTTTTGACCGTTTATTATGTCTACAAAAAATTTTATTCCATCCTGTTCTATTTCTACAAATTCGGGGATTTTTCCGTAAACTGTTCTATTTTCAGGGTCAAGTCTTTCAAGTTTGCGCAGATTTTCATCAGATTTTTCATAGATGCCTTCCGGGTCGAATAACTCTTGCAATATTTCAAAAATCATTTCTTTTCTTTTGTCCATCCCGAGGCAATTTATTTCAACGACAAAATACCTGTTATATTTATCAATTATTAATCCAGGCAATCCATCGCTTTCACTGTATATAAGTCGGAAACTTTCACCTAAATTAGAACGGCGTATCAGTGCATTTTTAATTCTATTCAATAGGAATTCCTTTGAAAAATCTTCTTCTTTTTCAGAAAAAAGTCGGACTGATATTAATGAATGCGGATTATAAAATCCTGTCCCAATTACCCTTTTTCTTTCTTCTACTTTAACGACTTCACCCGGTGAAGCGTCCTCGGTTCTTATTATTTCATTCGAGAATATCCAGGGATGGTTTAGATGGCGTCTGTGGACGATAACTTTTTTCACTTAAAAATCCTTTCAACACCATCGTTTTTTACCCACCCCCCAATTCCACCGGGTAGCTGAATAAGGCAATACTGCCCCCTTTCTTCACGAATTTTCGCCTCGGTCCCATTATGGATTATAAGAATCTCTTTATATTCATCACCGGGTCCACTATATGCCCTTAACTCATTTACAACTACGACCACATCTTTTGATTTTTTTTCTGCCTGCCAGAGGAAAAAGGTTACTAAAAAATAAATGAATAATAAAGAAAACAAAATGCAAAACCAGAGAAAGATTTTATTTCGCATTACCAAGAATAGAGACAGAAAGATTGAAATCAGAAGGAACGAGAATGCAGAAAGAAAGCTACTTTCAAAGATAGAAAAGTAATGAAAGAATCGGTCCAGAAGTTGGACGAAAGGATTAGGAATAGTCATTACTTTATCAGGTCGGAAATTCCTTAAAAAATTTAGATTGTAGACAATATCTTCATCCCTCGGAGATAGAAAATATGCCCGGCGATATTGAATGATTGCCTTTCCAATATTGCCGGCTTTAAAATAGGCATTTCCTAAGTTGTAGTAAATATCTTTATTATCGCATAATGATAAGGCCTTTTCATAGAATTCTATTGCTTTTACAAAATCATTTTCAGCATAATACCTGTTTCCAATATTATACAATTGAACTACATCATTTATAGAAATCAATATCAGAAAAATCATAAATCCTCCATAAGTTTTTTTGTCTTCTCAAATATTTCACTCATTGATGTTTCTGTTTTTGATATTGGCGAATATGCAATAGTATCACATTTTTCTATAATATCAAAAATTTGTTCAATTAAGTCTGTTTTTAATTCTTTATTAATTAATTCCTGTTTTAATTGTTCGGCAGTAAGGACACCTGTATCAAGATTGAAACGGTCACCAATGTAGTTAATTATTGCTTTTGAAAGCGAACTGTAAAAGTTCTTTTCGTCGTTTCTTTTTAAATAATCCGCTGTTTGCTTGAATCGCTTTTTAAATAATCTGCCGGACATAAATTTCCGCGCATAAGCACGGTCCCGTGATAATTTTGTCAGGTGCTGTTGGTATAGAAATGATATGATAAGCAAAACGATTGATATAGGGTACAAAAGGATGAACAATTTTGGAAACGCGTTTGAATCAGGCCTTATACTATTTTTGTTAGGTTTGATATAGCGTATATCAGTTCCTAAAATCTTTACACCACCCGCATCGGTTACAACCTTTGCCTGTGTAAGACCTACAGCAGTGAATTTTAGCTTTTCGGTTTTTAAAATTTCATAGGACTTTGTTCTCGGATTGAAATAAGACATAGTTATTTCAGGTATTATATGTTCGCCATCAACCTGTGGAATTATAGGAAATCTAAATTCTTTGCTTCCTTTTACAACACCTGACGATTTATCGAGATTGAGTTTTATTTCGGGTTCAAGAATTTTAAGATTGCATACAGTAGGAAGGGTTGGTTTTTCAATCAATTTTATATTACCACTGCCACTTACTTTTAAAATCAAGTTTATTGGTTCCTCCTGTTTTGCTGTATCACGGTCAATCCTTGCATTCAATGTGAAATTACCGACACCACCACTAAAGTTAGATGGCTTATTTTCTTCCGGTAAGGGACGGACATTTATTATGATAGGCTTGGATGAAATTACAATCTGCTGGGCAGTTCCAAAAAAGTCGAAAAAATCTCTTGGTGGTTTTATGATAGTGGCGATCATTTCCATGGGTTCAATTGTAAGACTGCCCGATATTATGGGAAATAATGCTACTGTCTTTAAAAGTGCTGCATAATATGTCTTGCCTTCGTATATCTTCTTCTGATATCTAAGACGGTTTGTTTCATAAATAGTCTCAGACCAGAATCCATTGAAGGCTGGCAATTTTGTGAAACTGATTTCACTAAGGTCATACTGTGTGTAAAGATAAAACTCAACATTTATCTCTTCACCCTGATAAACCTCCCGTCGGTTCGGTATTGCAATGAGCATTACCTCACCCTCTAAGGAGCCAGTGGGTTTTGGTGGTTTTGTTGTCGTGGGGGGCGGGGTTTTGGTAGTATCCTTTACAACCTCAATATCAATTGATTGTGTCTCATAGGTTTTCCCCTGATAATCAATCTTACAGGGATCGATTGTAAATTTGCCAATCTTTTTAGGACTTAATGTATATATAAAAGTGATCGTGGTCTGCTGTGTCATTTTTCCGTGGACAAAACTTATGTTTGTAGACTGTGATGAAGAACGTCCTAATATATTGAAATCAGGCAAATCAGGCAGTTTTGGTGAAGGGACCCCGCCGATGTTTTCTCCACTCACTGAAATATTCAGTGTGAAAGTTTCGCCCAACTCGACTGTTGTGCGATCAACCGAAGCAGTGAAATTGAGTTCAGCAGCGAATACATTCAACGGCATTAAGAATATCATTACACATAAACAAATTATTCTTTGCAATTTATGATTTTTATATTGTTTGGGATTTGAGATTTGGGTTTTGGTATTTAACTTCATCTTACCAGTCTTTTTCTACTTTTTCCCGTTGTGGTTTGGGCTGTTGTTTTTTCCGTTCTTCCTTTTCTTTATCCTTCAGTGCTTCAAGAATACGATTGGCATCCCTTTGGGAAAGCTCTTGTTTTTGCTTTTGGGGTTGTGGTTGAGGTTTCTGCTTTTGTTGCTGCGTAGAATCACTCTGTGGCTGATTTTTTAGTTGTTCCTTTAATTTCAAACAAAATTCAAGGTTTTCTTTTGCTTTGATATCTTTATTATGCAAGAGCAAGGCAGTTTTATATGCATTTATTGCACCATCAAGGTCACCCTGTTTGAATTTGCAATTACCAATATTATAAAATGAATTTGCCTGAAATTTTTTGTCTTTTGTTAATAGTCCAAGTTCAAATTCACCTATCGCCTCGGGATATTTTTCCATTTTGTATAATGCCCTACCCATATTATAATGAATCTTTATATTATCGGGTTCAAGAACTTGTGCCTGTTCATAGATTTTAAGGGCATCTTCATATTTCTGTTTTCTCATCAAACCATTCCCTTTACGCATAAGAGAACCGACATCAGCGTAAATGGGCAGCAAGAATATTATCATTATTAAAGATAATTTGGTTATTAGATTTCGGATTTTGAATTTCGAATGGACTATCATATCCATCTTCCTCTCCTGTCACTCAAGAAAATACTTAAAAATATAAGACCAAAGGCAATGAGAAGAAAATATTGATATCGTTCTTCAAACTGAACATATTCTCCCCCACCGAATTCTTTCTTCTTTATTGCATTCAGTTCATCGATGAGCCGTTCAATATAATGACCTTCAGTCCTGAAAAACCTTCCATTTCCTGCCTTGGCAATGAGTAATAGCAATCTGTCGGCAAGCCTTGTTATAACGATATTTCCGTCTTTGTCTTTTTTATAGGTAACTCCACCGGTTGAAGATTCTGGTATCGGTGTGCCTTCAGGTGTGCCGATACCCACTGTGAATATCTTAATACCCTGTTCAACTGCCTTGTTAACTGCTGTCAGCGGGTCTCCTTCAAGATTATCGCCATCCGTGAAGAGAATCAATGCCTTATGAGTTTCTTCCTTTGGATTAAATAGGGTGGAAGAAACTTCTATTGCCTTCGCAATATTTGTACCCGGTCTTGGTATCATATTCGGTTCTATAATATCAAGAAATAGTTTAGCAGCATCTATATCGGTTGTCAATGGGCACATCACATAACAATCACCAGCAAATGCGGTAATACCTACCTGATGGGTGCCAAGATTATTAAGCAAATAAACGATATCCTGTTTTGCTCTTTCCAATCTTGATGGATTTATATCCTGTGCATACATACTCTTTGATGCATCAAGGGCGATTACAATGTCAATGCCTTGTCCTTTGTATATCTGTAATTTCTCGCCCCATTTTGGGCGGGCAAGGCTGACAATTAGAAATACAACGCCAAGCAGGAATAATATTGATTTTAACAAATACAACCGCGAGTTGAATGATTCTATCAAAACGGGTATTAAATTGTCATCAGCGAATTTTTTTAATGCATTTCTCTTTTGAATATATAACAGAATCAAACCAAGAATTAATATTGGTATTGAAGAGAGTAGATATAAATATCTTGGTTCTGCCCATTTTATCATGGGAGTCTCCTTAAGAAGGTCACCGATAGGAAAAACGAAGCAAAGCAGAGAATGAGTGCCGGGAGCATAAATAATTGTGTCCTTTCAGAATATACAGTAAACCTTGAAACCTTGAATGTTGTAGGCTCAAGTTTATCAATTTCATCATATATCGTCTTTAATGCTTGGGCATCAGTGGCAAGAAATGCCTTTCCTTGCGTTAATGCAGAGATTTCTTCAAGTGTCTTCAAATCAAGGTCTACTTCTTCCCGAATATAGATTTTTCCATAAATCGGATGTTGAACAGGAATCGGCACTGGACCTTTTGACCCCACCCCTATACAATAGACCTTTATATTATGTGCTTGGGCAAGTTTAGCTGCAGTTGGTGGGTCTATCTCGCCCGCGTTGTTTAATCCATCTGTCAGCAGTATAACTATTTTCTCTTTTGCCTTTGAGTCCTTTAACCTTGCTACTGCTGTTGCCAATCCCATTCCGATTGCAGTTCCATCCTGGATTATTCCATAATCTATTCTATCGAGTAAGTCAAGCAAAATTTTATGGTTGTTTGTGAGTGGACACTGGGTCATTGAAGTAACAGCAAAAACTACTAAACCGATGCGGTCTCCCTTTCTCTTTGATATAAATTCTTTTGCCTTTTCTTTTGCAACATAAAGACGATTCTTGGGACTGAAATCTTCGGCCTGCATAGATCCTGAAATATCAAGACAGAGCATAATGTCGATACCACTTGTTTCAGTCTCTTCATAAATCCTACCTCTCTGTGGGCGGGCAAGGCTTACTACAATGAAAATTAAAATCAGGACATTCAATACCATTGAAAAATATTTGAATGAATTTCCAGTTTTGTAGTTTTTGAAAAAGCTGGTGTCAGAAAATTTTATCGTACCTTTTCTTTTTCTTAACTCCCAGTAAATCAAACCCGCAACTGGTAAAAATAGAAAGAAATACAAAGGACTCGCAAACTTCATTTTTTTTCTCCTTTATCTTCCGGCACGCTCATCAGAATTAGTTCTTTAGATTTTTTTATAATGTTCTCAGTTGCTTCCTGTGGTGGTATGAATTTAGCGTATTTTACCATATCCGCATACTGGAATAAATCGCGAAACTCATCGCGTAATGGTAATTTTAATGCTTTCATACTATATATTATTTCAGTCGTAGTCTGTTCAATTGCTGGAAAGTTAAATCTTTCTTCAAGATATCGTTTCAATATCTCGGTGAGTGTATAATAAAATTTTTTCACCATTCCTTTATTTATAAAATCTTCTTTGATTAATGAATCTATCGCATTCAGTGCCCTTTCCCAGCAAGGAATTTTCTGTTCTTCAAAGATTCTCTTTTGTTTCAATTTTCGGTAAAATTTTATTACAAAAAAGAGAAGAGTTCCCACACATATAGCGATTATTAGTAAAATAAGAGGTAATTGATTGGGAAATTCAATCATTTCTTTTATATCATTTATATCTTTCATTCCTTCTGGAATCAGGCTTGCAATTTTTATATCAACAGCATTTGTTTGGATTGTATCAATCTTTGCCTCTCCCTTTAAAAGAAATTTTAATGGCGGGAATTTTAAATCACCTGTATTAAATGCTGAAACCCGAAGACGATAATTATGTTTTGCTATTCCTTTTTCCTGAATTATTTTATGCTGCTGGTCAATTATTGCAAATGGCTCAATAGAATCAATGAATGGCCCAGAAAGATTATTATTAACAGGTATAGAGACTTCAACGATTATTTCGAATGGGTCACCGATTGTGGTCTTTTTATTTAGAAAGGCTTTGCCAAGTTCTGCCTTCGCCTCAATTTGCAAGAAAAGAAGGAACAAAAGCATAGTCAGAATAATTGATAATGGGTCATAAAAATCATCGGTATCGCCTAGCTCTTTCTTCAAAAAATTTATGGAGCTTTGGAGTGAAGTCTTCGGAGGTTTTTAAATCAATGTGGTCTATTCCCATTGATTTAAACAATCGTTCTTGTTCCATCGTTTTTTCATAACTGTATTTTTTGTAATGTTCAACGAGTTTAGAATCAGTTGTATTTATAGTTATTAATTCACCGGTTTCAAGGTCTTCAAACTCAACAATGCCTAAGTTTGGGATCTTCTCTTCTTTTGGATCTGTAATCTTTATTACGACGAAGTCGTGTTTTTTTGCTGCCACCCCCAATGGAATGCGTATCTTTTCGGGTTCAAATTTGGAACCAAGAAAATCACTGATAAAGAACACAATCGCCTTGTGTCTCAAGATATGCATTAAAAACTCTATTGCTTCAGCCGGGTCTGTACCTTTATGTTCTGGCTGGAAATATAGTATATCCCGTATAAGTCTTAAGACATGAAATCTCCCTTTTTTGGGCGGGATATATTTTTCTACACGGTCGGTGAAGAATAATAGTCCTACTTTATCGTTATTGCGAACTGCTGAAAATGCTAAGGTTGCTGCCACCATTGCCGCCATTTCAATCTTTAGCTGATTACTTGTTCCAAAATGGCTTGAGCCTGAAGCATCCACACATAGTATCACACTGAGTTCGCGTTCTTCAACAAATTTTTTTACATAAGGTCTGCCCATTCTTGCAGTTAATTTCCAGTCTATTGAACGGACATCGTCTCCGGGCAGGTACTCACGAACATCAACAAATTCTATTCCAGTTCCTTTGAATGAAGATTTATACTCACCCGCAAATGTTGTATTTACAAGTTTCTTCGTTCGGATTTCAATCTCACGAATCTTTTTTATGAATTCTGGTGATATCATACCTTAGACAACTCTATGATAAAATTTAATCAGTAATAATTAAAATTTTCATTCTATTACGGAACTTCAACCCCAGCGAGGATTTTCTGCACAATATCATCGGTTGTAACTTCTTCAGCCTCAGCTTCATAGGTGAGAATGATTCGGTGTCTCAAAACATCAGGGGCAATCTCTTTTATGTCCTCAGGAATGACGAACCCTCTTCTTTTTAGAAATGCCATAGCCCGGGTAGTAGTCGTAAGATAGATTGATGCACGTGGAGATGCACCATAACGAATCATTCCTTTTAATGCATTAAGATTGTATTTTTCTGGTTCTCTTGTGGCAAATACAAGGTCGACTATATAATCTTTTATTTTTTTATCAACATAGATTTTTTTACACAATTCTCTTGCCTTTATGATTGTAAGGGGGTCAACAACAGGTTTTATCTCTGGTTCACCGGTCATTGCAATCCGTTCTACAATTTCTTTTTCTTCTTCTTTTGAAGGATAAGTAATTTTTACCTTTAACAAAAATCTATCAACCTGTGCTTCGGGCAGAGGATAGGTACCTTCCTGTTCAATGGGATTTTGTGTTGCAAGAACCAAAAATGGGTCATCAAGTTTGAATGTTTCTTCACCAATCGTCACCTGTCTTTCCTGCATTGCTTCAAGGAGTGCGCTTTGAACCTTCGGAGGTGTACGGTTTATCTCATCAGCCAGTATGATATTTGCAAATATCGGACCTTTACTAACAGTAAACTCTCCGGTCCGCTGATTATAAATTAAGGTTCCGGTAATATCTGCAGGTAGTAAATCAGGTGTAAATTGGATACGCTGGAATTTTGCCTTAATTGCTTTGGCAAGGGTCCGGACTGCATAGGTCTTTGCCAATCCAGGGACGCCTTCTATCAGGATATGTCCATTCGCCAGTAGTCCGATGAGCAATCTATTGATAAGATTGCCCTGTCCAACAATGGCTTTATTTATTTCTGATGTTAATGTTTGCACAAAAAGACTTTCTTTTTCTATCTCTTCATTTATTTGCTTAATATCATCTTTTATCTCCATAATTAATACCCCCTTATTCCAAGATATTTGTAAAAAAAAATTTTCAGTTTCACTCAAAATTAGTGCTGGGCAAATATTTAAGTTTGCTTTAATTGATTATTATTTATATATATAAGACAACCGAGTATCCTTAAAGTTTAGTTAAAACAAAAAGGCGGGTGCTGTATAGC
>FMSI01014952.1_pt1 | contig 16781 bp, 16 predicted proteins | sample 1504471 | NCBI WGS metagenome assembly FMSI01 (sample SAMEA4475357, study PRJEB15587) | soil metagenome | biome: Soil; feature: Field | place: India | collected 2015-03-11 | depth 0 m
GCTTTGAGATCGTCGGCACAGTGCGCGGGGCAGATCTTGTGGGCTGGCGCTACGAGCCCGCGTATAAACTCACCGATGACCCCAATGCGTATCGTGTCGTCGCAGCGGACTTCGTCTCATTGGAAGAGGGCACAGGGATCGTCCACATCGCGCCAGCTTTCGGTGAGGAAGACTATCAAGCTGGACAGACCGAGGGGCTGCCCTTCGTCAACCCTGTCGATCTAGAGGGCAAATTTACCAAAGAATTTCCGTTGGCCGCAGGGCAGTTCGTTAAGGACGCCGACGCAGTGATCATCGAGGACTTACAGCGACGCGGCGTGCTCTATAAATCGGGCAAGTACGAACACGAGTATCCGTTCTGCTGGCGGTGTAAAACACCCTTGCTCTACTATGCGCTCGATTCGTACTTCATCAAGACGACTGCCAAGCAAGAAGAGATCATCGAAAATAACAAACAGATTCACTGGCACCCGGAGCATTTTCGTGAGGGGCGCTTTGGCAATTTCTTAGAGACCATGAAAGATTGGGCGCTCTCGCGGGATCGCTACTGGGGAACGCCATTGCCCTTGTGGGCCTGCGAGCAGTGCGAGAGAGAGCATTGCGTCGGCAGCCGTCAAGAACTCGTAGACCTAGCTCTTGACAAGGAGAAGGCGCGCACCGTCGAGTTCCATCGCCCTTGGATCGACGAGATACTCTTACAGTGCCCGTGCGGGGGCCTGATGCGCCGCGTCCCCTATGTGATCGATTGTTGGTTCGACTCCGGAATGATGCATACTGCCCAATGGCATTATCCCTTCGAGAACCACGAGCTCTTTGAAGAACAGTTTCCTGCAGACTTCATCGCCGAAGGAATTGATCAGACGCGCGGGTGGTTCTACTCGCTCTTAGTCACAAGCACGCTGCTTTATGAGGAGAAGCCCTATCCCCATCCGTATAAGCACGTCGTCGTCACAGGGATGGGTTTGGACGAAGCGGGCAAGAAAATGTCCAAGAGCTTGGGCAATGTGCTTGATCCTTGGGATGTCGTTAATGTCTATGGAGCTGACGCCGTGCGCTGGTTCTTCTACGCGGGGAGCGCCCCGTGGCGCGACCGCCGGCTCGATCCCAAAGATATTATCGAGACGCGCGGGGTCTTAGAGACGGTGCGCAATGTCTATAGTTTCTTTGCGCTCTACGCGGGGATCGATCAATTCGATCCCTCGCGACACACTGTCTCTTCAGACAAGCGCGCCCTGCTGGATCGCTGGATTCTCTCGAGGCTACAACACGCTGTCCGCGAGACGACTCATGCTCTCGACGAGTACGACCCGGTGGCAGCAACCCAAGCCATAGCGACTTTCGTCGATGAGCTCAGTAACTGGTACGTACGCAACTCGCGTGCACGCTTTTGGGGCAGCACTTGGACTTCTGATAAGACTTCGGCGTTTGTCACGCTCTACGAAGTCTTGCTCACACTAGCCAAGCTGCTGGCGCCATGTGTGCCCTTCTTAGCTGAAGCGATCTATCAGAACCTCAAGACGGACCAGATGCCCGAGAGCGTTCACTTGAGCGATTGGCCACAAGTCAATGAAAGCCTCCGCGATCTAGAGATCGAGAACCACATGGCATTCGCACGCCAGGTCGTCACTGCAGGCTTGCAGGCGCGCAACAAGGCGCAGATCAAAGTGCGCCAGCCCTTGGCCCTGGCAGTCGTACTTACTGATAATCCGCCGCTTGACTCAGAGTACCAACGGCTCATCTGCCACGAGCTGAACGTCAAAAATCTCGATTGGCTGAATCGAGATCAGCCCTTCGAGTTCTATACGCCCAAGCTCGACTATGAAAAATCTGCGCTGGGGAAGGACCTGCGCGGTCTAGCCCCCAAAGCTGTTCATGTCCTGGAAGAACTCAACAAAGCCGAGCACGAAAAGCGTGTGCAGCTCGCCCAAGAGCTCAAAGCCCAGAAAAAGCTGCGCCTGACCATAGAAGGTCAAGAGATTGAGCTTTCCGAGGGCACGCACGTCCGAATCGTCTTGCACCCCCGCGGGGGATTCGTTGAAGGAAGCGAAGAAGATGTGAGGGTGCTGCTCGACACGCGCATCGACGAGGCACTGCGTCAAGAGGGCTTGGTGCGCGAATTCGTGCGCTTAGTACAAGAATGTCGGAAAGAAGCGGGCTTTGAGGTCTCTGATCGCATCGAACTCTACTACGAAGCCGACCCAGAAGTGCAGGTGGCTCTTGAGAAATTTGCCCAGAGCGTTCAAGAAGAGACACTCGCGGTCACGTTGCAGCACAACAGCTCTTTTGAAAGAGTCGAGTTCAGCAAGGAGCTCGATGTCAATGGACGAAGAGCCAGGATCGGCCTCGTACGCACGCGATGATCTATTCTATTGAGCGTTTTGCCCAGCTTGGCTCGACCAACGACTATCTCAAAGCGCGTGCGCAGTCTGGCGCGCCTGAGGGAACTGTTATTATCGCTAAAGAGCAAACAGCGGGCAAAGGGCGCTTAGGACGGAGCTGGACCTCGCCCCAGGGCGGTGCGTGGTTTTCGCTCTTGCTGAGGCCGCCGATCCCCCTTGAGCAAGCGGGCTGTATCTCTGTTCTTATTGCCGTCTCACTTGCGAAAGCTCTTCGAGAACATTGGGGAATTCCCGTGGGCGTCAAGTGGCCCAATGATCTGTACGTCAGAGATAAAAAACTTGGGGGAATCTTGATCGAGCTGAGCAGCTACTCAGATAAAATCGAGTGGCTCATTGCGGGGATCGGCGTTAACGTCAATAACGAGCCTCCCATACAGACGCGCGTTCCGGCGACGTCGCTCGCTCGTGAGCTGGGTAAAGCTATAAATCTAGAAGAGTTTTTTGCCGTCGCCCTCGACGCTATCGCCCGCGATTACGGGAGATTTCTCTTGGAGGGGTTTGAATTTGTGCGCAAAGAATGGCAAAAACTTTCCGTGCTTCCCCAGCGCATCGAGGTCGAGTCAGATACAGAGAGATTCGACGCCGACGTGCTTGGACTCTCTCCGTTGGGTAAACTCATCGTGCGCACACAAGAGCGTGTGCGCGAGCTCACCAGCGAGGAAGTGACTCTATGCCCGCTACAGCCGTCTTAGGAGCCCAGTGGGGCGATGAGGGCAAAGGGAAGATCGTGCATCTGCTCGCGCGCGATGCCGATTACTGCGTGCGTTTTAACGGGGGCACCAACGCGGGGCACCGCGTCGTCACGAGTCGCATTCCCGCTTTGGTCGGCGCTGATAGCAGTGAGACACCTAGCGAAACGCAAGAGTTCAAGTTTCATCTGATTCCTTCCGGAGCACTTCACGAAACCTGCGCCGGGGTCCTAGCCCACGGCATGGTCATTGATCCCTATGCGCTCGTGCAAGAACTCAACGCGTTGCGCGAGCTGCGCGGCAGCGAGCCCCAGATCTATATCAGCTCCAACGCCCATCTGCTCTTGCCGTATCACCCCATAATTGAAAGACTGGAGGGCTCACAGTCAGCCCTGGATACGACAGCCAAGGGCATCGGCCCAGCATACCGCGACAAAGCCGCGCGCATTGGGCTGAGAATGTCCGATTTGCTCTTTCCCCAGAAATTCTCAGAGAAGCTCTCAGCGATCTTAGAACGCTATCACAAACTCTGGCCCGATAATCCAGAGCTCAAGCGCCTGCAAGCTCCACACCTTGCCAACGAAGTGCTCACGCTCTCCGAGGGCTTTCGCGAGCGGATCGTCGACACCGTGCGCCTGCTCAACGACGCGTTGGATCAGAATAAATATCTAATCTTTGAGGGCGCCCAAGCGGCCCTGCTCGACCTCGATCTGGGAACGTATCCGTATGTGACGTCATCGACCGCGACCATTGGGGGAATCGGCTCAGGGGCTGGAGTGCCGCCACAGCACGTCAGTCGTGTCATCGGCGTTGCGAAAGCCTACGCGACACGTGTAGGCCACGGGCCCTTCCCAACCGAAGCTCTTGACAGCGCCGGGGAGCACTTGCGCATCCAAGGAAATGAGTTTGGCACGACCACGGGGCGGCCGCGCCGGTGCGGCTGGCTTGACTTAGTCGCCCTGCGCTACGCAGCTATGATCAACGGCTTCACCGAGATCGCTTTAACAAAGCTTGATGTGCTGACGGGCTTCGACGAGATCCCCATAGCGACAAGCTATCGCTATCACGGGCGCGTGCTCTATGATTTCCCAACCGTCTGTGAGATCCTCCAAGAATGCGAACCCATCTATGAAAGGCTTCCGGGTTGGCAGGAATCGCTCTCCGAATGTCGAGATTTCTCAGATCTCCCCGAAGCTGCCCAACAGTACGTCCGCGTGATCGAAGATGAGCTCGGGGTTCCTATCTCGATGGTCTCCATTGGCCCTGGCGAAGAGCAAAATCTCTGGAGATAGAATCTCCCGCAAGAGATCGAAGTTATTACAGGCTTGACTTTGGCCCTCTAAATGATCTATAATAAAAAGCTTACGAGGCTTAAAGGGGGGCTCATGAGCAAGGTGGTGCGCGCACTGAGCGGGAGCTTGGTCGGCCTCACGGCAGCCGGCTCTGTCTGCTTAGCTCAGCAGAAAAGTTCCTACCAGCTCAACGGCCAAGAGATGGTCTTCATCTTGTTGCTCGTGGCTTTTGTCATTGGCGGTTGGGTTGGCTACGAATGGATTCGCAAGGGAAGAACTGTATAGATTATTGATATTCCAGGGAGCCACTGAGGGCGTCATCATCCCTACCTCATCCCTGGAAGCGACCTGATCAGGGTTTCCCGTCAGGTCGGAACCCCCTTTCCCGCGGGACGGTCCCCCCAGGCCGTCCCGTTCTCATTGGGCCTCTCCCCAATTTTTGATAATGATCAATAACAGCCGTGACAAAAATCATAGCTTGAACGACTCAAGCCCCGTAAGATAGAGCCAAGTGAGTACGAAAGGGGGCTTTATGAGAGTCACACTCAGCCCACAGCAAGAGACAATACCCGCAGTCTACCAGGAGATCCATCCCCCACTCGATAAGCTGACAGCGACCCTCGAAGCTGATCGGTGCTTAGAATGTGGTGGGCCGTACGCACCCGCGCCCTGTGTGAATGCTTGTCCGGCACGTGTTCCCGTGCCCCAGTTCATCCGCGCGATCCGCGAGGGCCGCCCCGAAGAGGCCGCTCGCCTCATCTTTGAAGCCAATATCTTGGGAGGCAGCTGCGCCCGCGTCTGCCCCGTCGAGGAGCTCTGCGAGGGCGCGTGCGTGCTGACTAAAGAAGGACGACGTGCCGTCTCTATCGGGCGCCTGCAACGATACGCTACGGACGTAGCACTCTCTCGTCAATTAAATTTCTTTTCTCGTCCGGCGTGGAAGCCCCGAAGCGTCGGGGTGATCGGCGCAGGACCAGCGGGGCTTGCCTGCGCCGCAGAGCTCGCCAAGATGGGCTACGATGTCGTGATCTACGAGAGCCAAAGGGAGCCCGGAGGCTTAATCACCTCTGCTATCGCGCCCTATAAACAACTCAAAGACCCGCTGCCTGCGGAAGTCGCTATGATCGAACGCTTGGGCGTCAAGCTCCATTATGGAGTCACTGTCGGCAAGGATATTGCTCTTGAGGAGCTGGAGCAGCACCATCAGGCGATCTTCCTCGGTGTCGGGCTAGGTGCTGATACCAAAGCACGTATTCCTGGGGAAGACCTGCCCGGCGTGTGGGAGTCACTCAAGTTTATCGAGTTCATTAAGAGTGGGCGCTTCCCTAGGATTGGCCCAACGGTCGCGGTCATTGGGGGCGGCAACACGGCTATTGACGTGGCGCGCGAAGCGGTGCGCCTTGGTGCCACTAACGTGATGGTCCTCTATCGCCGCACTGAGGACCAGATGCCTGCATTCAAACATGAAGTGAAAGCCGCGCGCAGAGAAGGGGTGCACTTCTACTTCTTGACGGCTCCGGTGCGCTTCATAGGCGACGGCAAGGTCCGCCGGATCGAGTGCATTCATATGAAGCTAGGAGCTCCAGACAGATCCGGCCGCCCAGCTCCTGAGCCCGTCCCCGGGACAGAATTCACCCTCGAGGTCGACACAGTCATCAAAGCGATTGGGCAAGAGCGGCGCGTCGAGCTCTTCCAAGCGTTGGGGATAGCAACAGAAGGCGGTTTGGTGAGAGTGAACGAGTATTTCCAGACAAGCCGAGAGAGATTCTTTGCTGGCGGCGACTGCGTCAACGGCGGCGCGACGGTCGTCGAAGCCGTGCGGCACGGCAAGATCGCTGCTCAAGGGATTGCGCAGTTTCTCGCGAAGGGGTGAGCTCAATGATCGAGATTCGTTGGCATGGGCGGGGCGGCCAGGGGGCTAAGACGGTCTCGCAGCTTTTAGCCGGGGCTGCTCTCCGCAGTGGACGCTATGCCCAAGCCTTCCCTGAATACGGCCCAGAGCGCAGCGGTGCCCCCGTGAAAGCGTTCAATCGCCTCGATACCAAAGAGATTCGATTACATTGCAGCATCTATGAGCCCGATATCGTTGTGGTGCTTGATCCCACACTCTTGCACGCCAAGGAAGCTCGAGTTACGGAGGGACTAAAACGCCACGGTATTCTCTTAGTGAACACAGCTCAACCAGCAGAAGAGATCCGGGCACTCACCGGATTCTCCGGGAAGATCATCACGCTCGACGCGGAATCTGCGGCGCGTTCAGTGGGGGCGCGCTTCGCCAACGTCGTGATGTTAGGGGCGCTGGCGCGCCTGCTCGGCGATATAGCCCTAGAGGATCTCGAGCAAGAATTCGTGAAGCTGTTCGGCGAGAAGGCATTAGCGACCAACGTTGCGGCGCTGCGCGCTGGCTTCTCAGCTATAACAGAGAGCTTAGGCCAAGGGGCATTGGAGGCGACAGCATGAAGCGCTATCAAGAGTTACCCATCGGTGGGGTTATCCCCGGCGGGGCCACGCCCCATCTCGTACAGACGGGAGGCTGGCGCTCCGGCAAACGACCAGGCTTCAACGAAAAGCTCTGCATTAACTGCCTGCTCTGTTGGGTACACTGCCCCGAAGCGACGATAATAGTCGAGGGCACACAGATGCGCGGGATCAGCTATGATCACTGCAAAGGGTGCGGGATTTGCTCGCAGGCTTGTCCCACAGGCGCTATTCTCATGGTCGAGGAAGCCAAGGACGAGCCTACCCCCTCCTCAGCGAAAGCAGGTGAAGAAGTATGCGTGTAGCCACAGCACCTGCAGAGCTCGCCTTAATCACAGGAGCAGAAGCAGCAGCACACGCGATGCGCCAACTCCATCCCGATGTCGTGCCCGTTTACCCCATCACGCCTCAGACCCCGATTATCGAGACGTTCGCTCAATTCGTCGCCGATGGTCTGTGCGATACCGAGATTATTAACGTCGAGAGCGAGCACAGCGCCATGAGCGCTGCGGTGGGGGCATCATGTGCTGGCGCGCGCGTGATGACCGCGACCAGCTCACAAGGCTTAGCTTTAATGCTCGAGATCGTCTACATTGCTGCGTCGATGCGATGTCCTATCACGATCGCCGTGGGCAGCCGGGCACTCTCTGGGCCCATTAATATCCACTGTGATCACTCCGATAGCATGATGGCCCGAGACGCAGGGTGCGTCCAGCTCTTCGCGGAAAATGCCCAAGAAGCGTATGACCTGATGATCATCGCGCAACGCCTGGCCGAAGACCGACGGGTTCTGCTTCCCGCCATGGTGATGCAAGACGGATTCACAATTACGCACTCCGCCGAGCCGGTCGCGCTTCTCCCAGACAAAACCGTCACAGAATTTGTGGGAGAGTATGAGCCGCTCTACCCGCTCCTCGATGTAGACCACCCCACTACCCAGGGACCATTTGCACTGCCCGATTATTACTTTGAACTCAAACGCCAGCAAGTCGACGCCCTCGAGGCTGCCCGGACTGTCTGGCTCGAATTGCAAAAGAAGTTCGCAGAGATCTCAGGCCGCCGCTATGAAGGCTTCTTTGAAGAGTATAAACTGAGCGATGCCGAGTATGTCTTGGTGATGTTAAGCTCGACGGCAGGGACAGCAAAAGTCGTCATCGATCGGCTGCGGCGCAAAGGGATCAAGGTCGGGCTGATCAAGCCCTGGGTCTTCCGCCCCTTCCCTGCCGCAGAGATCGCGCAAGCGCTCGCAGGCAAGCGCGCCGTCGCCGTCTTAGACCGCGCGATCTCGCTGGGCAGTTGGGGACCACTCTATGTGGAGATCACCGCCGCGCTGGGACGGTATCTTCAGAAGAAGCCCGTGCTCTATAACTATATCTATGGGTTGGGCGGACGCGATACGCCGCCGGCACTGGTAGCGTCCGTTATAAACGATATGCAGAACGAAGCTGACCCAAAGGTGCTGCGTTACTTGGGCTTGCGGGAGTGATCTTCTATGCCCAATACCAAAGAGCTTGCACAACACGAAGAAGTCCAGAAGCGGTTCACGGGAGCCCATGCGCTCTGTGCCGGCTGTGGTACCCCTATCTGTGTACGCACGATTCTCAACGCCATTGAAGAGCCCGTCGTGGTCATCAACGCGACAGGGTGCTTAGAAGTCGCGACAACGCGCTATCCGACGACGGCATGGAACGTCCCGTGGATCCACGTAGCGTTTGAGAACGCTGCCGCCGTCGCAAGCGGCGTGGAGACGGCTTATAGGGCCTTGCGGCGACGAGGCAAGATCTCCAAAGAGATTCGGTTTGTCGCGTTTGCCGGCGACGGTGGCACGTACGATATTGGGTTGCAAGCGCTCTCTGGGGCGCTCGAGCGCGGCCATAGATTCATCTATGTCTGCTACGACAACGAAGCGTATATGAACACAGGAAATCAGCGTTCAGGGGCTACACCACTTGGGGCGCAGACAAGCACAGCCCCTGTGGGCGCAAAGAGCTTTGGCAAGCTCCAGCGCCGCAAGGACCTCACAGAGATCGTTGCAGCGCATCGCATTCCGTATGTTGCTCAAGCGTCCATTAGCAATTGGTATGACCTCGCGGTCAAGGCACGTAAAGCTGCCTCCGCCGATGGCCCAGCGTTTCTCAACGTGCTGTCCAGCTGCCCGCGCGGGTGGGGCCATTCCTCAGATCAGAGCGTCCATATCGCTCGCTTAGCCGTCGAGACATGCTATTGGCCCCTCTATGAGATCATTGATGGCCGATGGCAACTGAACTATATCCCGGAAGAGAAGCTCCCGATCACGGAGTGGCTATGCCTACAGAAGCGCTTCGCGCATCTGTTTGAGCCAGCCAACAAAGAGCTTCTCATAGAGATTCAACAGCAAGTCGATGAGGACTGGGAGAAGCTCCTGCGCAGGTGTGAACGATATGAAGCACTATAAGCAGAACGGGTTTTTCTTAGAGATTGAGCCGCGACGCTGTAAGGGATGTGGGGTGTGCATCCAGAGCTGCCCCATGCAAGTCTTGATACTCAACGACGAAGGGAAAGTGGAAGCGAAAGAGCTCGCTCGCTGTGTCTTCTGCGGCATCTGTGAGCAGCGCTGTCCCGACTTTGCCATCGCTGTGCACAAGGGCAAAGTCTTACAGCCATCACGTGTATGAACGAACCAGAGCTTGTCCAAGGCAATGAAGCGTGTGCCCGCGGGGCGCTCTACGCGGGCTGCCGGTTTTTTGCGGGATATCCTATCACGCCCAGCAGCGAGATCATGGAATATCTCGCCCGGGAGATGCCTAAGGCCGGCGGCATCTGCCTTCAGATGGAAGACGAGATCGCTTCGATTTCAGCGGTCCTTGGGGCTTCATGGGGTGGAGCCAAAGCGATGACGGCCACCAGCGGGCCGGGGTTCTCGCTCATGCAAGAATCGATTGGCTACGCGGCGATCACCGAGACGCCGTGCGTCATCGTTGATGCGCAGCGTTGGAGCCCTAGCACCGGTCAGCCGACGAAAGCTGCTCAGGGTGACGTCATGCAAGCGCGCTGGGGCACCCACGGCGATCACCCCGTTATAGCATTGACAGCATCATGGGTGCGCGAGGTTTTCGAGATGACCGTGCACGCCTTCAACCTCTCAGAGCGATACCGTGTCCCGGTCATATTGCTCTTGGATGAAGTCTTAGCACACTTACGCGAGAACGTGATCTTGCCCGAACCCGGAGAGCTTGAGGTGATCTCGCGCCAGCGCCCAGAGCGCATAGAAGACTTCAAGCCCTTCGCCAACGAGATGATGCTGAACTTCGGGGAAGGCGGGCATATTATGGTCACAGGGATGGCCCACGACGAGCTTGGCTTTCCCACGCAGGGCAAAAAGGCCGCGGAACAGCTCCAACGGATCGTCTCCAAGATCGAGAGCCGTGCAGAACAGTTAGCGCGCTATCGTGCGCAGTTCATCGACGACGCCGAGGCTGTTATCATTAGCTATGGCATTACCAGCCGAGCCGTCGAAGCCGCCGTAGCACTGATGCGCGCTCACGGCATAGCTGCGGGCTTTCTTGATTTGAAGACGCTCTGGCCCTTCCCTGAGAGACTGATTCGCTCATGCACGGAGCACGCGCAGTACGTGCTCGTGCCAGAGCTCAATCTCGGACAATTGGTGCGCGAAGTCGAGCGCACTGTGGGAGGACGCGCTCCGGTGGAGCACCTCGGTCGAGTCGACGGCTATCTCATCACCCCTCAGGAGATTTATCAGCGTGTACAAGAGCGATTAGGAGTGAGCCATGGCGTACGATCTCCTTAAAGAATATCTGCGCGTCGAGAGACTCCCTCATGTGTGGTGTCCCGGCTGCGGGCACGGCATGATCACTCACGCGTTAGCGAGCGCGATGGCGGAGTTGGAACTAGATCCCGATCAGACTGCTGTGATTGGAGGGATTGGCTGCTCCGGACGCGCCGCGTTTCTTTTCGATATGGACACGATGCACACGACTCACGGCCGGGCGATCGTCTTTGCTACGGGGCTGAAGCTCGTGCGCCCTCAGCTGACCATTGTACTCACATTAGGTGACGGCGATGCCGTGGGGATCGGAGGCAATCACTTCATTCACGCGTGCCGCCGCAACTTAGATCTCACAGCAATTATCTATAATAATTGTATCTACGGGCAGACGGGCGGGCAAGTCGCGCCAACGACCCCTGCGCACAAGAAGAGCACGACCAGCCCGTATGGGAATTTAGAACACCCCTTTGATATTGCGCGCTTAGCGATAGCCGCCGGAGCAACGTATGTCGCTCGCACCACGAGCTTCGATTTCCCCGATATGGTAAAATTTATCAAGCGCGGCATCACCCATAGGGGGTTTGCAGTCATCGAAGTGCTCACGCATTGTCCAACGTACTACGGGCGCTTAAACGATATGCGCGACCCTTACGAAATGTTGCATCGGCTCAAAGAGCTTACTGTCCCCATCGAGGAATGGGAGCAGCTGACTGAAGAAGAGCGCGCTGGTAAAATAGTGATCGGGGAATTGCACTATCAGGAGCGTCCGGAGTTTGTGGAGAGCTATTATGAGCTGATAGCGCAGATGCAGAGCCAGCAGGTGAAGATGGATGGCCGCTAAGCAAATCCAGCTCAGTGGGGCTGGGGGCCAGGGGCTCGTCTTAGCAGGGATTATCTTAGCTGAAGCAGCGATGCGCGACGGTAAGAACGTCGCTGTCGCTCAGAGCTACGGCCCAGAAGCTCGCTTGGGAGCTAGCAAAGCCGAAGTCATCATCTCGACGGAGAAGATCGCTTACCCCCAAGTAACACGGCCTGATATTCTGCTCTGTCTCTCTCAGGACGCTTTCGACAAATATTTCCCTGCAGTAGACGAACATACCTTGGTTGTGATAGATTCGACCCAAGTGCACGAGAAGACTCAGACGAAAGATAATCTTATAAAGCTGCCGCTGCTGCGCGCAGCTGTGGAGCACGTGGGCAACAAGTTGGTCACGAACATCGTCGCATTAGGGGCACTCAATGCCTTGACAAACTTGGTCTCATGGGAGAATCTTGAGAAGGCTGTAACGCAGCGCACGCCTGCAAAGTTCCGTGAGCAGAACCTGCGTGCCTTAGCAGTTGGTCGTCAATTGGCCCAGAACACTATCACCAGACAGACAAAGGAGGTCTGATCTATGGCAACAACAGCAGAGGCCAAACGAAAAGGCGAGCTGAAGATGCTCGAGACCGCGCGGTACTTCTTCGACGTGGCCGCCAAGAAGCTCAAGCTGGAGGACAGTTTGATAGAGTTCTTGCGGTATCCCAAGCGCAAGCTGATCGTCAATTTCCCTGTGCGCCTGGACAACGGCCGCGTTGTCACCTTCGAGGGCTATCGCGTCCAGTGTCATCCGGTGCTCGGGCCGGGCAAGGGCGGGATTCGCTATCACCCCGATACGAATCTCGAAGAGGTCGAGGCCCTCGCCGTGCTCATGAACTGGAAGTGCGCTGTGGCGGGACTGCCCTTCAGCGGCGCTAAGGGGGGCATCAAGTGCAACCCCAAGGAGATGTCCGTTGGGGAGCTGGAGCGACTGACACGGCGCTATACCGCGGAGATCGCGCCGATCATCGGCCCAGAATTGGATATCCCCGCGCCCGACGTCTACACCAGCTCCCGCGAGATGGCCTGGATCGCTGACACGTTCAGCATGCTTCATGATGGGGAATTCATCCCAGGGGTGGTAACGGGCAAACCTATCCTCGTGGGAGGCTCTCTGGGACGCGAGACTGCTACGGCTCGCGGTGGCTTCTTCTGCTCCCTCGAAGCGCTCAAGCATCTCAAGATGGAGCTCAAAGGCGCGACAGTTGCCATCCAGGGCTTTGGCAACGCCGGCTCGTACTACGCCCAGTTCGTCCAGGAGTCCGGCGCGAAGATCATCGCGATCAGTGACTCCAAGGGCGGCATCTACAACAGCAAGGGCTTGGACTACAAAGCCGTGTTGGACTTTAAGAAAGAGACGGGTACTGTCGTGGGCTTCAAGGGCACGGACAAGATCACTAACGAAGAGTTGTTGGAACTGCAGTGCGATATCTTAGCGCCGTCGGCGTTGGAAGACCAGCTCCATGAGCGCAACGCTCCGAAAGTCAAAGCGAAGATCATTTGCGAGCTGGCCAACGGCCCCACGACCCAAGAGGCCGATGCCATCTTGCACGAGCGCGGGATCTTCGTCATCCCTGACATCTTGGCCAGCGCCGGAGGCGTGACGGTCAGCTACTTCGAATGGGTGCAAGATCTCTACCGCTACTTCTGGAGCGCTCAGGAAGTCGATGAGCGCCTCAAGCTCTTTATTACGGAGGCGTTCAAGCGCGTCCTCGACATGCACCTCAAGCAGAAGGTCGACATGCGCACGGCGGCGTTCATGACGGCCGTGTCTCGTGTTGCCGAGGCCGCGCGCGCTCGCGGGCTGTTCCCGTAAAGCTCCTTACAGATACAGCACAGAAGGGTCAGCGCTCTAGCTGGCCCTTCTGTTTTGCTGAACTGTTTGCCAGACACCAGCCAAGACGATTGCTCCCCCCAATACTTGAAGCCACGTGACGGGTTCGCGCAACACGAGAAAAGCCAGCGCGAACGTGACGACAGGGACGATATTATTAAAGATCGCAGTACGCGCTGCCCCAAGCTGTTGAATACTGTAAGACCATATGAGATACGCTAAAGCTATAGAGAGACAGCTGGTATAGAGAATGCTCCCGTATACAGAGGGCGGGAGAGCACGCCAGTCTAACGAGATCAAGTCAGCTATAGCGAAGGGCCACAGCCATGGGACTCCCACCAGAAGCCCAACGGCAGAGACATGCAGCGCTGAGTATCGCTCTAATAATCTTTTGGAAAGCACAGTATAACTCGCCCAACAGATCGCTGCACCCAGCGTGATTATATTGCCTACTATGGGGTCTTTGACTACCGAGGTATTGCCTCTCACTAACGGGCTACCGAGTGTAACGAGTATTACACCCGTAAAAGCGATCAAAATTCCTAACCAAGTCTTTTTGGAGATCTTCTCCCAGCCTAAAGCCATCGCTAATAGTGCTGTCCAGACGGGGATTGTTCCAATCAACAGCGATGAGATTGCCGACGTTGTCAAGTCCAACCCGACAGCAAAAAGAATTTGATAGAGCGCGTTCCCCAGCACCCCCACGCCCAAGAGCTGAAGCCAATCACGCATGGGCATCCTGTTCGAGCGCTCGCGGGAGAGCCAGATCATCCCAAGGACTAAAGTTGCTACGGTCATGCGCACCGCGTTAAACGCCAACGGGGGAAACTCACGGAAGGCCGCTTTCATCACGATGAAATTTGTCCCCCAAATGAAGACGACCAGCACTAAGAGCAGTTCAGCGAGGCGTTCTGGGCTTTTGCGCACGGGAGAGATTATAGCGTAGAAAGCCGTGGTGATCCATCCCTACTGCTTGGTTGCATCTTTTCGCACCCTGCGCTAAACTCACCCCGTCTATGAAGCGTTTGACTATCGCAGAACAGCTTCAGTTTCTCAAGCGCCGCGCCGCGGATATCATCCCGGAGAGCGATCTCGTTAAAAAATTAGAGCGCTCCGCGCGTACCGGCAAGCCTCTCAGAGTCAAGCTGGGCGTTGATCCCACCAGCCCCGATATCCACATCGGGATCGGGATTGTCTTACAGAAGCTGCGCGACTTTCAAGATCTGGGCCACACCGCCGTCTTAATCGTCGGAGACTTTACGGCAAGAATCGGCGACCCCTCTGAGCGCGCTAGTCAACGTAAGATGCTCTCCAAAGACGAAGTCGAAGCCAATATGAGAGCCTACAAAGAGCAAGCCCTCAAGATTCTGGACCCAGAGCGCACGGAGTTTCGCTACAACTCCGAATGGCTCGAAAAGATGGACTTCGCCAAGCTCTTGGAATTAGCGTCGAAATACACCGTCGCGGCAATGTTGGAGCGCGACGATTTCGCCAAGCGCCTCCGTGAAGGCAACCCCATCAGCATCGTCGAGTTTCTCTATCCCTTAGCCCAAGGCTATGATTCTGTCGCCATCCAAGCTGATGTCGAGCTGGGGGGAACAGATCAACGATTCAATCTCTTAGTCGGGCGAGCACTCCAAGAACGCTATGGTCAAGAGCCCCAGGTCTGCTTCATCATGCCCTTGTTAGAGGGCTTAGACGGCGTCAAGAAGATGAGCAAAAGCTATGGCAATTACGTTGGGATCACCGAGCCGCCCAATGAGATGTTCGGCAAATTGATGTCTATCCCTGATGCGCTCTTAGAGAAGTACGTGAAGCTGCTCACGGACTTAGATTGGGAAGAGCTGAAAAAGCTCCATCCCAAAGAGCAAAAGCACAAGATGGCCTACGCGGTCGTAGCCCGCTATCACTCCAGGGAAGCTGCTGATAGAGCTCTCGAAGAATTTGAGCGCGTCTTCGCGCGCAAGGAACGCCCAACAGACGTGCCCAAGCTCTATCTTGAGAAGAAGCTTCTCAAGCCCGATGGCACCGTCTGGATCGTTGATTTGGTCTCGCTGGTGGCCAAGAGCCGTTCTGAAGCCAAGCGCCTCATCGAGCAAGGGGCCGTCGAGGTGGACGGGTCCAAGATCACACAGTTTGCTCAGCACGTGTTCGTGAGAGATGGGACACTGCTGCGCGTGGGCAAACACACGTTCGCGGAGATCTCTTTCAAGGAGTAAGGGTATGAACTGCGTCTTTTGCCGGATCGTGCGCGGAGAACTCCCCGCCCACAACGTCTACGAAGACTCTGAGACTCTAGCGTTTCTCGATCTTTATCCCATGACCGACGGTCATACGCTCGTCATCCCCAAGCTGCACGCGGAACGGCTCTCTGACTTGCCCCCGGAGCTTGCCGGCAAGCTCTTCCAGACCGTACAAAAAGTCACGGCACAGCTTGCCAAAGCCCTTGGCGCCCCGGCGTTCAATATCGGGTTCAACGACGGACGCGCGGCCGGCCAAGCTGTCCCCCATTTGCATTTTCATATCATTCCGCGCTTCCCCGGCGACGGCGGCGGCTCCTTGCACTCTATTATCTATAAGCCTAATACCCGCCCGCTGGACGAAATCCATCGCCTGATTGCAGGCTCACTGTGAATTTGCTATAGTAGTCTATCCCAAGCTTCTTCAGCAAGTTGTTGTTTCTGGAGGGTACAAGTGTGCAAGACGCATTGAAGCTGATCGCAGGCAACGCCAACCCTGCGCTCGCGCGAGAGATCAGCGATCACCTAGGGATTCCGCTAACGGAAGCCGAGATCGAGCGCTTCCCCGACGGCGAGATCAGCGTGCACATCAAAGAGACGGTACGCGGAGCTGATGTCTGCGTCATCCAGCCGACGTGCCCTCCGGTCAACGAAAATCTCATGGAGCTGTTACTCATTATCGATGCGCTCAAGCGTGCTTCGGCAGAGCGTATCACGGCTGTCATCCCATACTATGGCTACGCCCGCCAAGACAGAAAACATATTGGGCGGGTCCCTATCAGCGCTAAGCTCGTCGCGAATATGATCGTCACGGCGGGAGCCGATAGAGTCCTGACGCTCGATCTGCCTGCCGGGCAGATCCAGGGCTTTTTTGATATCCCCGTCGATAATCTTCGGGGAGATCCCATTCTCGCCGATTACTTTCAGCACCAAGACCTGGAGGACACCGTGATCGTCGCGCCCGATGTAGGAGCAGCCAAGCGCGCCCGTGCCGTGGCAGAGCGCCTCGAGCTCCCCTTAGCGATAGTCGAAAAGAGCCGGATCAGCCCGACGGAAGTGCGCGCGCTCAACATCATCGGGAATGTGAAGGGCACGCGCGCTATCTTAATAGACGACATCTTGGCGACCGGCGGCACAGTTATTGAAGCGACCAATCTGTTATTAGAATTCGGTGCGCGCGAGGTCTTGGCAGCTTTTACCCACGGGGTCTTCGCTGGCGATGCCGTC
>FMSI01026379.1_pt1 | contig 16764 bp, 17 predicted proteins | sample 1504471 | NCBI WGS metagenome assembly FMSI01 (sample SAMEA4475357, study PRJEB15587) | soil metagenome | biome: Soil; feature: Field | place: India | collected 2015-03-11 | depth 0 m
AAAAGGCTGGATTAAATCCAGCCTTTTTTATTTTCTCTTTATAAGTAATTAAACAGTTATCTAGCTCTATTAATTGCATCAATAAAGTCTTGTTTAAATCTTGCCCCAACGAGAGTTTCAACAATTTTGCCCTTTTTGTTAATAATAAATGTTGTTGGAACTGCGTTAATGCCGCCATAAGCTCGAGCAATTGATTGATCCTTATCAATAATGTTTAAATAGCGAATATTTTTTTGCTGAGCAAATTCTTTGACATTGGTTTCAGCATTAACAACGTCTCTTTCAAGTGTAATTCCGACAACAATAAAATCCTTTCCTTGAGCTTCTTCATGTACTTCGATCAAATCTGGTATTTCTCTTCTACATGGCGGGCACCAAGTTCCCCAAAAGTTTAACAAAATTATTTTGTCCTTTGCAAATTCTGAAAATTTGACCTCTTTTCCATCTTGCACCCAAGCAAAATCGACTAGATTACCAGGTTTGGCCGGGGTAATGGACTTTGCGGTAAAGACTAATGGTTTGAACTTGGGGGAATTTAGTTCAGAATTTGAATTTTGAGTTTCGTGGTTTTGGGTTAGTTCGGTAATATCAACATATTCCTCGTTGGGTTCAGTTTTTTCTTTAACTTCAGATTTACAAGCATTAATTGAAATAACCAATAGAACACTTAAGATAGAAATGATTTTTGGGACCATCAATTTTCTCCATTTAGTAAAACAAAATAATTTGACGAAAACATAATTATTTTATTTATTAACCTAAATTTATTATTCATTCTTACTATATTTTACTAATGCAAAAACGAAACCAACAACTGTAAGGATAACCCCGAGCCAAACTAATAGGATAAACGGTTTAATTGTGACATCAGCAATTAACATCTCTTGACCAAAGCTTAGTTCAACAATCGATTTTTCAAGATTTTCCTCAGGTAGGAACTTTGTAAAACCGATACCAAATTCCTTTGAAGGTACCATTTTCCAAATTGGGTTAAATGAACTAGTTTTCATATTTAGGACTGAAACAATCGTATCTAGATATATTTTGTTATCTATAAGATAATTTATAACTAGTCCAAACATAAATTGTTCTTGTTTTGAACCCACATGCATCGACCCCATATCGTATGAAACAAAGTGAATTGAGTCTTTCTCCGACCAAGGAGCAGGAATTTTTTCGCCTTTTTTAAATTGAATTGGTTGAAAAAAGTCATTAAACATTACCGACTTTGGAGCTAAGTATAAATCTTTTGTGAGATATGTTTTAATATCTGGTTCAAAGTATGGTTGTTCGAAGTTATTAAAGTTACTCCAATAAACAATAGGTTTTACAATAGCATTTCCATGTTGGTCGTTTATTTTAATATGAAATTGGTATTTTTCCCTATCTGAAAGGTTTAATTCGATTCTTTCTTTTTTCATAAGTAGGAAATCATATCCGAGTGCTTTTGAGTTTTTACCTTCTATCAGATGAATCGTTTGATGTTTCTCAAATCCCCCGGATAACATTGCTCCAAGAATTAAAAATGATATACCAAGATGCGAAATAAAGGCCCCAATTCTCAGGTTGTTCTTTGTTAGTTTATTAAGCAACTTTTCAGCGTTTAAAACCAAAGAAAAGATTGCCGAGAACAAAATAAATGAGTACAAAATGTTATTTTCAAATGCAAAATAGAAAATAATAACCAAAATAAGGGATGGTATTAATGCGAACAGAAGACCACGCCTAATTTGGGTAAAAGAAGTTTCTTTCCAATTATATAAAAGTGAAATTGCATTAAAAATCAAAATAAGAATTGCGATTGGTGCCATCCATTGATTGTAGAAGGAAGGTTCCAAAGCGACTTTTTTTGCGCCTAGGAAACCTTGAATGATTGGTAGGCTGGTGCCAACAATAATTACGATAGAAGCGATTATCAAAATTACTGTCCCAAGGGAAGTGTAAAACTGTCTGCTATTGACTTTAATTTTCTCTTCAAGGTCGGGAACACTTTTGGTTCTTAAAATAAAAATAACAAGTGGAAATATTGTGAAGAAAACAAGAAAAACTAAAAGGAAAGCGTTTACAATCTTGCCAGGGTCAACAAAGGAATGAACGGAAGTGTCGCTCAGGACACCACTGCGGGTCAAATAAGATGCATATAAAACACCCAAGAAACTTAACCAAGCAAGAATGTAGTTTGTTCGGATAAACCCACCTTTAATTCTCTGAAGAATAAGTGTATGAGCAAGAGCAGTAACAAAGATCCAAGGCACTAAAGACGAGTTTTCTACTGGATCCCAACCCCAAAAGCCACCCCAGCCAAGTGTTTCGTATGCCCAGAATCCACCAAGCATAATACCTAATCCGAGTACTCCAGCACCAAGCAAAGTCCAGAAAGACATTGGTCTAAGATATTGATTAAATTCTTTTTTTATGTAACCGGAAATTCCTAAGACAAATGGAACAACCAAAAGGCTATAACCCAAAAATAATATAGGAGGGTGAATCGCAATCCAATAATTTTCCAAAATTGGGTTTAAACCCCTTCCATTTTCCGGAACAAAATCCCTCGGAATGTTTCCATCAGGGAATGATTCCCATAAATCAGCAAATGGGCTTTTAAAAACTAATATTAATCCAACAAAGAAAATTATTAGTGAAAAATATGAGAGAGGAAGTAAATCAAGTTGATTTTTTTTGAGGTAAAAGTAGAGCACCAAAGCTACTAGAGACATAAATAAAGCCCAAAGCAAGAAAGATCCTTCTTGTCCAGCATAAAAGGAAGAAAGTAAGAGCAAAAAGGGCAGGTTTCTTGATGAATAACTCCATACATAAGTTAGTGTAAAATTATGAGAAAGAATATTGAATAGTAAAAAAATAGAAGCAAGGAATATTCCAGCAATACCAGTGAAAAATGATATCTTGGCAAATAGAAAGACTTTTTCGTTTTTTGATTTTAAGCTTTCAAATAAGAAAAGGAGAAATGACAAAAACCAAGAAACTGTAGAAATATATAATAAAATTTTTCCGAACATACTTACCTCTTTATTTAACCTTTTCTAATTCACTTTCATATTTCGAGGGACATTTAGTAATGATTTCGCTTGCGGAAAAAACCGAATCCTCCATAAAACCTTTGACTACAAATTCAGGTGCAATTGTAAAATTATTGGGTTGCGGTCCGTTGAACCTTACAAATTTCAAATTGCCTTTTTTGTCTTTCATATAAAACTCAAGTATATTTGAATTTATGTTGTAGTTAACTGGCTTTGATTTTTCAAGCGTTCCGATTACTTGGACTTTTTTGTTTAATTCTTTAGCTTTTTGAAAGTCAACATATTCAATGGAGCTTCTATTGAACGATAATAAAAGCAAGGTTAGAAAGAGTAGGACCAAACCACCAATAGCTATGTATTTTTTCATTCTTTTTGCTCCGAATTTTTTAACAAACTATTTACTTTTTTTTCCAATGTTGTTATTTTTTTATCAACGGAAGTTAGCAGAACAAACAGTCCCAACCATATAACCAGCACAACTATCAGTACCACATATAATTGGTTGTTAGTTAGAAAATTTTCCATTTAACCTCCGATAAAAGGATAAATTAAGCTTTGTGAATCTTATTTTCAAGTTTAAAATCCAAAAAAATAGTAAAGTAAAAGAAAGAAAACCAAAGCTAAAACCAAATGTTTGCAATAAACTTAAAGATCCTTCTTGTGGACTTAAAATTGGTCCGATGTTGGGACTATTGGCTGAACCAGGATGATTACCTTCGAGCAATCTGGGCATAATGAAAACAAGAAAAGGTACCGTTACAAATGCAATAATTGAATATACGGAACTTAAACGTGCCTTGGTTTCGTAGTTTTCAATACTTTGTCGTAAAACGAAGTAAGCAAAATAAATCAAAAGAAGAACGAAAATGGAAGTTTGCCTTGGATCCCAGTTCCAAAACGAACCCCAGTTGAATTTAGCCCAAATCATACCAGTAACTGTTGCAAGAATTGCAAAAATTGTTCCTAAAAACGCAGATGACGAAGCTATTTCATCATCTTCAAACCGTCTATTTTTTAGATACTTGATGGAATAGAACATTGAGAGTAAATATGCAACAACGGCTACCCATGCACTTGGAACGTGGAAATTCATTATTCTTATCTGCTCCCCAAGTTGGGGAACAAAAGGAAGTACCCAAAAAGGGTTAACAGCAATGCTTTTATCGTATATAAACACTTTCTTTTGTGTATCGTAGCTTACATTTGCAATAATTTTTTGTCCAATTTGAAATTCCTTTGGCAAAGGAACTCCTAAAATCAAAAGTGAGTCCAAAACATCTTGATATTTAGGGTTCGATACGATTATTTTAAAGGAATTTGGGTTATTTATATCTTTAAGTTTAGGGATAATCTCTGTAACCCTAAAGTATAAAGGTCCTTTAAACAAATTAACATTATTTGCTACAAATTTGAATGTAGCAAAATTTGAGGCTACAAAAGGTACAAAAGTCAAAATAATTGTTATAAAAAAGAATAGAATAACTAATCCCTTCCACCAAAGGGGTTTTGTTCCTTTAAAAGATGGAAAAAGTCCCAAAAATAAACCAAGCAAAACACCACTTCCAATTATAATACCCTTCATAAAAATTGAGCAATATTTAATATAAAACACTAAATTACAAAATTTAGTTTATTCTAAAATCTTGGTTAGGATTAATTTATTTGTAGGGGAAAGTATGTTCTTGGGTTCATAGTATATTTGATCTATAATTTTTGAAATAAGAAAAACACCCAACCCTCCTTTTTTAAATTTTTTCCCAACTTGTTTGAGTTCTACGGGTAAAATACTCCTAGGATCGAAACTTGGTCCATTGTCTTCTAAAGTAATTTTAATATATGTTTGCGTTCTGGAAAAGGTAATCGAAATATTATTTGAATTATCGTTTTTGAAAGAATGTTTTACTAAGTTAACAAAAGCTTCTTCAATTGCTAAAGATATTTGGTAACAAATTATTTCATCAATTAATAATTCTAAACATTTATCTTTTATGAACTTTCGAACGTGGTCAAGTTTTGATATATCAGCCGAAAAATCCATTTTGTTCAAACTTTGAATATTACTCATTCTTTTTTAAAAGATTGTTCACGAAATAATTTTTGGCTTCTATGTCGGTGGGTAGGATGTCGAATATCATATGAAATCCAAGGAGCTCGAAAATTGAATAAATTTTATCTTTCATTTCTGTGAACTTTATGTCTCCATTGTTATTTCGGATTTCTTCGACAAATGCCATAAAAACACCTAAACCCGCGCTGCTAATATATTCAAGGTTTTTAAAATTGACTATTATTTTATAAATCCCCTCAGTAATGGTATTTTGGATTGAATTTTCTAATTCATGAGCAGTCTGAGCATCCAAGATACCAGAAATTCTAATGATCTCAATTGAATTAATCCTTTCCTTTTGAATATCAAATTTCTTTTCCATAAAACATCTCCTTAATTAATATTATCTTTGAACTTTACTATCAGTAGAGTTACATCATCATCAAAAACTGTTCCCTTTTTACTTACTTCATCCAAAATCCTTTCTTTCAAATCTTTTGCATTTTTATATACTGATTCTTTCAAAATAAGTTTCAATTTATTCATACCTTCATTAATATCTTTATTACCAAGTACCTCTACTAACCCATCGGTGAAAAGTAAAAAGTATAAGTCTCCTAATAACTCACCACGATGTATTGATAAATTGTTGTCAAAAAAATTTGTGTTTATCAAAGAGATACCCATACCCGGGGGAGTTTCAGAAAAAATCTTGCCATTTTCTTTAATAATAATTGGTAAGTGCCCAGCCCGAATAAATTCATAATTTCTTTGTTCAAAATCCAACAAGAGTCCACTCATAGTTATGTGAATTTGCTTGTCGATTTGATTGTACAAAGAATCGTTAAAATGAACAAATAGTTGGCGTAAATTTGGTTGATTTATTTTGGAAGAGAAAATTATTCCTTTAAGTAAAGCCATATAGAAAGCGGAGCTAATTCCCTTTCCAGAAACATCCCCAATAAGAACTAAAATTTGGTTTTTGTTAAGTTGAATTAGATCATAAAAATCTCCTCCAACCTCTTCTGATGGTTTAAAGAAAATTTCAATTTCAAAATTGGAGATGTTTGGTATTTGCTTAGGAAGAAAATTATTTTGAATATTTTTAGCTAAAAGTAATTCTTGTTTGTATTTTTCTTTTTCTATAGTCTCTTTTAATAAATGATTGCCTTCAATCGAGACGCACAAAGTTTCAACAAAGGAAGTTAACAATTTAACATCATCTTCATCGAAAAAGTATGGATTTGGATTTGCTATAATTAAGTGCCCAACTATGGTTTCTCTAAAAAAAATTGGAACTAGACAAATACTTTCGAACATTATTGCATTCGGGGGATTGTTAGTATTAGGGAAGATTTCTGAATAAGTTGCATAAATTTGAGGTTGTCTTATATCTTTTATGAAATAATTGTTGGCAAATTGGTTAAGATATCTTTCGATTAATTTTTTTTCAATGCCCTTACATGCTTTGATTTCTATATTTCCTTTTACATAAAACTGGATCCAGACAGGTGAATGGCTAAATACATTGTGGGAAAGTTCTACAATAATGTTATACATATCGTCAAGTTTATTAAAATTTCTAACTATTTTGCTTAAGTAAGAAAGGGAACTAACTTCGTAGACTTTTTGTTCTATTACTTTTGAATACGGCAACGAGGTTAATCCAACAAATAATGTACGAAAATAAGTGACCAAAAATGATAAAGCAAAATATTTAGAGTATTCCTTAAAAAAAGCGGAGGATTTACTTAAGCCAAGCGAAGCCTCCGATTGGCTGAAAAGAATGGTTATTCCCGAGCCAACAATTAATAACGAGTAAAACAAAAGGCTCTTTTGAATATTTCTTGATGATAAAGGAAGCCAAGCCTTTACTTTAAAAGCAAAGAAAAACAAAATAGTAAAGATGGGTGACCCAATTGACCTTAAATCGTATCCAGCAATTTTAACTTCGAATTGGGGAAAAATTTCATGACCAAAAAAGATGAACCAGTATATGCAAGTAACTATATATAAAGCTTTTAAGTATTTATGAATGTTTTTTCTTTTTAATCGATTTATCCAACGAAAAGAGTAAGTAACTATGAAATAGGTAACTACGACGGAAAAGATAAAATTTGTTTCATTTTTTAGAAAAAATATGATTCTTGTGGAATAAAACAATTCAGCTATTTGAAAAACTAAATTTAAACCTAGAAATCCAATTAATACTACCGTGATAAATTTTGAATCTTCGAGGAAAAGCTCACCAAATTTTGATACAGAGACAAATTTTTTCTCTGTCTGATTAAGCAAACTTATCAAGATGAAAACGGAAAACAAAAAGATAAAAAGAAAATCGAGTAGTTCCCAAAATAATGTATATTCCAGGTTTAAAAAAAAATAAAGCAGATTGAGAAAGCAATGCAAAAAAGATAACAAAAAGAAACTAAGCAAATTAAGTGGATTCAAATTACTATTGATTTTCACTAAAATTCTCGAACAAATTATTACCTACGAAATTTTCTTGATAAAGTTTCCAGAATCTTTCTCGGATTTGATCTCTTACTTTTCGGTAGACAAACAACACTTCGTTTTTTGTCCCTTTAGCTTTGGCTGGGTCTTCGAATCCAATGTGCAGCCGATTTTTCACTTTCCCTGTAAAAATTGGACAATTTTCTTTTGCATTATCACATACTGTGATAACGAAGTCAAAGTCGTAGTTTACAAAACTGGTAACGTCTTTAGGATATTGTTTTGAAATGTCGATTCCTATTTCCTTCATTACCAAAACAGCCCAAGGATTTATTTCCCTTTCTGGCTTTGTTCCTGCAGAGTATACAAAAAGGTTTGAGTCGAACGATTTAAGGAAACCCTCTGCCATCTGACTTCTACACGAATTGCCTGTGCACAAGATTAAAATTCTCATTTTTTTCTAATTGGAACAAGGTGATTGTCTAAATTAATAGTCAGAATGTTTTCCCATTCAGTTGTAAAATGTTCCGAAAGATGTTCTTGTTTCATTTTCCAAGGCTTATTTACTCCTTGAGCGGAAAATTTTAAAGTACCTTTCCCATATTTTCTATTTAAGGTGTCGTAAACTTCCATCAAGCGGACAATCTTATCTCTATTTAACTTATCGAAAAGATTGTATTGAAAAGACTTTTCTGAAATGAGGCCAGAGAAAAGAATTCCAACTCTTTTATATTTATAACCTTCACGGAAAATTTCTTTCAAAATGTAAAAACCATACTTGATTAATTCACCGGTAAAATTTGTTGGTACCGGGAGCCGAATAAATTTGCTTCGGAAATATTGAAGTTCATTTGTATTAAAAGGGTTTGTAGCAACAAAAACTCCCATAATATTTGCTAAACTTTGCTGATTCCTAAGTTTTTTTGCACACTCGTCAATGTAAGAAGAAAGTGCGTTGAAGAGGACAGAAAAATCTGTTTGTAATTCTCCGAACGACTTTTGTGAACCAACAGATTTTCTAGGAATTGGTTGGTAGTCTATGTCAATACATTTTATTCCTTGAAGTTCTTTAACTAACCGCAAGCCAACTATAGTCAAATGTTTCTGAACCCAATGCTCAGGTGCATTTGCCAATTCATATGCAGTTTTTATATTATGCTTTTTTAGAAATTTCGAATAGGTTCTACCTATTCCCCAAACATCTTCAACATCAAAGTTTGAAAGTGCAGCATTTATTTCTTGTTGTGAATTTAGGACACAAACTCCTTTTCCTTTTTTTGCAAGTTTTGACGCAACTTTAGAAAGAACCTTCGTGTGGGAAATTCCAATTGATATAGGAATCCCAGTCCATTTTAAGATTGTGTTGCGTATTTCCATACCATATTTGAATAATTTCTCAGAATCGTTCCCAATATCCGCCAGGTTTGAAAAGTCTAGAAATGCTTCGTCTATAGAATAAACTTCGATATTCGGGGAAAATTGCGTCAGAGTATTCATTACACGTTCGGACATATCTCCGTAAAGCGTGTAATTTGATGACAAAGTAACAACTTTGTTTTTCTTAAGTAGTTCTCTAAATTGGAATAATGGGGCCCCCATTGGTATTCCCAGTGCCTTTGCTTCTTCCGAGCGAGCAACAATGCACCCATCATTATTGGACAGTACGACAACTGGTTGCTTTTCTAGTTTAGGATTAAAAACCCGCTCACAAGAAACATAAAAGTTGTTGCAGTCGACCAATGCAATCATTTTTAGTTATGGCTTGTGTATTACAAAGGACACGACTCCCCATACCTTAAAATCTTGAAATTCAGTTACTTTAATCGGTTTGAAATCACCATTTTCTGAAGCAAGATAAAGTTCGTCGCTGATTATCTGCAGTCTCTTTACCGTAAATTCACCGTCGATAACACAAATAGCAATATCCCCGTTCTTTGGTTCCAATGCCCTATCAACAATTAAAATGTCGCCATTATGGATCCCAGCATTTATCATAGAATTTCCTTGAACGCGAACGAAGAAGGTTGCAGTTGGGTGTTTAATTAGTAACTGATTTAAATCCAACTTGGGTTCAAGATATTCGTCTGCTGGAGAAGGAAAACCAGCAGGAACTGAAAACCCAGCAAAGTTAATTTCCATTTTAGTTTCAAAGCCGGGTGAGTAAAAAATTAATTCCCTGCTTGTATGTATTTTTCTTAATTCCATCACTTTGCTTTTTTATGTAAAACAAACAAACGAGATAGAGTAAGTCTAATTATAATCATTGTTCCGCATGTTTTATTGTTCTGTTACAAGTAACTTAGCATAAATGCTATTAAAGGTATCGACGATATCGGATTTTAGGTGAATAAATACTTCGACGCCGCTTTGTTGATAAGTTTGAGCCTCCTCCTCAGAAGGTAATCCAGCAAGCACGTTAATGACTAAAGGTTTAAATTTTTTTATCAAAGTTGAAAGTTGAACCACAAATTCTGGATATTTTTCATTCGACGAACAGAAAACGACAATTTGTGAATTGGTTTCGAGTAATTTCTGGAATGCTTTTTCGATATTATTGACTGGTTCTATAACAACAACATCGAAACCACCAACGAGGAAAAATTCTTGGGTGAAATTAATTCTCTCTCTAAAATCTGCAATTTTACCAAAAGGTATGATTAAAACTTTAGGCAAGTTTCCAAATTTAGACTTATACTTAAGTGATTTTTTGCGTATGTTTTCAAAAACTTCGGAAAACCGGAATTTCTTTATTGGTTGAATTGGTATTAAATTATTTTTATAATATTCAAAATTTATTATTGAGTCCAGACTTGAATAACTTTTAGCAATTTCAATTAAATCCTTTTCTGTTGAAGTATTTCTTTCTTGCTTACTTTGATAATCGGATAATTTTAGCTTTCTCTCAACGAATAATTTCTGGTAATCAATTTTATTTTTACCTGTCTTGTCATTGCTCAAACTATCCTCTGGATTTGGAAATTTATTTACTCCAATCAATACATCTTCTCGTTTGGAAAGCCTGCTTAAACGCTTCGCCCGCAAATCATTTATTTGCTGTTGAATTATGCCATTTGTTAGAGATTGGAAAAATCCTCCAGAATTCATTATTTCTTTAAAAATTTGCAAAGTTTTTTGAGCAAGTTCATAAGTTAGTGCTTCTAAATACCAAGAGCCGCCAGCTGGATCTATAACTTCTTTCAAGTTATGTTCTTCTTTTAAAACAAGCTGTGTGTTGGTTGCATTCCTATAAGAGAATTCACTAGGTTCAACGAGATAATAATCATACGGTATAACTTCTATGTAATCAGCTGTCCCAAGAATTGCAACGAATGTTTCGCATATATTTCTTAGCATGTTCGAATAAATATCTAACTTGCTTTTATTTCGTGAGGCTGTTGCGACGTAAATCGGAACGTAAGGAATGTGATCACTAACTCCTAGATAATCAACGATGTTTGCCCAGAGCACCCTAAATGAACGCAATTTTGCAAGGTTTATGAAAATATCGCTGTCTACAGATAGCTTAAAAAGAAATTTCAATAATGCATCTTTTGTGTCCACACCACTTTCTTTCAAAAAAATTAATTGTTCAACAGCATAACTTAATGTAAAAGCTAATTCATGAACTGCGTTTGAGCCAGATTCATTGAAGAAAGTACCATCGATTACTATTGACCTAAAATTTGGAAGAGATTCATAGAAAGTGTTGAAATTTTTTTTAAGAATATTGTCCATCCAAAATTTTTTATCATAAAGCCTTCCCTTACCAAGTAAATCACTCGAGAAGTCGTAGAAAATCGAACCTTCTATACTCTTTTTGTCGAAAGACGACTTTTCCAAGTAACCAAGGAAGAATGAACCCAATTCTATTGGAAAACAAGACTCAAAATGAATGTGAATTTTGGTCAAATCGATGTCTTTGAAAATTTCGTCGAAATCTAAAATTGAATTAATAATGACACCTTGAGGATTTTCAAAATCATAATTAAAATGTTTAATAAAAAAGCCCTCGGAACCTCTTTCCAGTTCTCTTCTGATAATAGCATTGGCTTCCCGAGGATTGGGACATTCAATCCTCTGAACAATTTTCCAGCTATTTTTTGTATTTCCTTCTAATTTCCAAGAACGGGAAAAAGAGGGGAAACCAGGATATTCATTAAGAGTATTTTGGGAAACATCCTCTTTTGTATAAAGGGGTTTTACTTTAACACCCTCGAAGGTTTCGGAAAACAATTTTTCAAAAGGTTTTCCTTTTAAAACCTTTTCAGCTTCTTTCTTCCAACTCTCGAAATCTAACTTTTCGAATTCATTAAAAAAATTCATTTTGCCAAAATATTAAAGAATAAAAAACAAAATTAATTAAGTTTAACTTTAGTAACCAAGAATAACATTATTACTTTAATCAAATTAGTTAATTTGCACTTTCATTTAATGAAATTCGAGGTTAACATGAAAAAAATTGGGATTTTCTGCGGTGCAGATATTTCTTTTCCATTTTCTTTAATAGATTATATTAATTCAAAGTCTTCGGATATTGTTGCAGAATTAGTTAAAATTGGTGCTCACAAAATCGATGACAAAGTTGGATATGACCTAATTTTTGATAGGGTAAGTCGCGATGTTCCTTTGTATCAATCAGTTTTGAAAACCTTGGCCTTACAGAAAATAATTGTCATAAATAATCCATTTTTAAAGTGTCTTGAGGATTATTTTTTTCAATTAACAATCGCCAAGGAATTGGGGTTTCATATCCCAGAAACTGCGCTAATTCCAACTAAAAGCCATCCTATTGGGACTACATCGGATACTTTTAAGAACTTGGTTTATCCTTTAAATTGGGCAGAATTATTTGACTATATTGGTTTTCCGATGTTTATTAGACTAAATCAAATAGGTTTGGAAAATTTCACCTACAAAGTTTTCAATCCAATGGAGTTTTTCTCAGCGTACGACATATCTGGAGAAAAACAATTGGTTGTCCAAAAATTTTATGATTATACAGATTTTTATCGTGCTTTTGTAATAGGGAAAAAGCATATTAAAATCTTTAGTTACGATATTAAAAAGCCTCTTGTTTCTCGTTATTCCAGAGAAAATTCTGGGATAAATCCATCTCACAAGAAAGAAATTGAAGCAAGTTCATACAAACTGTGTTCGCTTCTTCAATTAGATTTTACAACTATTGATTTCGGTTTTTACGAAAACAAAATGTATGTTATTAATTTTTATAATACTGCTCCTAAAATCGATAATATAATTTTCTCCGACGATGATTATAAATGGTTCGTTTTTACGACGGGGGACTTCTTGATATCTTCCGTTAAAAATCCTAGTGATTACAATTTAAAAAATCAATTTTTTAATCTCATTAAGGAATCTTAATAGGTGAAAAAATGTTAAAAAAATTAATAATTTTATTTTTGTTCTTTCTTTTTCTTGCTAATATTTCCTTCTCCCAGAAAGCAAGTTCTATTGATGCTTTAAAAATAGCAGACTACATCAAATATCTTGCATCGGACGAATTGGAAGGACGTTTCCCGGGAACTTCTGGAAATTACAATGCTGCTGATTTTATCGAGTCTAAATTTAAAGAGTTTGGGTTAAAACCTATTTCAAACACATATAGACAAACTTTTCCTTTCCCTGTATCATATAAGTTTTCCAATAATAACTCTATGATATGGAATAAACTAATTGAACGCCCAGGTATTCCAAAAGAAATGTGGAAAAGTATACCAAAAACCTGGAGCTTGGACGTTGAATATAAACCATTGCCAATTTCAGAAAATGGTACAGTTACTGGCGAAGTTGTTTTTGCAGGTTATGGAATTACAGCAAAAGATTTAGGTTATGACGATTACGATGGTATAGATGTTAAAGGCAAAATTGTTATTGTACTTGCCGATTCTGCAATAGGGCAACCCAAGGATGAAAGATTCATTCCTTACTCAAAGCTAGAATATAAAGCAATGAACGCACGAGAACATGGTGCAATTGGAATAATTTTTGTAAAAGTTCAAAGCGATTCTGCTAATGTTTTTTATCCTATTAAAGTTTCAACTTTTGCCAAGTCATCGGGAATAATTGTAGTTCAAGCTAAGCGAACAGAAATAGCAAAATTCTTTCCCAAAGAAGCAAATCTTTATCCGACCGAAATGGAAATGCAAAAAACCAAAAAGCCTAAAAGTTTTCTTATTCCAGACACAAAAGTAACAATAACAGTTGATATTTCAAAGGAGACTGTTGAAATACCTAATGTTTTTGGATTAATTCCCGGAACTGACCCAGAACTGTCTAAACAACATATTGTGATAGGGGCTCATTTCGACCATTTAGGTTGGGGAAACGAGAATTCTCTTTATCGCGGCAAAACACCACAAATTCACAACGGTGCAGACGATAATGCATCCGGAGTTTCTGCAATTTTGCACCTTGCTGAATATCTTGCCCAATATCCTTTAAAACGATCCGTAATTGTGGTTGCATTTAATGCTGAAGAGGGGGGATTGCTTGGCTCCTCACATTTTGTTAAAAATTCACCAATCCCTATCGAAAATATAGTATTAATGCTAAATTTCGATATGGTAGGTAGAATGAAAGATAACAAGTTAAATGTTTTTGGTACTGGGTCTTCAACAACATTCGATAAAGTAATTGATTCAGTTGCTGCTATTGATACGCTTTTTCTTACTAAAGGAAGCGAAGGATATGGACCAAGTGATCATTCCTCTTTCTACTCAGTAAAGATTCCAGTTCTATTTATGTTTACCGGTGCCCATGGCGACTACCATATGCCGAGCGATGATGTAGAAAAAATTGATTGCGATGGAATTTTGAAAGTGGCAAATTTTGCGAAAAAAGTTCTAGAAAGGTATGGAAATTCATACGAAAAACCTGATTATGTCGTTGTTCCTGTTGAAAAAAAAGATAACAAAGAAGTTGCACCAGGATATTCAAGAGTCTGGTTCGGCATTGTTCCTAACTTCGAAGATAATCCCTATGGTTTGAAAATATCAGGGGTTAGTTCTGGAAGCCCAGCTGAAAAAGCTGGATTGCAAAGTGATGATATTATCACAAAATTTGGAGGTAAGAACGTAAAGAATTTGCAGGATTTAACATTTATTCTTCGAGAATTTAAACCCAACGATGTTGTGGATGTAGTAGTAATGCGTTCCGGAAAGGAAATAATTTTCAAGGTGAAATTAGTAGCCCGATAGCAGAAAATGACGAATATTCATAGTTTTGAAATATTAATTTCTGAAACAGATAAAATAATTGGTGACATTAGGTATCCATCTTCTGAAATAGAGCGTTTGCCGATAGTTGTTATTACTCATGGATTCACTGGACATAAAGACTGGGGCTTCATTCCATATTTTTCTGAGCAATTATCAAAGAATGGTTTTATTACAATTTCCTACAATTTCACTACCGATTCGATCGACCCAGAATCCGATTTGTTTATCGACATTGATAAGTTTGCCACTTTTAGTATTTCTCAAGAGGTTAGCGAATTAAAGGTTCTGGTTAATTACATTTTGACAAAAAGTATATTCCCTCCAAATCTTAAGAATAAGGTCGACACTTCGAGAATTTCTTTGGTTGGTCAATCCCTTGGTGGGGCAGTAACGATTATTTATGCTGCAACATATGACCAAATTGATAAAATTGTCTTGCTTGGTTCAATAGGTACACTTTTTCGGTATTCCAAACGACAAATCGAGGCATGGAAGAAAAACCAAATTTGGAACTTTACAAATACTCGGACAAACCAAGATTTAAAATTAAACTTTTCATATTATCTCGATTTAGTGGAGAATAATTATCATCTTGATAAATATTTAAATCAAATTCAAATACCTACTTTGTTTATTCATGGAAGTGAAGATTTGACAGTATCCTTGCAAGAAATAAAAAACCTAATTAACAAAGCAAAAAATCCATTCGTAGAACTGAGCATTATTGAAAAAACTGGACATACTTTTGGGGTTGAGCATCCTTTCTCAGCTCCAACAGAAGCTTTGAAAATTGTTATTTCCACAACGCTTAACTTTTTAAAACCATGAGAAAAGGCGAAATATTCTTTTTGTTTTTGTTTGTATTTTTAATCAGTTGTGAATTGATTAGATTATCTGAACAAAGAAAAAGCGTGGTCAAACCAGATCCATCAAATTCCGTCGGGTCAGTTTTCCTTTTAATTCAAGAAGTAAAAGTACAAAATTATTCCGGAGCAAGTAAACTCTTTGTATTTGAAGATTCAACTCTTACTTCAGAAAAAATTATCGAACTTGATGACAAGTTGAAAAGACTTGAAAGAAACATAATTAATCGAAAAGTTACATTTTATAAAGTCGACACACTAAACCAAGGAGAACATTTAGTCTTAATGGAATTCGATCATGTTTATGAATATTTTTTCGTTACCCAAAAGCACAATGAATACTGGTTAATTAGGAATTTTGGGGAAAAGAAATAAAAAGGAGCTTCGAATGTGAAGCCCCATCTCAATTAATACCTTTTAATTAAAGAAACCACTCAATACCAATTGTAGCATAACCTATACCCAACCTAATGCTTATTGGGTCTATGTTCAATTCAATAACCCTTATACCACCGTAAATTCCCAGTGAGGAGATGGGAAACCATTCCGACCCGAAAAATCCGATGAGTTTGGTCTCCGTGTTGGTTGTTCTTTTAGTTGTTTGAGTATATGGGTCCTTGTAAGAAATTGATTCAGTAGAAACTAAAAATTGACCTTTTATAAATGGATAAAAAGAGCGAAGTCTCATTTCAGGTAAGAAATACTTAAAGTAGGGCCCAAATGTAAGGTAAGTTGAACTACCAGAACCTTCTGAACCTCCATCAAACAGCAAACCGAAGTTCAAGCCAATATGCATATCTGGATTAATAGCATAAGCAAGCGTTCCCCCAAAAATATCTGATGTTTGCAATTCAACACCGATACCCCAATTTTGGTTGGGTACTCTTGGTTTTGTTTCTTGTGATAAAATTGAAACAAATGAAAGAAGAAATACCAAAAAGGAAAATGCAAAAAGCTTTTTCATAGGTCACCCCAAAATTTGACATAATAAAAAATAAAAATAAAAAGATAATTTTTAATTTCCAAACTTGTTTAATAAAAAAAATTCATTAATTTTGTGTTTGAATTCAAGCGTTATTTAAAAATTGGGCCCATAGCTCAGTTGGGAGAGCGCTTGAATGGCA
>FMSI01097503.1_pt1 | contig 16744 bp, 13 predicted proteins | sample 1504471 | NCBI WGS metagenome assembly FMSI01 (sample SAMEA4475357, study PRJEB15587) | soil metagenome | biome: Soil; feature: Field | place: India | collected 2015-03-11 | depth 0 m
GTGGCATTTAGGACATTATCATTTGTGGATGACATATAGAAAATTATTTATAACTGAACTAACAAATCCTTTAATTAATACTTCCCTGTTTTTTATAAAAAATTTTAATCTCTTTGTTGACAAATCTATAATTCATGCTATTTTTTTATTAAAAAAAGATTTCAAAGGAGGGTTTTCATGAATAAGTTTTTCGTTTTTTTGTTTTTTTTCTTATTGGTTAATCTCTCCTATGGGCAGGATATTGAGCTACCAAAGAACACGAGTGCCCAAACTAAGCAGTGTATTGGTTGTCACAAGCAGTACACACCAGGAATTGTATATGACTGGTTAAGGAGCAGACATTCTAAATATTCACCAGATGAAGGGATGAAACGAAGTGAGCTGGAGAAGAGGATTAGTGCAAAGTCTGTTGCAGATAATCTTAAATCAGTTGTAGTTGGCTGTTTTGAGTGTCATGGACTAAATACTGATAAGCACCAAGATAGTTTTAGTCATTTTGGTAATAAAATCAATGTTGTAGTCTCACCTAATGATTGTGCTGTTTGTCATCCTGAGGAGGTTAAGCAATACAAAGGGACAAAGAAGTATCATGCCTATGGTAATTTAATGAATAATCCCGTTTATCATGCCCTTGCCGTAACTTCTACAGGACTTGTTACTTATGAGAACGGTAAATTACTACAAAAATCGCCTTCAGACAAGACGCTTAATGAAACTTGTCTTGGTTGTCATGGCACGGAGGTGAAGGTAAAAGGGATGAAAAAGATAAAATCTTCTATGGGAGATTTAGAGATTTCTGTGCCTGATCTTACAAACTGGCCTAATCAGGGTGTTGGAAGGATAAATCCTGATGATTCTTTGGGTGCCTGCTCATCTTGTCATCCAAGACATGAGTTTTCTATTGAGATGGCAAGGAAGCCCTATACCTGTGCTCAGTGTCATTTGGAGCCAGATGTGCCAGCTTACAACGTCTATAAAGAAAGTAAGCACGGCAATATATATGAATCTATCGGAGAAAATAAATGGAATTTTGAGGCCGTACCATGGAAGATAGGTAAAGATTTTAATGCCCCTACCTGTGCAACCTGTCATAATAGCCTCGTTGTTAGACCTGATGGTAAAGTTATAGCTGAAAGAACCCATGATTTCTCGGAACGTCTATGGGTAAGAATTTTTGGATTAATATATACCCATCCACAACCAAAGTCTGGTGACACAACAATTATTAAGAACGCAGATGGGTTACCGTTACCTGTTACTTTTACCGGTAAGTTAGCTGAAGAGTATCTTATATCTAAGTCAGAGGCAGAAAAAAGAATGAAGAAAATGAAAAATGTCTGTTCTAGTTGTCACAATACTGATTGGATTGATGGACATTTTTCTAAAATGGACAACACGATTAAAGAGACCGATGAGATGACAAAAGCTGCAACGCTACTTCTTGTTGATGCTTGGAATAAGGGATTGGCTGATAATAAAAACCCCTTTGATGAGCCGATAGAGAGAAAATGGGTACAACAATGGTTATTTTACGGAAACTCCACAAGGTACTCATCTGCTATGAGTGGAGCTCCTGATTATGCAACTTTTAAATATGGTTGGTGGGAGCTAACTAAAAATTTACAAGAGATGAAGTCTTATTTTGGTGAAAAAAAAGAAAAATAAATAAAAGGAGGGGATTTTTATGCTAAAGATTTTTGCTCAGCTTATATTTGTTTTTAGTTTGGTTTCTTTGTCTTTTGCTGATGATATTGCAAAGGGAAAGGCTCTTTACAACGATCCTAAGTTGGGCGGTTCTACAAAGGGCAAGTCCTGTGCAAGTTGCCATCCAGAAAGTGCTGCTGTAAAATGGCTCAATAAGAAAGAGTTTTCAATAATGGGTACTAAAGGTAAGTCTCTGGAAGAGGCAATTAATATTTGTATTGAGAAGGCTATGGGCGGTAAGCCACTGGATGTAAAAGGAAATGATATGAAAGCTATTATGGCCTACATTAAATCTCTTAAAAAATAATAATTTTCTACACTTACAAGGCCCCTTGCCTTGTAAGTGTATTTTTCTATCTCAAATCGTTATTTAGCAACAAAATCGATAAAAAATCATATTTTCTGTAAGTCTTATTTTATTTCTTGTAAATTCTAAGGAATTAACTATATAATTTTTGACTATGATATTTAAGGGAGTGAAGAGTTTGGAAGGGGAGCTTGTTTTCCCCGGAGATAAATCTATTACCCATCGTTCAATTATGTTTTCTGCCCTTTCTGATGGTAGATGTGAGATAAATAATCTTGGGTTGGGAAGAGATAATTTATCGACTATTAAAATTTTTAGAGATTTAGGGATAGAGATTAGGCGGTTTCAAAATAAGGCCATTGTTTATGGAAAGGGCTTTAATGGTTTAAAGGAGCCACTTAGTGTTTTAGATGCAGAAAATTCAGGAACAACTATAAGAATTTTATCAGGTATCTTATCGGCACAGCCCTTTTTTTCTGTCATTACAGGCGATAAATATCTTGTCAAAAGGCCTATGAAGAGGATAATTGAACCTCTATCTCTAATGGGAGCAGAGATAAGTGGCAGAGCTAATGATAACTACCCGCCTTTAGCTATTAAGGGTAATAATAAACTTAGGGCTATAAATTATAATCTCTCAGTAGCAAGTGCACAGGTAAAATCGGCAATACTTATGGCTGGTATGTTTGCTGATGGGACAACTACTATCTCAGAGCCCTCAAGATCGAGAGATCATACAGAAAGATTAATGAGTTATTTAGGATTACCTATAAAAGTTAAGGAAAACAATGTATCAATTTCAAGGGTTAATAATATTCCAGCTTTTGATGTAGTTATACCGGGTGATATCTCATCGGCGGCTTTTTTTATGGTGGCAGGTGTTTTAATTAAAGGTTCTAAATTGATTCTGAAAGATATTGGTATCAACCCTACAAGGACTGGGATAATAGATGTATTAAAAAGCATGGGGGCTAATATATCTATTCATAATGAGAGGACTATGAATGGTGAGCCTGTAGGAGATATACTTGTTGAAGGAACTGGTTATTTAAAAGGTATTGAGATAAAAGGAGAGATAATACCAAGACTTATAGATGAGATTCCAGTAATTGCTGTAGCAGCTTCTTTTGCTGAAGGAGTAACAAGGATAGATGATGCAGAAGAACTAAGAGTGAAAGAGAGTGATAGGATCAAGGCTATGGTAACGGAACTTAAAAAACTGGGCGTTGATATAGAAGAGTTACCAAAAGGAATGGTAATAAAGGGTGGCGTTAATTATAGATGTGGAAAGATTAATACTTATGGTGATCACAGGGTAGCTATGTCTATGATTATTTTCGGGCTTATCTCAAAAGAAGGTATTATGAGTGATGATATGAACTCTATCGAGGTTTCTTTTCCTGACTTTATAAAGAAACTTAAAGAGGTAATAAAGTGATAGAGGTAGTAACCATAGATGGACCTTCAGGCTCAGGTAAGAGCACAGCATCTAAGCTTGTCGCTAAAAAGTTGGGTTATAGTTATTTAGATACAGGGGCTATGTATAGAGCTTTTGCTCTGTTAGTCTTAGAAAAGGGTTTTGAAAAAAATAAGTCTAAATATGTTAAGTTGCTAAAAGACTTTGATGTAGACTTTAAGATTAAAAATAACAATCAAAGAGTCTTTTGCGAAGGTAGAGATGTTACTGAGGCTATAAGAATGCCAGATGTGTCTATGTGGGCGTCCACCTTGTCTAAGGAAAAAGAGGTCCGTGATAGAATGTTTGTCTTGCAGAGGAAGCTTGGTGAGAATGGTAAAGTTGTAGCAGAGGGTAGAGATATGGGTACGGTTGTATTTAAAGATGCCTATGCTAAGTTTTTCTTAAGTGCTTCTGTAGAGATAAGGGCTGAGAGAAGGTGGAGAGAGCTAAAGGAAAAAGGGCTTAATCAGTCTTTACATGATGTAATAGCAGATATTATAAAAAGGGATGAGCAAGATAGTAGTAGAGATATAGCTCCACTCAAACCTGCAGAGGATGCATTGATAATAGATACATCAGCTTTGACAATCGATGAAGTTGTAACAAAGATTTGTGGTGTAGCTACAGAAAAGCTCAAACTATGGAAATTGTAATCGCTAAATCAGCGGGATTTTGTTACGGTGTAAAAAGAGCCATTAAGATGGCAAGAGAAACGCTAAAAAGCTCTAATGTTAGGTGTTTTTCTTTGGGACCAATAATTCATAATCCTTTAGTTGTAAAAGACCTCGAAGAAGAAGGTTTAAAGGTTATAGAAAATATAGGTGATATAAGTGATGGTATCTTAGTAATAAGGTCTCATGGGATATCTAAAGAAGAGAATGAATATCTTATAAGTCATCCTAACATTTCGGTTGTCGATACAACCTGTCCTTTTGTAACAAAATCTAAAAAATATTTAGAAAGACTTATTAAAAATGGCTATACGATTTTTTTCCTTGGAGATAAGGACCACCCGGAGGTTAGAGGGTTGCTAAGTTACATTGGCAACAAAGCTATAGTTTTTAAAGATCCAGAGGAGATACAGATTAAAAAATATAAAAAGGTTGGTCTAATATCTCAAACAACACAAAAGATTGAGCTTTTAAAAAAGGCCGCTGATAAATTGCTGTCAAATACGGAAGAGCTAAGAATATTCAATACAATTTGCAAGACAACCTCAATAAGACAGAGAGAAGCCATGGAACTTGCTAAAAAGGTTGATCTTATGTTAATACTAGGCGGAAAGAATAGTGCTAATACAAAGAAATTATTCGAAGTCTGCAAGTCAAAGCTTGATAGGAGTTATCATATAGAGACATTAAAGGATATTGATAAAAATTGGTTTTCTGGTGTAAAAAAGATTGGTATAACAGCTGGTGCGTCAACACCAAAAGAGCATATTACGGAAGTTGTAAAATTTTTAACTGATATATTTGGGGAGGAAAATAATGGAAGAAAAGTTTGAGGAGTTACTTAAAGAAAGTCTTATCGAAAGAAAAGAAGGGGTTGTTAAGGCTACGATTGTAAAAAAGTTTAGCGATGGAGTGATGATTAATCTCGGTTTTAAGAGCGATAAGTTCTTGCCAAAGACTGAGTTTTTAGATAGTGAATGGGACAAACTGAATGTTAATGATGAGATAGAGATTTTAGTTAATGGTAGTGATGTTTCTTATAAAGAGGCAAGAAAAAAGATTGCCTTTGAGGAGATAAAATCTGCCTATGAATCAAAAGAATATCTTGAAATTGTTATTAAATCAGAGACTAAAGGTGGTTATATAGCTGATTATAAAGGATTTCAAATTTTTGTGCCTGGTTCTCAAACAAGGGGTAAAAGGGATATTAAAACAGGGGATGTCTATAGGGCTTTTGTCAAGAAGATAGAAGATAGAGGTAGCAATATAGTCTGTTCCATAAGTGATTATGAGAACTATTTAAAAAATCAAGCTTTAGAAAAATTTTTTGATACCTATAACTTAGGTGATATAGTTGATGGAGAGGTTAAGAATATAATTGATAAAGGCGTTTTTGTAAGTTTTGGTTCTGTTGAGGGTTTTATCCCCTTTTCAGAGATAACCCACAAAAGGATTAAGACACCAGGTGAGTTTTTTAGAACTAACCAGAAGGTTAAGGCAAAGATAATCAGAATAGAAAAGGAAAACAAGAGAATAGTATTAAGTGCAAAAGCTTTAGAAAGGGAGCCCTTTGAAGTTTTCATATCTAAATATAATGAAGGTGATAGGGTTGAGGGTATTGTAAGAAACATTATAGATAAGGGGGTTTTTGTTGAAGTTTTAGATGGCTTGGATGGTTTTCTTCCCCTTTCTGAGATATCTTGGACAGAAAGAGTAAAAAAACTTGATAAATATTTTAAGATTGGTGATAAAATATCTGTATTAATTAAAAGTATAGACAAAAAGAACAAGAAGCTCTCTCTAAGTTTTAAAGATCTGATCAACAACCCCTGGGAGGAGTTTAAAGAGAAAAACCCAGAGGGTACAGTAATTACCGTTGTTTTAAAAGATATAGTTGATAAGGGGTTGGTGGTTAATACTGAGAGCGGGATAGAGGCTTTTATACCCAATGAAAATATAGGTTATGGTAGAGTTTCTGAAGAAAAGAAAAACTACAAAAGAGGTGACAAAATTGAGGCAAAAGTTACAGATATAGATGTTTCTCGAAGAAGAATTATTTTGTCAATTAAAGACCTTCTTGATGACCCCTTCAATATTGCTTTAGCTAATATTAAGGTTGGTAATGAGGTAAAGGCAAAAATTATTGGTCTTACAGAAAATGTAGTATTTTTTGAGCTAATGCCTAAGGTGGAAGGGATAGTAAAAAGGAGAGAGTTTAAGAAAGATGAGGAGTTAAAAATTGGTGCCGAGCACTCAGTTCTTGTTATTGGTGTAGATGAGCAGAAAAGAAAGTTTATTTTAAGTATAGAAGAGCTTAAAAGGGCAAATGAAAAGAAAGAATTAGAAGAACATAAACAAAAAAATAAGATAAATGTTACTTTGGGAGACTTCTTTAAAAAATGAAGAAGAAAAGAGTTATTATAGCTATCGGTATAATAATATTTCTACTAATAGTTGTATCTCTTATAGATAATTTCTTTGGAGGTGGCTATAGCAAATCAGTTGCCTCTGATAAGATAGCTATTGTAGAAATTATAGGTGTTATTAAATCTTCCGATGAGATAATAAGACAGTTGGCCGAGTTTGGTAAGGATAAGAAAGTTAAGGCAATAGTTCTAAGGATTGATTCACCCGGAGGTGCCGTTGGACCTTCTCAGGAAATCTATAGAGAGGTTATGAAGATTAGAAAGGAAAAACCAGTAATAGCATCCATAGGTACCTTAGGTGCCTCAGGAGGCTATTATATAGCAGCCTCTGCTACAAAGATTGTTGCTAATGAAGGTTCTATTACAGGAAGTATTGGTGTGATTATTCAGTTTTTTAACTTCCAGCAGCTTTTAGGCAAGATAGGCGTAAAAGGAAATGTTATTAAAAGTGGTGAGTATAAAGACTCTGGGTCACCTCTTAGAGATATGACGAAAGAAGAGAAAGAACTAATACAAGGTGTTATCGACGATGTACATAATCAGTTTGTGGAAGCTATTGTAAGGGGTAGGGGGCTTAAAAAAGAAGATGTTCAAAAGATAGCTGATGGTAGAATTATAACAGGTAGGCTTGCTAAGGAGCTTAAGCTTGTTGATGAGCTTGGCAATTTTAATGATGCCGTTGAGGTTGCAAGAAAAGTTGCTAATCTTGAAGGTGAACCAAAACTTGTATATCCAAAGAAGAAAAAAATGACTTTGCTCGAATTTTTAAATAGCTTTTCTGAAGGCGAGACGGGTTCAAAACTATATCTGCTACTTTCTGAGATAAGAATTCCCTTTTATTTATCAGATGTAATTAATAATTTGATTAATGAGTAAAAAGATTATCATTGGTGTTGTTTCAGATACCCATTTAGACCGAGACACTGGTTCTTTTGCTGAGCTTGTGGAAAGATTTTTTAAAAGTTGTGATCTTATTGTTCATTGTGGAGATATAACAAATGAAGAGATATTTTTACCTGTAAAAAAAGATATCATAGCTGTTAGGGGTAATATGGACTTGATGAGTAAACTTCCCCTTAAGAGAGAGATAAATATACTAAATAAAAAAATTGGCATTATTCATGGTTTTGGCTCTCCCCATGGTATTAGGGAGAGGATAATCAAAGAGTTTGGTGAGATTGATTGTATATTATATGGTCATACCCATTATCCATTCTGTGGCTATGAAAAAGGGGTGCTCTTTTTTAATCCTGGATCAGCCTTTGATAAAAGATGGGCACCTAAGAGGACAGTGGGATATCTTACTGTTACTGAAGATGATCTGCACTGTAATATAGTTGAAGTTGAGTAAGCTTATACAGAGAGGAATTATGGAACATATTTATGCTCCCTGGAGAAAAGATTTTATTGAAAAGAAAGAGAAGGAAGAGGGATGTATTTTTTGTAGAAGAAAGGATCTTAACGTCTCTTTAGAAAGCTTAGTTATTTACAAAGGGAGATTAAGTTTCATTCTACTTAATAAGTATCCATATAACAATGGCCATCTTATGGTCGCTCCTTATTCCCATGTGGGAGATTTTTTAGAGTTAAAGGATGATGAGCTTTTGGATTTGTCTCAAAATATAAGGTTAGCTGTGGCTATTATAAAAAAAGCTTATAATCCCCAGGGCTTTAATATAGGAATGAATATTGGGTCTATTGCAGGTGCTGGGGTTGCCGATCATCTTCATTGGCATATAGTTCCCAGATGGGGTGGTGATACAAACTTTATGCCAGTAATAGGCGAGACAAAGGTTTTGCATGAGATACTGTCTGACACTTTCGATAGACTCATGCCAGTAGTAAGAGATTTGAATGTTTTTAAAAAATAACTTCACTATATAATAAGATATAAAAGAGGAAGAGTTGGATATAAAAAGATTAATAGAAGAGGCTTTTTTAAGGGATAGTAACTCTGTAGAGCTTTTTATTGAGATCTCCAATCTTTATTCAAATAGTGGTGATATAGATAAGGCTATTAATATAAAAGAGATTCTGCTTTCTCTCTCATTAAACAAAAACCAAAGAGAAGAAGTAATGCTTGCTTTAGCTAAAGATTTTCATGGATTAGGTATGTATGATAATGCTATCTCAGTGTTAGAAGAAGTTTTTTTGATATCAGATAATAAAGACTCTATTCTTGATATGCAATCTCACATATACTCAGAATTGAAAGAATGGAAGAAAGTGCTGGAAGCTCAGAAATTAAAGAAGATAAAAGATTACGATTTTATACTCTTTGCTCTTTGTAATTATTCAAAAGATGTCTTAACTGAGGGAGATATCAAAAAGGCAAAGTTAATATTAAAAGAGGCAGAGCTAATATCAAAAGATCATCCTCATCTGCTTTTACATTGGGTTGATATTTATTTATTGGAAGGCAACGATTCAGATATTATTGAGATAGGAGAAAAAATTAGTCAAAGTAACTTCGAGTTTTTTGGTATTTTTTTAGATAAGGTATTGAAATACTTTGAGAATAAAACTAAGGCTTTGTTTCAATTAACAATAAAACACATTAAACAAAACCCAAAAGATTTATACACTTTATATGTCTTTAGCAACTATCTCTTTTCTAATGAAAGGTATGGAGAGGTAATAAATATCTTGAAAGATACATTATCTAAGAGTATTAAAGTTCCTGCGCTTTTAAGACTTTTTATTGAAAGCTTGAGAAAGACAGGAGAAAAGATTGATATGGTTTATTTTGATACACTTTTACATAACCTTCCTGATTTTACAAGGTGGTTTAGGTGCTCATTTTGTGGACAAGAAGTTGAGATATACTCTTTTAACTGTATAAGATGTTCATCCATAAACAGTCTCAAACCTCTATGGCAGAAGTAAATAAAGAAAAAATAACCCCCATGATGAGGCAGTATCTTGAAGTAAAATCAAGATACAGTGATGCCTTTGTCTTCTTTAGAGTGGGTGATTTTTATGAGCTCTTTTATGATGATGCTATTTCTGCCTCTTCAATCCTTAATATTGCCTTAACATCAAGAGATAAAAGTGAGAAAGATGCTGTGCCTCTTTGCGGTTTTCCTTACCATTCGGTAGATAATTATATTAACAAGCTCCTTAGAGAGGGATATAAGGTTGTTATTTGTGACCAAGTTGAAGACCCTAAGTTTGCCAAAGGAGTTGTTAAGAGGGAAGTTACAAGAGTTTTTACGCCCGGCACCGTTGTTGATATGGAGAGGTTAGAGCCTAAAGAGAGCAACTACATCTTTTCTTTCTATTTTCTGAATTATAATGAGATATCTGTTGCTATGGCAGACATCTCCTGTAATAAGGTCTTCTATTTTTTAACAGATGATATAAAAAAAGATGTGCTTTTGAAGTTTAATCCGAAGGAGATCGTCCTTTTGGATGCTCAAAAGAATTTTTTATCCAATATCTTGAGCCAGTCAACAGTGCTTATAAGCTATATTAATATTCCTGAGAGCGATTTTGTCTCTGATGAGGTGGAAAAGAGGTCTCTTGAGTTAATCAATAAATATATAAGAGATGTTATTCTCATTAAAGATTTTAATTTTGAAGATCCTAAAAAGATATCCATAAAGGATTATCTTTATTTAGATGAAAATGCAATAAGAGACTTGGAAATTTTTGAGCCTCTTTTGAAAGGCGAGAAAAACTCTTCGCTACTCTCCATACTTGATAATACAAAAACATCTTTTGGAGGCAGGAAGTTAAGAGATTTTCTTCTGTTTCCTCTTACAGATAAAAAGGAGATAGGAAAAAGGCTTACAATTGTTGAAGAATTTATAAATAACTCTCAGATTATTGAGTTAGTAAGGGATAGACTTTCTAATTTTATTGATATTGAGAGGATTATCGGCAGCCTCCTTAACTTAAGTTTATCTCCGAGATACCTTATCTCATTAAAAAACTCATTAAAAGAAATTCCAAGATTAAAGGAGCTAATATCTGAAAGTGACTGTTTAAAAGAAAACTTTGAGATCGAGGGTTTAAATGATTTGATTGAGTTAATAGAATCTTCAATTATGCCTGATCCACCTTTTTCTTTGAAGGATGGTAATGTTATTAAAGATGGGTATAACAAAGAGCTTGATGAACTAAGAGAGGTTGTTAAAGGTAATACTGATTTTCTATATAATTACGAACAAAGGGAGAGAGAGAGAACAGGCATATCTTCATTGAAGGTGGGATATAATAAAATATTTGGATACTATATTGAGGTAACAAAGGCAAATCTTAAAAATGTTCCTCCTGATTATATTAGAAAACAAACTCTCGTAAATGCAGAGAGATTTATTACCGATGAGCTAAAAAGTTATGAAGATAAAGTTTTGAGTGCCTCAGCAAAGATAAAAGATTTAGAAGAGACCATATATAAAGAAGTTTTAACTTCTATTTTAATATATATACCAAAACTAAAGAAGCTTGCCGATGAGCTTTCTTTGCTTGATATATTTAGCTCCTTCGCAATAAATGCTATTAGATATAACTACTGCAAGCCTTCCTTCAATGAGAAAGGCTACATATCAATTGAAGAAGGAAGACATCCTTTTGTAGAAAGACGATTGACTACTTTTGTGCCCAATGATCTAAAACTTTCAAAGGATGACTACAATATTATGGTTATTACAGGTCCCAATATGGCTGGTAAATCTACTTATATGAGGCAGATTTCTTTGATAGCCATAATGGCTCAGATAGGTTCTTACGTACCTGCTAAAAAGGCTGATTTGCCTGTATTTGATAGAATTTTTACAAGGATAGGCACATCTGATTTTTTAGCCTCTGGCAAGAGCACCTTTATGGTTGAGATGATCGAAACGGCTAATATAATTAAAGGTCTTACAGAAAATAGTTTGATAATCCTTGATGAGGTTGGGAGAGGGACAAGTACTTTTGATGGAATGTCTATTGCTGAGGCACTTCTTGAGTATCTATCTGATAATAAGGAAAAACCCTATGTTCTTTTCTCTACTCATTATCATGAGTTGACGGAGTTAGCTAATAGAAGAAAAAATATTAGGAACTTTACTATACCTGCTCAGGAATGGAAAGATGATATTATATTTCTTCACAAAGTTACAGAGGGTGTAATAAATAGAAGTTACGGCATTTACGTGGCAAAGTTAGCAGGGCTTCCAGAGAGGGTGATAAAAAGAGCAAAGGAGATACTTACAAATCTTGAGAAGGCAGATATTAAGGGTTATAAAGAAAACATACTACCATTAAAAAAACAGCCTTCACTATTCGAAGATAAAGAAAAAAAGATAGTCGAGGAGTTAGAAAATTTGAATTTGGAAAAATTAACACCCTTAGAGGCTTTTGATTTTTTAAGAAAACTAAAAAATATGTTATACTAAAGCTTAATGATCAAAAGATTGATAAGAATACTTTTAAACCAGAGGGCGCCTAAGAGCAATAATGAGTTTATAAAAATTCTCTTTTCCCGTAAATCTTGCAGAAATTTTAAAGATATACCAGTTCCTAAGGAGATAATAGAAGAGGTTGTTAAAGTTGGCAATCACACACCTTCAACTGTCAACTTACAGACTTGGAGTTTTTTCCCCTTTACAAAAGAAGAGTGGAAGGAAAAGTTTCAAAGCCCTATACCCTTTGGTGCTACTGCTGCTATTATTATCTGTGCAGATCTAAAAAGGTTGGAGATTGTAGATAGGGTCTTTAAACAATATCCTCTCTTTTTCTATACTCTCTCTGTTATGAATGCTTCATTGGCAGCAATGAATATGACTGTTGCCGTTGAGGCTCTTGGTATGAAATCTATTATGCTTTCTCAGACAGGAAAGACAGGTATTTGTGATGTAGTCTACCTAAAAGAAAAGTTAGAGCTTCCTGATATGGTATTTCCTATAACAACTTTGGCTTTTGGGTATCCCTCTTCTGAAGTACTTTTTTCTCCACCCAAGCTTCATAAATCAGTTGTAACCCATAGAATGAAATATAATCTTGAGGCAGAAGAAGTAAAGAAATGGTTTGAAGATATGAATTTTGTCTGTAAAATGGTAGACAAAGAGCATTTGACTGAAAAGTTTGATAAATATTTAAAATTGCTTCCACAGGCTGAGAAGGAGTTAAATGCAATACTCGAAGAGATTAAGAGTTAGCTTAATTTTATTAGCCTTTTTTTTAATACTTACTGGAGCTAAAAACAATAAATCTAAAAAAAATAAGGGACCATCTCTTTTTGAGAAGATCAAGGCAGAATATTTAGTCTATAAAAACTCAAAAGATGAGTTGAAAGACACCATTTTAAAGGGTTATATCCTCAAATTTGATAAATTCTCGAGAGAGGGAAAAGAGGCTGAGGTCATTGCAAGCAAATACTTTAAAGCTGATATCAATGAAAAACTTTTTGAGATAACTGGAGACAGGGCTTATTTAAATGAGGCCATTAAACTCTATGAAGAGGTTAGTAAAAGTAGGAATTCTAATCTATATTTAGCAGCACAGAAGAAGTTAGATTTGTTAAGTCCAAACAAAGGTAAGGATGATTTTATGTCTTTAGGCAGTTTTGAGAGACATAAAAATGAAAGTTCCATAAACACAGATTTTGTTAGGCTTATCAATATAAGACATTGGTCTGATAGTAATTATACAAGAGTTGTCATAGAACTGGAAAAAGCAGTTACCTTTGAGCATAGAACTTTAAAGGAAGATTTAGAAAATAAGAAGCCACCAAGGTTAATTGTGGACTTAAAAAATAGTGTCGTCAATAAAGAGCTTATAAACAATCCTATCGAGATAAATAATAATCTACTCCAGCAGATAAGGGTAGGGCAGTTTAAGGAAGATCAAGCAAGGGTGGTATTAGATTTAAGGTCTCTTGGTGCTTACAATGTTTTTACCTTAACAAATCCTTATAGAGTTGTAATTGATATATTTGCATCTGATAAGTCAGGTTCAGCAAAGACAGCACCCACTGATACAAGAAAGATACAGGAAAAAAAGATTGAGACCAAACAGTTTTTTTCAAATATAAGGTCTATAGTTATTGACACAGGTCATGGAGACCATGATCCTGGTGCCATTGGTGTTGATGGTCTGAAGGAAAAAGATGTTGTCCTTGATATAGGCTTAAGGCTTGGAAGAATGCTAAAAGAGTTCCATCCTGATATAGAGATTCACTATACAAGAGAGAGTGACATATTTCTCCCGCTTGAAGAGAGAACTGCCTTTGCTAACTCAAAGAAGGCTGATCTATTTATCTCCATCCATGCCAATGCAAGTAAAAATAAATCGGCCAGTGGTATTGAGACATATTTTCTAAATTTTGCAAAGGAAAAACGTGCAATGGAGGTAGTCGCAAGAGAAAACGCAACTACCTTAGAAGGTGTTGATGAGGTACAGACAATTTTAAAAGATCTGCTTTTGAGTAGTAAATATAATGAATCAAGCATGTTTGCATCGGTAATACAAAAAAATCTTGTTTCAAGACTATCTCAAGAATACAGCGATATCGTTGATTTAGGAGTAAAGCAAGGTCCCTTTTTTGTCTTACTCGGCTCAGCCATGCCAAGTATTTTAGTGGAGGTTTCCTTTATTACCCATCCCATTGAAGGAAAGAGACTTGCCACTGAGGCATACAGAGAAAAAATTGCAGAGGGTATTTTTAATGGCATTAGAGAGTACATTGAAAGGACTGCTTTAGTTAAAAATTAGTTATGAAAAATAGTTTGATAAATAGGATAAAAAATTTTTCTGAAAGAGAGAAAGTATCATTTATAAATCAGAAAAATCCTCTCCTTCTATTAAAAAAAAGGACTGCTTTTTTTGATAATATAATATCTAAAAATATTAGAGAGCTAATTAAAGATGATAATAACCATAATTTTTTTATTGCTGCTGTAGGTGGCTATGGCAGAAGAGAGCTGTATCCTCAATCTGACATTGATATAGTAATTATATCTCAAGGGGAGACAGAAGAGTTTTTAAAAAAAATATATCAAAAGATAATAGTTTCTCTACACGATGCGAAGATTGAGGTAGGATATGCCTTTAGAGAGCTTGAGGAGCTACCTCAGGATATTGAGAAAGACATTACCATTATAACCTCCTATCTAAACGCAAGATATATCTGCGGTAGTTATAAACTTTATGATGTTTGGAAAAGAGAAATTTTAGCTTCCTATTTTAAAAAGATTAGAACAGCCTATATTAAGGTAAAATTTGAAGAGTACGAGAAGCGCCTTGCTAAGTATAATCAAAATCCCTATATATTAGAACCAAACATTAAAGAAGGAATAGGTGGCTTAAGAGATTTTCACTATATTAACTGGCTAAGCACTGTTGCCATAAAACAACCCGATCTATTAGGTCTTTATTACCTTAATATAATTAGTAAGAGAGAGCTTGAAGAGCTTAACAATGCCTTTGTATTTCTTTCTCGCATCAGATGTTATATACATCTTTTTAGGTATATAAAGAAGGAAACATTGACGTTTGAGTTACAACAGGAAGTAGGACAGTTTTTAAATTATCAAGATAGAGAAGATGCTTCCTATGTAGAATCATTTATGCAAGATTATTATAAACATACACACAATGTCTATATAATTACAAAAAAGATTTTTCATAACCTCAAGATATTGGTAGAAAAAAAGAAAAATTTTGTTAAAAAAGAGATAGACACGGGCATATTTCTTGAAGGGCTTGGAGAAGGCGAGATAAATGTTAGCTCCTTAAAGGTGGAGAAAAAACCAAGGATAATCTATAAGACATTTCTCTATAGCAAAAATCTTGAGAGACCTATCTCTTTTAAGACGATTGATTTAATTAAAAATATTTCTGAAAAGCTTGAGATTAAGATATGGGATGAAGAATTAAAAAATATCCTCCTTCAGTTGTTTACACCCCAAAGGGACTCTGATTTTAACGTTATTATGGATATGTATTATTCTAACTTTCTTAAGATAATCTTCCCAGAATTTGGCAATATTTATCATAAGATGCAGTTTGATGCATATCATATTTATACTATTGATATCCATTCTTTATATACCGTTAAAAATATTTTTGATTATTTCATAAACAATAAAAATGGGATTAGAGAAAAGATAAAAAAACCTCATATTCTTACTTTAGCTGGGCTTTTACATGATATAGGTAAAGGTCTTGGTAAGGACCATGCCGAGAAAGGAGCAGTAATAGTTGACTCAATCTGTGAAAGGCTTGGACTCAATTTAGACGATAGAGAGTTAATGATTTTTTTAGTAAAAAACCATCTTCTTTTATCAAACATAGCCCAACGAAGAGACATTTCTGATCTAAAATTTTTGAGCAAGGTTTATTCTGAGGAGATAAAAAATCGAGATAATTTTGAGTATCTTTATTTTCTTACCTTAGCAGATTTAATGTCTGTAGGCGAAGGTGTATTTAGCCAGTGGAAAGAAAATCTTTTTAATACCCTTTACGTAAACTTTGAAAAAGTAATCTCTTCAACAAAAGAAGGGTTTGATTACATAGAAGAGCATAGTAGATTAAAAAGAGAGGAGCTTATTAAGTATCTAACAGATAAAGATCTTCAATATTTAATTCCCTATGTAAACTATCTCCCTGTAAACTATATACTTACTAATCATTTTGATGATATAGCAAAACACTTACAAATAGATAGAAGCTTCCATCTATCAGAGAAAAAATATTTTGTAAGTATAAAACCTGATTTTGAGAATAAGATTACTGAGATTATTATAGCCAGCGAGGATCAAAAGGGTTTATTTTATAAATTGGCAGGTATATTAACTTACACAGGCTTTAACATATTAAGTGCCAGTATCAACACGAGAACAAACGGCTCAGTTTTAGATATATTTTATGTAGATTTAGGCAAAAGGGACTATGAGTTTGATGAACATTTAAATGAGAGACTTATAGGTTTGCTCAATGATGTGCTTATAGAAGGGAAGGATATTGATGAAAAGGTTGTAAAAAAGGCAAAAAGTTTTCATAGAAAAACAGTATTTAAAGAAAGGAATGAGATATATTTTGACAACACGAGCTCAGAGGAGTATACAATTATAGATGTATTTACAAGAGACCATATAGGCCTTCTCTATGAGATTACAAAAAAACTATATCAGCTAAATTTAGATATATATTTTTCAAAAATTGCTACCTTAGGGGATAGGGCTATAGA
>FMSI01004248.1_pt1 | contig 16719 bp, 14 predicted proteins | sample 1504471 | NCBI WGS metagenome assembly FMSI01 (sample SAMEA4475357, study PRJEB15587) | soil metagenome | biome: Soil; feature: Field | place: India | collected 2015-03-11 | depth 0 m
TTTTTTCTCGGTGCTTTCACGGTCGCAACTCAGCCGTGCTTTTTGACTTCTCCTTTGAGGTTAGTTTATCAACTCTTGACACCGACGGTTTCAACTTCGGGTGCGGGCAACAACGCGATTTCCAAAACCTCGTCCATGTTTTCAACGAAGTGGAAGTGCAAGGCATTTCGGATATGTTCTGGGACTTCAACCAAGTCTTTTTCGTTTTGAGTAGGCAAGACGATTTCCCTTATGCCTGCCTCCTTCGCCGCCAAAACTTTCTCCTTGATGCCACCAACAGGCAAGACCCTTCCTGTCAAAGTAATTTCACCTGTCATGGCTACGTCGTGTCTAACAGGTCGCTCGGTTGCCAAACTTGCTAACGCAGTCGCCATTGTGATTCCTGCTGATGGTCCGTCTTTCGGAATAGCACCTGCTGGGACATGAATGTGGATGTCGTGTTTACTGAAGAAGTCTTCTGGGATTCCCAGTTGTTCCGAGCGGGAACGGACATAACTCAAAGCTGCTTGAGCGGACTCTTTCATGATTTCGCCCAAGTAACCCGTGATAGTGAGCGAACCTTTGCCCGGCATTTTTGTCGTTTCAACGAACAGAACTGAGCCGCCGAAGGGCGTCCAAGCCAATCCCGTCGCTACCCCCAATTGAGGTTTCCGTTCAGCAATTTCTTCAATGAACTTTGGTGGACCGAGAAACTCAGCGAGGTTTCCGATGGTCACGATGACTTTTTCTGTGTTGCCTTCTGCAACCCGCCTTGCCACCTTTCGGCAAACATTGGCGATCTCACGGTTCAAATTTCGTACTCCTGCCTCCCTCGTGTATTGCTTGACAATCATTGACAGCGCTTCATCGGTGAACTCAAGGTTTTCTTCAGTCAAGCCGTGTTCCTTCAGGTTGCGAGGTATAAGGTAGCGCTTTGCAATTTGCAACTTCTCCTCGTGACTGTAACCTGGCAGGCGTATAACTTCCATTCTGTCAAGCAACGCTGGTGGAATTGTGTCGGTGATGTTGCCGGTGCAGATGAAAAGAACCTGTGACAAGTCAAAAGGCACATCAAGGTAATGGTCAACGAAACTGTGGTTTTGCTCAGGGTCAAGAACCTCAAGGAGCGCCGCCGCTGGGTCGCCGCGAAAGTCAAAGCCCAATTTGTCAACTTCGTCAAGCATAAAAACAGGGTTTTTCGTCCCAGCCTGTCTCAAGCCTTGAATTATTCGCCCAGGCAACGCTCCAACATAAGTTCGTCTGTGACCGCGAATTTCGGCCTCATCCCGCACGCCACCCAAACTGATTCTGACGAACTTGCGCCCCAAAGCGCGGGCAATGCTTTGCCCCAAACTCGTCTTGCCGACACCTGGCGGACCAACAAAGCATAAAATCGGTCCTTTCGTATCCTGCTTGAGTTTTCGGACTGCGAGGAACTCAAGCAATCTTTCTTTAACATCATCAAGGTCGTAGTGGTCTTCATCTAAAACCCGCTTTGCGTTGGCTATGTCAAGGTTATCTTCGGTAACCTTGTTCCAAGGCAAACTTATGAGCCAGTCAAGGTAGGTTCTGCTGACGGTATATTCAGCTGCCGCTGGATGCATTTTTGAGAGCCTGTCAAGTTCCCTCAATGCAGTTTCTTTGACCTCTTCGGGCATTCCCGCTTCCTCAATTTTTTGGCGCAATTCTTCAACCTCGGCTTCTGGGGTTTCTCCAAGTTCCTTTTGGATTTCACGAAGTTGTTGTCTCAAGATGAACTCCCTCTGTGTCTTGTCAAGTTCCTGTCTTGCCTGCTCCTGAATTTTTTGTGTTAACTCCAAGACTTGAATCTCACGAGAGAGGAGCGGGATGAGTTCACGGAGCCGTTGGACGGGGTCAGTCATCTCCAAGAAGCGTTGGCGTTCTTGCATGGATATGTTCAAAGCGGTGACCAAAAGGTCAGCGATGTGAGCCGGGTTGGTAATTGAAGCCACAAAATTCATTGCTTCTTCGGGTATCTGAGGTGACAATTGTGCCATTTGGCGGAACATGTCTTTGGCGGTGTTGACCAAGGCTTCAACCTCAACGGTTGGTTCAATTGTCTCGTCAATGATTGAGTAGCGTGCTTTCAGGTAAGGTTCAGTTTGCGTCCACTCTTCAACGCGAACCCGAGCAATCCCACGAACAAACAACTGAATCTCTCCATTGGGAGACCTCATCATCCTCATGATGCTAACCAGAGTCCCAATTTGGTAAAGTTCGTCTGGTGGCTTCGGGTCTTGAATCTCCTTGTCTTTCTGCATTACGGTGATGAATATCCTTGGGTCAGCGGCGACAGCGTCAACTGCCTTGACACTTTTTGGTCTCCCGACTTTCAAGGGCGTGATCATCAATGGGAAGATTACGAACTCCCGCAAAGCCACAACTGGCAATTCGGTCGGCAGTTGACTTAACTCCTCTGGGACAAACACTCTCTTCCCCCCTTGTGGTTCACCGACTCAGTTCTTTCGCCAATCGTTCGTATGTCTTTCGCAATCTGTTAAGACTGTCAGAAACTCGTTCTTGTTCCTTGGCGAGTTCTTCGTGAAGTTCTGATAGTCGCTTTTGTTTCGCTTGACGATTTTGCTTTGCCAGTTCTTTGTGGTAACTTCCAAGTCGCTTAAAAGAATTGGAGAGGTCTTTACAGTAGTTTGCCATATGGGTGACCCATTGTTGTGATGGTACTGCCACTTTTTGGTTTGTCTCCGTCCATGCCCAAAGGGTCACAAAGGTTGTGACGAACAAAGTGACTAAAATCAAGTCTCCTACCCGCACAGCGCCTCACCTTCGTTAAGGCTTAATTGGAATTACCCTTGCTCGTTCCAAAGGCGGCTTTTTTGGAACGCGAACAAGTAGCAAACCTGCATGGTATTCCGCCGTTATGCCGTCTGAGTCAATAGAACTTGGCAAAGCAATGTGACGCTCAAAAGTCCCATACGGGATTTCAAGGACAAGACATTGGACGGAACCTATGTTCAGTGGTCGGCGTGCCCCACGAACGACGAGTGTTCCATTGGGAAGATACTTAACTTCAAAATCTTGCCTGTCCAAGCCTGCAACTTCAACAATGATGTAATAGGCTTCATCGTCCTCACAAACATCAACTGCTGGCTCCCAGCGACTTCCAAGTTGCATATAGACTCGTTGAACCCAAAACCTCATCTCTTCCATGACCAAACGCCTCCGCTGATGATTATGGCACTTTTCATGCTAAATGTACAGGTTTGGTGAAACTTTGATGGTAGGGGTCAATTGTTCAACGAGCTAACCAACCAAGTAAAAACACTGTCAACGCCCAAAAGACGAGGTTTATAACAAACGCTTTATCGCGAAGCATCTGCTCAGGAGCGCCAGCGGTGTCAGTTTGGTAAGCCAAATAAAGGTAACGCAGGATACCGTAAACGACTAACGGAATCGTGACCATCAACCAAGGTTCTCTCTTGTCGCCCAACAAAATGTGAGGTGCTGTGAAAGTGTAAAGCGAATAAGCCATTATTGTCATAGACGCAGTGACGGCGATGAACATATCCAAAAGTTGTGGCGAATATTCTCCCAAAACCGACCGAATCGCATTAGCATTGTTGCCCATTAAAATCAACTCGTGCCTTCTTTTGCTGAAGGCGATGAAGAGGGCGAGGAGAAAGGTGCACAAAATCAGCCAAGGGGAAATTTCCACTTTGATGGCGAGGCAGCCTGCGACGACCCTCAAAACAAAACCCGCAGCCACCCCAATTGCATCAATGATGATTAACCGTTTGAGCCAGAGGGAGTAGAAGAGACCCCAAATCAGGTATGATGCGGCTGCAAGTAGGAACAAAATCGCTTGATTTAACCAAGCAATACAACCTGCCAACACAATCCCTAAAACACAGCTGCCGATCGCCAAAACTATCCCTTCGCCTACTGACACTCTCCCTGAAGCGATAGGTCGGTTTCGTTTTGTTGGATGCCTTTGGTCTTTTTCCCTGTCAAGGACATCGTTGACGGCGTAAACGGCTCCTGAAAGGGAGCAAAAACTGAGAAAGGAGAGGAAGACGATGGTGAGGTCAAACAGCGCTTTTTCAAGTGGCAACTTGAAATTTCCCGCGAAAATGTAACCAGCAAACAAAAGAGCGTTCTTGACCCACTGGTGAGGGCGCAAGAGAGTTAGCCAATCTCGGAAACGCTCGCTCATCTCTCATCCAGCCTTCCATACTATGAGTTCTCACCGTTCGCAACAACCTGAATGAAAGCATCTGTCAAGTCGGGGTCTAATTGGGAACCTGCAACTTTTCCCATCTCGTTCAAAGCCTGTTCTGTTGAAAATGCATATCGATAAGGTCTATCCGAGCGAAGGGCATCAAAAGTGTCCGCTACAGCAAGGATGCGAGCTGGGAAAGGAATTTGCTCCCCCTTTAAACCTTCAGGGTAACCAGTTCCGTCAAACCGTTCGTGGTGGTGCTTAACTGCCGCTTCTACAGTTTCTGTCAATATCGCTGGTGGGTCAACCAACTCCAAACTCCATAACGGATGCTGCTTGATTAGTTGCCATTCCTCTTCGGTCAACTTGCCAGGCTTCGTCAACACCTCTCTTGGAACTTTCAGCAAACCTAAGTCCTGCATCAAGGCTGCTATCCTCATTTGCTCGGCTTCTTGTCGCTTTAGACCAACAACCTCTGCCAACCTCTTTGCGTATATGCCCACCCTTATTGAGTGACCCTGACGATATGGCATCAAATTTTCAGCGAACCTGCAATATGATAGGAGCGCTGCAAGGTAGCCCTCACGAATTTTTTGATGGAGTTGAGCGTTTTCTATCGCCAATGCTGCCTGTGCCGCCAAAACGAGATACAATCTTATGTCACTTTCTGAGAAAGGCCTTTCCGAAGTCAGGCGGGTTAGGTTCAAAACGCCGACAACGCAATTCCCCACCTTTAAAGGCAAACACAAAGCGCTACCTGCGCCTTGATAGTGAAGGGTTGTCGGGGAGAATTGATGAATCGTTTGCGTGTTGATGAGCAAGGGAGAACCGGTAAGCACAACTTGCCCAGCAATTCCTTCACCAACTGGAACTTCAATGGAGAGCAAGTCGGGGGATAGACCTTCAGCAGCAACCAATCTTAACTTTGGAGGAGTCACCGATTGGTCAACAAGCATAATTGAGACCTTATCGGCTCGCGATTGCTGAAGCGCTATGTGCAAAATCCTCTGTATAACTTCGTCAAGTTCAAGGGATGTGGCTATTTGTTGTGCAAGTTCGCTCAAGGACATCATAAGTTCCAACCTTTCCCGTTCCCTTATGGCTCTGATGTAAGCGGCTGCTCGTTCAATGGTTGCTTGGAATTCGGAAATGGTGAAGGGTTTGGGAAGGAAAGCCCAGAAACCCGCTTCAAGGGCTTCTCGGTTTGTATCCGCTACATTCTGTCCCGTGATCAAAATCCCGACCAATTGAGGCAAGTGTTCCCTCATCATCCTGAACAAAGCCATCCCACTTCCGTCAGGTAAAATCCAATCCACGACGGCTAAATCAAAGGCTTCTTGTCGGACTTTAGACAACGCCTCTGTTGCAGTTAGGGCGGTGTCAACCTCCATCCCCAACCTTTGCAGTGCAAATTTGCAAATCGCCACAGTGCTCTCCTCATCATCCACAATGAGAACCCTCAATTCTGACATGGCTCACTCCCCCTTTAAAGCCTCAGAAAGAGTCGGAGCAATATGCATCCTTTGCCAAAAGGCTTCAAGTTCATCCTTGATGCGTTTGGGGGGCAGGTTCATCAAATAGCGACTAAATTCCCTTAGCCTCAATGTCAATCGCTCTATCTGCTCCAACGCTTCCCGAACATTGGGTTGCAATTGAGGTTCCATCAACGCAATTTGAGTCATGCCCAAAATGCCATTGAGTGGATTGTTGATACCGTGACTGAGATACTGAACCAGAACTGACCACAGATCAGGGGGCACGGGAGGGAGAGAGAGGGAGGATGGGGCAAAGGGTGATACAGCGACCTCTATTTTGTTGCCACCCTTAGACTTCGCTAACATGAGGGCTTGGCCAATTAACGATAAGAGAACGGGAGCATGTTGAGGGTCAACTTGTTGGGCAGTTGTCAAGCCAATGCTAACCTTCAATGTGAGCCTAACATCCTTGACAGTCACAATTTCGGCTTCTGCGAGCCTCGTCTTAAGCCTTTCTGCCACTGAGAGCGCCCCATCCAGTGAAGTTGCGGGGAGTGCTATTATGAATTCGTCCCCACCGTAACGAGCAACTAAATCGTAACCTCGCACGGATTGCTTCAAAAGCGAACCGACCTGTCTCAGTATTTGGTTACCGACATCAAACCCAAGCACCTCATTGAACATGCGGAAATCGTCCAAGTCTGCTAAGAGAAGGCTAACGGGATAACCAAACCTTGAAGCCCGATGCAACTCGCTTTCCAACTTCACATTGAAGGCTTTTCTGTTGGGCAAGTTTGTCAATGGGTCAAGCCAAACAACCGTTTCAAGTCGTGCTGATTGCTGACTCCATAAGACGAGGAGCCGAACCGTTTGGGCAATCACATTCAATAGGCTGGAAAGTCTCGGTCTCATTTGGTCTGAAACCTTCACAGCAATAAGTCCCATCCACTGAGACTCAGGGAATGACTTGACGACAAAGGATGGATGAGCAGTTGCTGGAAGACAAGTCTGCTCCAACCACTTTCTCCCATCCTCACCTCTGGCTACTCCGAACACGGGAGTTCCTTTCAAATCTGTCAATACGATAGCCCCATCCTTTGCCCCAGCAGCAAACAGCAATAACTCAAGTAGAAAGGTTAAACCTTCTTCCAGCCACTTTGATGCGTCAATGTTAGTTGCTGCTTCTAACCAAGGGCGCAGAGTGTGTCCGCTCAAGAAAATAGGTAGGAAGGGCGAGAAAAGCCTCTCAATCTTTTGCCTAATCAGTTCAAAAGTTTCTCGCTCTCTTTCCGTCCAATCGGTAGAGCGCATCCTACCGATCCAGAAAATCGTCTTTGGTTTAGTGCCATTACTGCCCGCCACTAAAACCGAGTCAGGTGGTGGGATTAGAGGCAAAAAGCATGTTTGGGGGAACCGAAGTGAAAGGGGTGATTTGGAAAGTTGGTTCAAAAGTAGGGCGGGCAAAGTTGAAATGGTTTCTAAAAAACGATTGACCGGGCTGGTGAGGACGAAGTGTGAAAAAGTTTGCTCGCCTCGCCAAAAGGCTATTCCACAGTTGTCTACCCTTAACCACCTTGCCGCAGCAATTAGTGAGAGCCGAACCAATTGTTCAACCCATTGCCGCTCCGCACCCGTTAGTCTCACTTGTGGAACACCCCTCAAAATTCAACAGTTTGTCGTCTCTCTCAGCGAACGCAAGAACGATTCTACTTCACCAACTTTGTGAACCGAACCGACTTCGGGAACGGCTGCACTCACTGTCAATGGTGCGGCAATTTGCTCTGCAATTGCTACAGTCTCCCCTTGCTCTCCTTGCAAAGTATACAGCCCAAAAAATAGAATGGAAAGTCCGTGCCGAAGCAGGAAGTTTTGAATTTCCCAAAGTAAATTTCGTGAGCGCCAACTTAAGATGTGAACATGAGTTTGTTGACCGAAAGAAATTGCTCGCTCTTGCAAGCCGAGGACCTGTGCCCAAACGCCAGCAAGGGATGCTTTAGGGTCATGCCAGAAATAACGACCGAAAGTCTCCAACTGTTTTTCATCCAAACTTTCAGCCCAATGAAGGGTTGCGATACCCTCACCTAAAACTGCTGTCAAGGGTTTATCCACCTTGAGGTCAAGCAGGACAACAATTGTTCGCCCCTCACCATCTACGCCCAAAACTGGCACGACTGTTCCCAAAGGTGTCGTCAAGTTTTCTCCGACCGGAAGTATAGGAACTGTCAATGTCCAAGGTTTCATCGGCTGAATGGAGCGACGCAACCATTGTTCAACCCAATCAGGGTCTGTCACAGGCGATAGAGAACTTGAACGCCCGTCTGGAAACCTGATGATGCCCCCCATCTCCGTCCGTTCACCTCCTCATGTCCAAAAACTTATCACACCCCGACGCCGTTGTGTCATCGTTATATCACAGCAACCACAGTTAATCAAGGAGGGAAGTCACATGCTGAGGCGCATCGCAGGCGTTTATGTCATAACTGACCGATTTATCAATCCAAAACGCTCTCATTTGGACATAGCGAGGGCAGCAGTTGAAGGCGGTGCTTTCGTCTTGCAACTTCGGGATAAGGAAGCGACAACTCGTCAACTTCTGGAATGGGCAAGGGAAATTCGTGACCTAACCAGACGAACGGGAACTTTGTTCATAGTTAACGACCGAGTTGACATCGCACTCGCTGCTGATGCTGACGGCATTCATGTCGGCGATGATGATATGCCCGTGCCTATCGCCCGAAGGTTGCTTGGGGCTGGGAAAATTATCGGGCGCTCAGTTGCGAACGAAAAAGAAGCGTTGCAAGCAGTTGCCGAAGGCGCAGATTATGTGAGCATTGGCTCAATCTTTACCACTTCAACAAAACCCGACGCTGGTGAACCAGTTGGAGTGGAAATGGTCAAGAGAGTCCGTCAAGTCCTGCCCCCCCATTACCCACTGGTCGCAATCGGAGGCATAAATTTGCAAAATGCAGCGGCAGTTTTTGAAGCAGGTGCCGATGCCGTTGCCGTCGTCTCCGCAATCGCTTGCGCTGACGATCCAATCAAAGTTATCCGTCAGTTCCAAAAATTTTGGGAGAAAATTTGCGGCAGTTCAGGCAAATAGACTTGCTGCGAATTGAATAAGCACGAGCAAATACAAAGCATTTGCGAGACCTAGGAAACGGACGGTGGGAGGAATGAAGGTTCGCGAAATCGGTGAATACCCTTTGGTCGCCAGATTGTGCGAGCGGTTGGAACAAGTTTTTGGAGTTGACAAAAGAGTGTTGGTCGGGTTGGGCGACGATGCTGCGGTTTTAGAAATCAACGGCGTTCGTTTGGCCTTGACAATTGATACTCAACTTGAAAATACCCACTTCAGACGCAGTTGGATGCCCGCTTTTGACCTCGGATGGAAATCAGTCGCAATTAGCGTCAGCGATGTGGTAGCGATGGGAGGTAAGGCCGTAGCGGCGCTTTTAGGGCTTGGTTTGACGGGTGAAGAATCTCTCGCTTTCGTTGACGAGTTTTACGAAGGAGCCATCTCTCTCTGCCAGTCCACAGGGACTTTGTTGCTCGGCGGCGATACAGTTCGTTCGTCAGTTGGTTTGATAGTTAGCAGCGTTGTGATTGGCATCCTTGAAGGGGAACCAATTCAACGCAAAGGCGCCAAAGTCGGTGACGCAATCGTTGTGACAGGTTTTGTAGGTGAGGCATCTGCAGGATTTTGGCTTTTGGAGCAAAATGTCAAGGATATCGCTATCTCACCCCTACTCCGACAATGCGTTGAGCGATTCAGGTGCCCCACACCGCGCACAAACGCCTTGCAAATTATCCGTTCCTTCCCTGTCAACGCTTCTATTGACATTAGCGACGGCTTAGTCATTGACGCACAAAGAATGGCTGCTGCGAGCAAGGTGCAAATCACTTTGGATATAGTGCAATTGCCGCTAAGCGAATCCCTTCGTGAAGCAACGAGAATCGTCGGGAAGGACCCATTAGCCCTTGCGTTAACAGGTGGAGAAGATTACGAGTTGCTAATCGCTATCCCCTCATCGGTTGCGAAAGAATTTTGTCAAGCACTTGCGGGAGTAGGAATACCAGCCCATCAGGTTGGATTTGTCTCGGACACTCACCCTAAGGGAGAAGTGCTCGGCAAAAACCCTGACGGGACTGTTTCTGTCCTGGGAGGTGGATTTCAGCATTTTTGATTTCTGTTTTCACGCTAATTTGTTGTGACCGCCCTTTGAACAACTGTAAAGTTCAAGCAGCACCTTTCGCTAAGTGACCACCTGTTGCGTAGAACATTATTTGCTCTTCAGGAGTGTTTGGTGGGAACTCAGCAACGATGCGACCATGATGCATGACAAGAATTCGGTCAGCAAGGGCTAAAACTTCCGGCAATTCTGAAGAAGCGAACAAAACAGAAACGCCTTCATCGTGGGCAAGGTGGCGGATGAACCTATAGAGTTCAACCCTCGCTCCAATGTCCACACCTCTTGTCGGCTCATCAAGCAGCAAAACTTTAGGTTTGACCAAAAGCCAGCGACTCAGTAAAACTTTCTGCTGGTTTCCGCCCGAAAGGTTCACGACAGGCATTGAAGGCATGGGAGGTTGGATGTTCAATTGCTGGTATGCTCCCCAAACCGCTTGCTCTTCAGCGCGGCGCTTGACAAATTGAAATTTGGAAAACTGCCTCAATGAGGCAAGGGAGATGTTGTGTCCTGCGGTCATTGTCAAAATCAACCCAGTTGTTTTTCGGTCCTCCGTCACCAACCCAATCCCCCCTTTTATCGCTTCAATTGGTGACTTGAAAAGAACTGGGTTGCCGTCAAGCAAAATTTCACCGTCAACAACTACACCGGGAGAAGCGCCGAAAACCGTGAGCAACAACTCTGACCTACCGGCGCCGAGTAGCCCGAAAATCCCGACAACTTCTCCTTTTCGGACTTGAAACGATGCACCGTCCAAAAGCCTCTTTTGAGGATTCGTTTTGTCAACTACGACGAGGTCACGAATTTCAAGGATTGGGGTGCCGACTTTTTCTGGGACGATGTGAGGTTCAAACTCTTCAACTTCACGACCAACCATCATCGCAACTACCTGTCGTGGCTCAGCCTCTGGAGTCTTGACAGTTCCAATTTTCCTTCCATCCCGAAGCACCGTTATTCGGTCGCTGATAGCGAAAACTTCCCGTAACCTGTGTGAGACATATAGGACGGTCGTCCCTTGAGATTTGAGTTTGCGGATGATGTCGTAAAGTTTTTGCGTTTCCGCTTCTGTAAGTGCAGAAGTTGGCTCGTCCATGATGAGGATACGGGCGTTTTGTGACAGCGCTTTTGCGATTTCTGTCAACTGCTGTTTCCCGACAGGCAAGTCTCTTACTTTCGCATTGGGGTCAATAGTTGGATCTAATTGGGCAAGGACTTTCCGAGCTTCCTCGTGCATCTTCGTGAAATTAACAAATCCCAAAAATTTGGTTGGCTCACGTCCCAGGAAAATGTTTTCCGCAACTGTCAAGTCGGGAACAAGGTTGAGTTCTTGATAAATGACAGCAATGCCACAGGCTCGTGAATCCTTGGGCGAACGGATATTAACTGGTTTTCCGTCAAGCAGAATTTCGCCCTCATAGTCACTGTAAGCGCCGCCGAGAATTTTCATCAGCGTTGATTTTCCGGCACCGTTTTGACCGACAATAGCGTGTATTTCCCCCCTCTCCGCCTCAAAATCAACTTTGTCCAAAGCCAAAACACCAGGAAACCGCTTCGTTATTTTCCTCATCTCCAAAAACGCCATCTCTCACTTCACCTCGCTACGAAATTCTACCGCAAAGGTTTTCCCATTGACAAATTCGCTCGGAAGGTTTCACAATCTTTCAAACGGTAACTTCCTAAACCTCAACCAAATCAAACCTTCTTGGAGGTGAAGTGTCAATGAGTTTGAGCGAAAAGGACAAGGAAGCCATCAGCGCTTTTTGCGTGGATGAATATAACGACTTCACGATTTACACTCACTTGGCTAAGCGTGAAAAGCGAGACGGTTTCAAACAACTGCTGCGAAAGATGGCGGAGCAAGAGTTCAGGCATTACGAATTCTGGAAATCGGTCTCTGGGCATGACTGTGCATACGAGATGCCAAAGTGGAAATTGACTTTGGTAACGCTCTCCCGCATCCTTTTCGGACTGACCTTCACTGTCAAGTTGCTTGAACGACACGAGGAGCAAGTCATTGAGGCTTACAAGCAGTTTATCTCGAAACTGCCACCACATGAAGCAACAAGGCTCAGCGAGATCTTAAAGGACGAGGAACTGCACGAGAAGTCCCTTGTGTCCGAATTGAACGAGGGTGTCGTTAGGTATATCGGTTTCATCGCTTTGGGACTTGCCGATGCCGTCGTTGAAATCACGGGTGTTCATGCGGGATTTTTGGGAGCAACCACGACAACACTTGCAGCAGGAGTCGCTGGATTGATTGTCGGTCTGAGTGCCGCAATTTCAATGGCAGCGGCAGCGTATATCCAAGCGAAACATGAGAGTGTCAAGAATCCAATACCAAGCGCATTGGCGACAGGAATAGCGTATATCGCAGCAGTAGTCCTCTTGGCAGCGCCTTATTTCATCACCCATAGCAACATCCTCGCTTTCGTGGTCAGCGTGATTCTCGCCTTCGTATTAGTCGTGGCGTTCACTTTCTACAGCAGCGTCATCAACGAAAGTAACTTCAAACGGGAATTAGTTGAAAGCACGGTTGTGCTTTTTGCGACAGCCTTAGTTTCCTACCTTTTCGGTTCGATGCTGGGCAAGATTTTTGGGTTGCAAAGCATCTTCCACCACTAACCCCATCGCTTTACTCGGTTCGTCCATGTGCTATAATGCCTTTCGCACAAATATGAACTCCCTAAGGAGGGACGAAGATGCCGAACACCAAGTCTGCCCTTCGGGCAATGAGGAAAGCGGAGAAGAAGAGAATGAGAAACCAGGCTTTTATGTCGAGGATGCGAACTTACATAAAGCGAGCGCAATTAGCTTTGGAGGCTGCATTGAAAGGGACAGGCAGTCTGGAAGACGCACAGAAGGCTGTTTACGAAGCCTGCCGGATCGTTGACAAAACTGCAGCGAAAGGCGTCATTAAGAAGGGCACCGCTGCTCGTTACAAGTCAAGGTTAATGAAAAGTTTGAACTCGCTGATACATCGAAAGGCTGTTGTTGAAGCGGCGTGAAAAGCCGTTGACTTGACAATTTACATCAATGAGGCTCAGGGGGCGATGAAGGTGCGATGGTGGATGGTTGTTGTGTTGGCATTCATTTCAGGAATGGGAGGTTGGTGGACTATACGTTACGGGCAGTCTCAAGAAGGGGCAGGTGATCCCTCGCTTTTCCCCTTCGTTTTGCCTTGGGACGATTCTTCACCTTCAGTCACTAACATCAGCCATTGGCTTCACAAGCCTGCAGGCAAATTGGGGCACATTCGTGTCGGCGCTGATGGTCACCTTTACGCCGGAAAACAACGCATTCGCTTTTTCGGTGTCAACTTGTGTTTCGGTGCTTGTTTCCCACGCAAGGAAGATGCCGAGAAGATTGCTGCCCGCATGGCTAAATTCGGCATCAACATCGTCCGCTTCCACCACATGGACATGCAACAGTTTCCCAACGGCATCCGCGCCCGCAATGTCGCTCACACCCGCGACCTTGACCCAGAAGCCCTTGACAGGCTTGATTATCTAATTGCCCAACTAAAGCGCAACGGAATTTATGTCAACCTCAACTTGCTCGTCTCCCGACCCTTCAACGCTGCTGACGGTTTGCCAAAGGAAATTGAGCAACTCGGCTGGAAGGAACGGCACATCGTCGGCTTCTTTTACGAACCGATGATTGAATTGCAAAAGGAATACGCCCGCAAGTTGCTGACCCACAAAAATCCCTACACGGGCATGAGTTACGCAGAAGACCCAGTTGTTGCTTTCGTTGAAATCAACAACGAAAACGGGCTTGTCCACGCTTGGCTTGGAAACGACATTGACAACATGCCTGATGTCTTCCAGAAAGAGTTACAGCGCCAGTGGAACGCATGGCTGAAAAAGCGTTACGGCACGACCGAAAAATTGCGCAAGGCTTGGGGCGTTCGTGAGGAGCCGTTGGGTGAAGAGTTGTTACGCAACACGAATTTTGATGCTGGGTTGCAAAATTGGGTTTTAGAACAACACGCCGGCGCTGAAGCCAGTGCAGAGGTCATAACCGAACACATCCCCGAACTAAAAGGTATCAGGTTTGTCCGAGTAACTGTCAAGAAGCGAGGTCAAGCGGGTTGGCATGTGCAGTTTCACCAACCAAACTTGAAAGTTCAGTCGGACAAGCCTTACACCCTTTCATTTTGGGCGCGTGCTGAGCAACCTTGCACCATCAGCGTCGGTATCTCGCAAGCCCACGAACCTTGGCGAAACTTGGGTTTCAGTGCCGATGTGAGGTTGACACAAGAGTGGCGTGAATATCGCTTCACCTTCACATTGGCACAAGGCGACGATAACGCCCGTGTCATCTTCAGTAACTTGGGTGCGCAAACGACAAGTTACTGGTTTGCCGCACCTTCACTTCGCCCCGGCGGTATCGTTGGTTTGGCGGCAAACGAACGGATTGAGGACGGGACAGTCCCGATTTTCCTGCGAACTCGTTTTGGCGAGCGAACACCCGAAGCGCAAAAAGATTGGATTCGCTTTCTGTGGGAAACCGAAGAGCGATATTGGCGAACAATTTACCGCTACTTGAAGGACGAATTGAAAGTCAAGGCCTTGGTCATCGGCACAATCGTCGGTTGTAGCACCCCCAACATCATGGCGAAACTTGATTGCGTTGACACCCACGCTTACTGGCAGCATCCAATGTTCCCATCGCGACCTTGGGACCCAGAAGATTGGATTGTTCCCAACCGCACAATGGTCAACGAACGAGGTGGAACGCTGCCTGGTTTAGCGTTGAGGCGCGTTTTGGGTAAACCTCACTCCGTCACCGAATACAACCATCCAGCACCCAATACTTATTGCAGTGAAGCCTTTTTGCTTTTAGCGGCATATGCTGCCTTGCAGGATTGGGATGCAATTTACCCTTTCAGTTATTCCCATCGCCGTGACGAATGGGATTTGAGACGCATTCCTAACTTCTTTGACATAGACCAACATCCAACCAAGATGGTCACACTTCCCCCCGCTGTGGCAATGTTCGTGCGAGGCGACGTCAAACCAGCAAAACAACAAGTCGTCGTCAGGTTGACAAAAGAACAGGAAATTGACCTGCTTCGGAGAAGTTGGGCGTGGTTGCTCGTCCATGCTGGACATGTTGGTGTCCAATACGAAACGGCACTTGTTCATCGGGTCGCCATTGTGATGGAAGGGAAACGAATCCCACCAACAGCGCTTAAACCCGAACAGGTCAAGATTGAGGGTAATAGATTTGTCTCTGACACTGGCGAATTATTTTGGGACTTGACAGAAAAGGGTCGTGGGGTTGTGACGGTGAACGCCCAAAACAGCAAAGCAGTTATTGGTTTTGCTGGTGGCAAGCGATTTGAGTTGGGCAGCCTTGTCATTGAGCCAGGGCAAACAATGCAAGACGGTTGGTGTGCCATCACAGTTACCGCAATGGAGGGCAATTTGCCAACCCGTACCACGCCCCGCATCTCCCGCCCCGTTCGTTTGCTCATCACTGCTACAGGCTATGCTGAAAACACGGAGATGGGATGGAAAGAAGTGCCTGGTTATCCATCCAAGTCCAGTTGCGGTCGCAACTGGGGCAAACCACCATCCCTTGTTGAAGGTATCCCTGCAAAAATCACTCTGCCATTCTTGGCAAAGCAAGTTCAAGTTTGGGCACTTGACGAAAAAGGACAACGCAAAGAGCAATTACCTGTCACCGCAGATTCCAATGGCAACGCCGTTATCCAAATTGGTCCAAAACACCGAACGCTCTGGTATGAAGTGGTGGCGAAGTAAACAAATTCTCTGCGGCGATAGATTGTGGACATCGTAGCGCAAAGGTCAAAGAAGTATGCTCTCGGTCATGTTGGACTTGCCTGTTAGCGCTTTTTGGCTCCTGTGATTTCTTCTGATATGGAACGCAGTGGAGCGCTCTCTGCTTACTTTCGCATCGCAGAGTGTTATAAAATTTCCGGGGTGCTAACGCAGAAGAAATCACCATGTTGACGAGGGCAAAACTTGACAGAGCATTAGGTGCTGTGCCAACGCCGAAAGAATTAGTAGAGTTCATGGTGACTTTGGCAAAACCTCCCAAAGAACGTTGCCTCGTCTTGGAACCCGCTTGTGGTGATTGTCCCTTTTTAGAGGCATTCGCTGAGCGCTATGGACATAATCATGAATTTGTTGGAATAGACATTGACCCTGAAGCGGTTTACCGTGCCAAAGCGAAGTTGCCTTTCGCAAACATCCTTGAGGGCGATTTTCTCTTGTGGCAGCCCCATGAGCGCTTTGATATTGTGATTGGCAATCCGCCCTACGGCATCATTGGTGATTAGTCTCATTACCCTATCCACACGCTTAAGGAACGAAAAGCCATCTACAAACAACGCTTCCACACTTGGCATGGCAAGTTCAATATCTACGGCGCCTTTATTGAGCATGCAGTTAATCTGCTCAAGCCCAATGGTAAATTGGTTTTCATCGTACCCGCAAGTTGGTTAGTCCTAAACAACTTTTCCAAATTGAGGCTTTTTCTGGCACATGCAGGGCGTCTGACTGTTTATTATGTGGGCAAGGTGTTTCAACGCCGCAATGGCTCAAGCGCTGTGATGGTTTTGGAGAAAAACGGTAAAGGCATGAGCCTCTACGATGGAGAAAAACTCGTTGTCAGCAAACCAGATTACGGAGGCGAACTCATCCGTTTTGAAACACCACAAGTCTTGGAATTTGAACGGAGTGGTATAGCCCTTGGGCATTTGTTTGACATTTACTTTGCCGCTCGCAGCCCTGAGGTTCGCACCCGTCCTCAAGTGAGCACGAGACCCTAGGAGGGGTTTGTTCCCGTTCTGACCGGGCGCAACCTGAAGCCGGGCTGGATTGACCATGAACGCTGCTATTCTGGCTTTTTT
>FMSI01025288.1_pt1 | contig 16710 bp, 15 predicted proteins | sample 1504471 | NCBI WGS metagenome assembly FMSI01 (sample SAMEA4475357, study PRJEB15587) | soil metagenome | biome: Soil; feature: Field | place: India | collected 2015-03-11 | depth 0 m
CAGGAACTTTCAAAAAGTTTGATCAGTCATTAATGAATAAAGTCTTTGTTGCATTCTAAATTGAAAAGTTGTTGGGGTATTGAATTGTGGGCATTATGGAATAACATAATATGTTTCTTATAAATCATTTTTAACCCTGCTTTTTATTTATCTTCACATTTTACCTGAAAATGACTGCTATGAGAAGAAAAAAATCCATTATTTCATCAAGAATTGATACCGGAACATTATGTTTTAAACAACTATTCTTCAAATCTACGTCATCTATGCCAGAACCATCCTTTTTCTAAAATTGTTCTCCAAATGAAAAAGGTGGATGCCAACATAAGCACGGTGTAGGAAATGAGGTTCATTACGAATATGGTTGATACAATCTCTTTTCTGCGTTTTGAAATTTGCCTGGTTATGATAAATCCCTCTGAAATGATGCTGAGAAAAAATCCTATTATCACTAAAACAAACGCTGCAAGTATAGCAATGATAATCTCCTGTGCATTTGAAAATCCAGCTTGTCCCCGTATATTTAAATAGCTATGTCCGGATATGGTAAAAACGCCAGTGATTGGTACGACGAAAACAAATACAACTGCAAAAATAAATACAACCAACCCTGTTTTTCTACTTAGATCTGCAAGAACTCCAGTATTAGCACTAAACGATTTAAGCATCTTTGCGAATGAAAAGGATATAGGTATGCCCAACAATATTATAATATATATAGTGGAACTGTAAATCAGGAAGATAACTAAACCGATTGATGTTGAGAGCACATTTGCATATAAACTTAGCATCAGTGATTCACGATAACTAATCTGTTCTCTCTTACTTAAGATCAATGCTTCAATTAAGATAATCGCAATTAATGCTACGCCATAAAATATACACAATTCTTGAATTATTCATCAGACCACCTATTTTTATTAGCTATTATATAATAAATGATTCTCCAAAACCTCCTAACCTTCCTTTGTTTTGAGGAATCACTCCGCGGTGACTGCCCATTAGCAGATTATTCGTAATAACTGACTGAATTTTCCATTCCCTCCCACACCGTGACCGACTTGATATTTGTTATTTTCTTTTTCATTTCGTTGTAAACATAGACTGCAATCCACTCCGCAGTGGCGTTGTGTTTTTTGAAGAATGGTAGATTGTTCAAATTTTTGTGGTCAAGTTTTGAAAGAATTTTTTTCAATACATTCTTCGCCTTTCTAAAATCCATCGCCATTCCAAGTTTATCCAGGTTTTCGACCCTAATTCTTACCTCTATTCGGTAAGTATGCCCATGCACACCTGCACAATCACCTTTATATCCCCTCACCCGATGGGCTGCTGAAAAACCACCCTGAACCGATATTTCAAACATATACACTCCTTATTAGAGAAATAATCTCAGAATATAATCATTATTTCTTTATTAACATTTTTATCTTTTCGTAGCAAAACTCTCGCACTTGTTCTATTGTCACAGGCTCAATGATTTTTGGTAGTTTTTTAACTGTATTGATATAATCCAAGGAAACCGCAAGCCAGTAATCATCAATACCGATATGTTTTTCGCATGCATTTTTAATATCTCCTCGAACTCTCTAAATTCTTTAGCAAGAAAATATAGGTCAACAAAATCCTTCACATCAGGTCTATTAATGAGTGCTGAAAATATATTGCAGGCGATATCAATTTCGTTATCATATGAAAATTCAAGTTTATCATCATACAAAACTGGCTTGAATCTAAACGAAGAATCCTGAGTTATTATTAAATCTCTGATTAACCTGACCTTGTCCTCCTCACCAGTAAAAAAAACAAGGCTGTCTGAATATCTATGTATTAAATAGTAATGAGCGAGCGCTGAGTCTCCTGTGAAAAAAAAAGATTGTTTCAATTCAGTCTTTCTCGGGTATTTAATTACTCTTTTTTGCAAGGCGGTAAATATTTCCATACTCATATTCCTATTTCATATTTAAATAATGTCTTTTCCTGTTTTTTCATATATTTATAATATCATAAAATTTTCAAAAATCAAGAGAGAGAAATTTAAATTCCAAAATCCCAAGCACCAAATTCCTGATGATAATAAGGGAATTAGTTAATTGGACTATACGACTGTATTCTTTAACACGTCCCGGCATTCGTTAAAAAATTTTAATGCCTTATCTTCCCGATAATCTGGGTATGTCCATTCAAGGGTACGGAACTGGTGGTCTTTGTAAATAAGTGTTACTTCACCGTATATACCCCTGCCAAGATATATTCTATGGGAATAATTCTTTGTTGAAGCAAGGATGATATTACTCAATGAAACCAAGCCCGGGTCAATATTAATCATCCTTCCTCTATTTTCATTCAAAAATTTATTCTCAATCTCGTTTGATTTATGCTTTAATTCTATCAGTAAATCGGGATAAATGAATTTTTCAAATAAGACCCATTGCCTTAAAAGATTTTCACCCATCTCTTTGTTGTAGTATGCAGTATGGATGAAGGGAATGATTTCTGATTCTTTAATCACCTTTCCCAGCAATTCTTTGAAATATTCCAGTGCTGAGTTAACATTGAAATCTCTAACAAATATCAATCCGGCAAAGGCAAGAACCTTTTGCGGTTTACCAATCTCTGCCATTGTTTTCCTTAAATCTGCCTGTCTCCACTACAGACCTTTACACAGACACCACAGATATACTGTCCTATGCCTGGCATTCTGGAAAATTCTTTTAATTTGGTAAGACATTTTTTCAAATCAACATCCTGCTCACTAATCGCACCTGCAGGGCAGGCTATTATACACTTTTTGCAACGACCACAATCACCCTTTACTCTTTTATCGGGTTCAAACTCAAGGTCAGTGAGAATAGAAATATATCTCACCCTTGCCCCATATTGGGGGTGAACAACGAGTCCACTCCTACCGATATAACCAAGCCCACATTCAACAGCAAGGACTTTATGAGAAATATGGCCTTTCTGATTCTGCCAGTCCACAGTCTGGGATGCAGGAACAGCGACCGCCTTTGCTCCTTTTTCTTCAATGAACTTAACAAGTTGATATGCAGTCTGGTCTAGAAGCCAGTTTACGGTTTTATAATGTTGTTTATAAATCAATGTTGGTGCATTTTTTATTGTTTCTAAGACACCTTCTGATATTGGATAGCCAAATACGATCGCCCTTGGATATTTAGTGGTTATCTCATGAATCTCAATTTTTTCAGGAATATTGCCAAACCCAATGATTTTTACCCCAAATTTCTTCAGAAATTCCTTTATTTCTTCATTCACTAACATTGCATGTAATTTGGGCTGCTGTCGGTAAATAAAATTTCAGATAATTCGCAAACATAGAATTACGGTTGGAAACCGCCCCTGCAAAATGTACTTTTTATCAACGCTCAATCCTCTGTGATATCTTTAAATTCTTCTTCTATCTCTTTATCAATCTTTTTTTGTTTTTCTTCTGCAATTTGTTCCTGAATAGGCTGGGAACTTGGTGGTGTTTCAATTGCAGGTTCAGCAAAATCCTCTTCTCGGGGTAATTCACTTAAATCGCGAATGCCGAAGTGTCTTAAAAATTCATTTGTTGTAGCATATCTTATGGGTCTTCCTGGAGTTGGTAACCTTCCTGTGGTCTTTATCAATCCTTTTTCCATCAGACTATCAAGAATATAAGAACAATCAACACCCCTTGCTTTTTCAACTTCAGCACGCGTAATCGGCTGGTGATATGCGATTATTGCCAGGGTTTCAAGTGCTGCTTTTGATAGTTTTTCTTTCTTTTGCTTCAACTTTCCCACATAATCTGCATATTCAGGTAACGTGTAAATCTGATAACCACCCGCAATTTCTTTAATCTCAAATGCCCTGCCTGTCTGTTTATATTCTTCGTTCAAAACATCAAGATTCTTTTTCACCTCCTCTTTAGGGCAGTTAATTATCCCTGCAATCCGCTCTAAACTGAGCGGGGTATCGGTTGCTATCAATAATGCCTCAATGATTTGCTTCATATAATCCTATCAATTTAGAAACTATTTTATCCCAATTAAATCTTTCGTCAATAGTCTTCTTCGCATTCTCACCGAGTTTTTTGCATAGGTCTCTATTATGAGCAAGTTCATTAATCACCATCGCAAGGGCATTTGGGTCATTATCTTTGACAAGTATGCCGTTATAACCATCAATTACAACATCAGTTATTCCACCAACATTAGATGCAATCACTGGTTTTGAATAACTCATCGCCTCTATCATTACAACGCCGAGGCCTTCTGTATCACCATGTTTATCATATATTGCAGGAAGAACAAAAAAACTACAGGTTCTATAGTAATTGTGCAAATCTTCTTTAGAGACCCAGCCCGTGAATTTTATTCTACTTTGCAATCCGTAATCCCGACTCATCTTCTCCCAGTTTTTTCTTTCTGGACCATCGCCGACGATAATTATATTATGTGAAATCTCTTTATGAATAGATTTGAACGCATCAATTAATACATTAACCCCTTTTCTTTCTACGTGCCTTCCCACAAAAAGAATGAAATTTTCATCAGTAACACTGCTGGTTTGTGGTTCCACCGTAATACTAAATGGTATTATTGGAATCTCTTTTTTCACAATTCTTTTCAATTCACCTGCAGTATGATTTGATATTGCGGTAATTACATCAGCACGATTTATGAGCCAGGAAAATGGTTTTACCATAAACGGGAATTTCTTTTTTAACCAGCGAATTTCAAGCCCATAGAATGTAGCAAACAATTTGCATCTTGATACTGCCTTTGCAAAAATACCAAATAATATATGGGGGAAGGGCCAATGGATGTGAACAATATCAAATTTTGTGTAGCGAACAACTTTCACAATTGCGATTATCCCGAAAATGATATAAAGAATACTCAATAATACATTAAATCCACCCTTGCTGAATCTATCTACCGCGGTCTCTTCATGGGTTAATCGCTCATATTTTTTGAAAAAATATCTAAATCTATATACAGGCATTCCATTCCATACTTGATTTTTCAATCCTTTATAAGAAGATGTAAATATTGATACCTCTATCCCCTTATTCCGCAATCTTTCAATCAATTCAATCATCCAGGGTGTTATGACATCACCCTTGTATCGTGGAAATGCAGTGGCAACGAATAAAACCTTCATAAAGTATCTTTAAGGCATCGTCTATGGTCAAAGGGCACTACCAACAGTATCATCTTGGGGCTAAATTGTAATTGGTCGTTGTTAACATATTCAGCCATGAAACTATGCCTTAAGACCATACGGGATTTTACACCTTGCGATGAACAACAAATTCATTTCACTATTTTCCATTTCACTAAATTCCATATTGCCTGAATGCCGTCCTTTACCCCGATTTTTTTCCCCACAGTCCTGCCATGATACGAAATTGGAATTTCAAAAATTTTGATACCCCTTCTCAGCAATTTGCAGGTAATCTCAGGTTCTATCTCAAATCGTGATGATATAAGATTTAGGCTTAACATCAATTTCCTATCAATCATTTTATAGCAGGTCTCCATATCAGTGATATGTCCTTTAAATAGTAAATTGGTCAATAAAGTAAGAACCCGATTGGCAAAATAACTCTTTTTTAAAAATGTGCCCTTGCCAAGAATCCTTGAACCATAGACAACTTTTGTTGCACCCCTAAGGATTGGTTCAAGGAGCCGTGGATAATCGGTCGGGGAATATTCTAAGTCTGCATCCTGAATTATGACCACATTACCCGTAGCATGTTTTAGTCCGGTCCTTATTGCCGAGCCCTTGCCCATATTCTTCTCATGGAAAACAACCTTCGCATCGGTCACATTCTTTAAATAATTTCTGGTTCCATCGGTTGAATAATCATCAACAATTATGATTTCCTTTTTAAGTTCAACCGATTTTACCGCCTGTATCAACTTTTCAATATTATCTACCTCATTATAGACCGGGATAATTATTGAAAGCATTATTTCTGATTGCACAGGTAAATTATAACAAAAAATATATTAGTGTCAATTATAGATTATTAACTTATAAAAATCAGAATTTATATTTTATTCCAAATTTACCCGGGTCTGCTTCCAGTCCGAACCCAGGTTTTTCTTTGAATACAGCAACATTGATTACTGAAATGATACGGTTTACTATCATAAATCCGGTCATAAATGTGGCACGCCGAAAATTTTCCCGTGCTAATTTCCTTTTTTCCCAGTATAAATTTCTGTTTGTTAAAGTATCCCATTCCCAGGCATCTTCGCCAAAATATCCATGTGTTTTAATATATTCCTGTTGTTTCACCGGGTCATTTGGATAGTATAAACTTGCATCCCTTTCAACAAGTAGATTATATTCATCAGAAGAATTGAAATCCTCAAGATTGTCAAAGTATTCATCGTCCTGGCGCAGGGGATTAGCACCCGCATGTTCAAATGCAAAAATCTTTGAAGAGGATTTAAATTTATTCCCGAAATGGTTGAATGTATAATACGAAAACCAGAATGAACCTTCCGTAATAAAGAATACCCTTGCCTCATTTTTTTTCTGCAAAATCCACTCACCCCAGCCCGGCATTATTGCCGACGCAAGTATTGGATTCATTCCTTGAAAGATTATCAATGTTAAACTGAAAAGCACTTTGCCTCCTTACTTCAATACTGCAAATTTTTTAAATTTCACCTCTTTTTTATTGCTATTCTTCGCTTCAATCCGCAAGATATATACACCATTAGATTGATTTGTAAAATCAAAGTAGACTTCGTTATATTCATTTGCCATCGGGTTTGATTCTTTCAGACCGCCAATTCTATAACCTGTGATATCTAATATGTCAACTCTTACTTCAGCATTTTGATAAAGATAGAACCGCACTGTGCCGCGTTTTTTAACAGGAGATGGATAAATATAAAAAGAACCCAAAAGCATTGAGGAGTGGACTGGTTCAGAATAAAGACCAGTATACAACCCCCAGTTCTTGTTTGAATTCATATAGCCACTCCATGATGCGGTCTTGCCCGGGAAATCCCAGATATAGACTTTTCCTGAATCACTACCACAGGCAAGTTCTAAATCACCGTCAAAATCAATATCTGCTACAAATCCGGGTGATGAAAATCCACCATCACCAAATAATGGTGAGAATGCAAATTCACGATTGCGATTATAAATAATCTTCAACTGTCCTGTGCTTAGTGTATCTTTGGATGCAAGGCTGAAAATAATCTCTTCTCTGGTGATTGTATCAAGTTCGGCAACAAGGAGCGGGTATAAGATGTTTACATCTGTATTCATCGGGAAATTATTTTCAATTGTGCCATTTCGGTTGAAGACATAAAGGGTCTTGCTGCTATTGGGTGAGATGATTTCAAGATAACCATCTTTATCAATATCTGCAAGGGCAGGGGTGTAATAAAAAACCGTATCAATCCAGGTTTCAAATTTTTGTTCTAATGTATCTGCACCATAGATATAAAAAGTCCCGTAGCCATTGACAATTGCAGCTTCGGGTTTACCATCCCGGTCTATATCACCCACCACCGGTGATGAATAGGTGAGCATATTATGCTGGGAATCGGTAAATTCTTTTGCTATTCCATCTTTATTTACAAGCCAGAATCTACCATCCGCACCCAGAACACCAATCATACGTGCACCCTCATCAAAGACGCAGGGTGTTGAATATATCCAGGAATTAAGATAAATTGGGAAATTTGCGATATTTTCACCATTTTCATTGATACAGTATAGTTTTCTGTCTTCTGAGCCAAAAATAATTTCAAATTTATTGTCACCATTTATATCAAACAATAAAGGTGCACCAAGTATTATACCATTTGTTCTGAACGGAAAGTTTGTTAAAGGTGTAAGTGTAATTCCATCCAGTGCCCGTAAATAAAAGCCAGAACCAAATACAATGTCTTCAGCGCCGTCATTGTTTATATCACCGATTGCAGTGAATGTTGTGATTGTATCAACGATTGCTGAGCGATAAGCAGTTCCATTATGATTATAAACATAAATGTGTCCGTAACGGGTTGTTGCGATTATTTCTATATCCCCATTTCCATCCAGGTCCCCATAATTCAAAGAATGAATAGTTTTTCTTACTGGAAGTGATACTGGAAAACCTTTTTGATAAATATCAAAATTGACTGAGAAACTCATCAAGGTGTCGAGTTTCGAAAAGATTTCAACATTCAAAAGAGATTTGCCAAAATAACTATCGGAATTCGGGTTTGTAAACGGACCAAACCTGCGATTTGATTTGTTGGAGTCGTCAACAAAGAATAAATCATACTTTGAGCCGTAATATTCAAGTGTATCAACATATACCCAGGCATCAAAGTGCTGTATGCCATCAGCTTCTTCTATATCAATCCCTTTATGCTTTGGGTCAATCTGTATTCTATTATAACCGTAATTTGCATATATTACATTATCGTCGATATGCCAGATTAATATTCCGCTACCCGGTAAAAAGAAATCAAATTCACCATTATCAACATAAACAGGAACACCGTCCTCAACATCTATTATTATTGTATCTTTATGTTTTGTATCCTGTTGACGGTTTTCAATCAAGAAAAATTCGGTAGGAGAGATGGGTATCTTTACCATTGTCTTACCAGCAAGACTTGTTTGTGTTGTATCAATTGCTGAGGCGCGCAAGGTTAATAAACTTTCAGGATGAGTTACTACAACCGGCTCAACCCAGACCGGGTCAGAAGTATAATGTCCAAAAAAGTATCTTGTCCAGGCACCTAAATTTGCAGGAATAGAACCTTCAGGCACACCGGCTTCAGGCATTCCTACCCAGCCACCGGTCCCCATCAAATCAAATGCACCAACACCATTTGACCGGCCTGTGACATCATATAAATCAGGAAGGCCAAGAATATGACCAAATTCATGTACCGTCGTGCCAAGCGCTCCAACCATGTACCCGTCAACCCGTGCCATTTCCGATAAACAACTTATTGGACATTGTATTGTATCTGTTCCATTGTTAGCAAGAATATATGGTACGCCGAGATAATATTCTAATGCCCCAGGTGGGATTGTTGCTGATGGAATATCACGGAATCTATAAAAACTAATACTCGTCTGAAGAAGAGTCCCGGCGTGGAAGACAATTATTGCATCATAGTCAGAAAAATCAATCGTCTCATCTAAATCAGCAGCAGCGATTGCATCGGCAACAAGCCTCACCATACCCATTTCCATTGCGTAGATATTGAACCAGACGATACCAGTCTTGGGGTCATAATGGTCATATCCACTGTAGTATGCCATTTTATGAGGTAATTGATAACATTCGGTTGGACGGTCGGGTTTTACAGTATAACTTACATTGCAGTGTCCAAATGAATTCGCTTTATAGTAATTGTGTAAAAAATCCATCTGTCTTTCAAAATATTTTTTTGTGTGTGGTGGGTCATAAAAAAGACCATCTGATGGTGATCCAAAGCCTTTCAGATCCATCTTGCCATTTCCTGTAGTCAGAGTATCGTTGTCCTCAACAAACTCTGCCCTTAAAACAAGGATACGCAAATTCTGCATTCTCGCGCCTAATTTGGGGCGGGGCAGACCAAAATCCTTAAAGAAATGAGTGGTCTTTAACATCAGGGGTGATTTTGTTTCAATACCTTTTGGACTGACAAAATTAATTTTTTTTATATTAGTTTCGGGAGGTAGTGGCAAATTGTAATTTTTATTTTTTGTTATCACCACTTTCTCTGCTCCGCATAAATTCAACAAAAATAAGATTATTAAGATTGGACGCAAATTGACCTCCATAACATTCAATTATATATATCTTTCGTTTGAAGTCAATACTACCACAGTTCCATCTTTTTTACAATCTAACCGACTTCAAAACCTTATCCGATATTGATATTGCAAATTGTATTCGCCTGTTTCATCTCTTTTAATCAATATCTTATTGCGGTCGTCGATGAAATATTCTACATTGAATTCATTAGAAAAAGATGTTATATCATAAGTATAGGTTATAAAAAGATTTCTTGATATGTATTTACCAACCGTAACTTTTGTTTTATCCTGCGGTTCAAAAATTGGTGCTTCAACCCTGAAATAGTCAAGCCCGGTATAAGCACGGAACCTTCTTGAAACATCACTCTCAAGATAAGCAAGTACAGCCCTTGGCAATATTCTCCCTACATATTCTCCCTGTTTCATGGATTCAAGTTCATGCCAGGTAATATTTAGATTCATATAGGTCAATATATCCTGTTCGCTGTAGCGCGGAGGGTCAGAGAAGAATTCAAAAATTGGTTCAGAAATATTACCTGTACAGTGAAGGATGATTTTTATTTCCTGGTTGGTTTCAGGCACCCGTTCCCGGGTGTTCAGCTCTGCCCAGAAATCAAGTTCCGGGTCAATTACTTCCTGAGGGATGAATGTTATCTTGCCACTCGTTATTTTTAAGATGTGATTGAGCCAGTAATAATTTCCCCTTTTTGTCTCCAGATTTCCTGTGATATAAAGTGGAGTTTGTTCCTTTATGATATAAATATCCCCACCAAATTCAATATCAGCATCACGATTGCGCAACCAGATATTTCTATCACCACTCAACCTTAGATTCATTCGCCATTCCTTTTTTCCTTCTTCAGCGCCGGATTCAAGATATGTTCCAAATTCAACAGGTATAATTCCTTCTTTTATATTTATATTCCCGTTATAATGCATAATCTCATCTCTCATACTAACTGAAATGTTTCCCGAACCAAGTCCATAAACATAATTTTGATACTGAAGCGGTGCATCAAAAAAACTGAAGTCAAAATGTAGATTTCGCACTCGGAACTTTGGCTCTAATTTTACAATTCCACCTCCATTTGCCCAGCTCCTGATACCGGTGCGGAATGGAGTGTTTGAGTAAACCTGCGCTTTTATCATTTCAAAAATGATTTGATTACCTATAAATTTGACTTTTGCATATCCGGAATCAAACCTTGCTGATATAGCATTTATTCCGAAACTTGCATTAGTAATTTCACCTGAACCAGTGATTTTAAAATCTTTTAAATTGCCTTCAAATTCTAATTCCCCACTTATCAGACCGTAGGGATTTCCCATAAACGAATTCAAAAACGGAAATATCCATGGTTTTACATCTTTGAATTTTGCATATATCTTTGATTGTTCAAATGAAACCACACCATACGCATCAAGCATTTGATTATCAACATCTGATATACTCAATTGAGCAATATTTATTTTATTCTTTTGATATTCGCCTTTGATTATAAGTCTGCCATTATTTAGTCCGCGATAGAATAAACTTTCGCCATTTACTCTCAGCAGATTCCTTTCAAGGTTTAACGCCAGTCTTCCTTTTATCTGTTCTTTCAACCCTAAAAATTTGCATAATTCATCAAGGTCAATGTCAAAAACAGAGAGTTTATTTTCAGTTAGCGAAAACAGTACTTCCCCATTAGCAAGTTTCAAATGCACAGCCTCAAGTTTTCTATTAAAAATGTCAAACAAAATTGGCTCCACATTATGTGCATATTTTTTGTGGAAGATAAAATAGAGTGAGTCAATCCTCCCTGTCCCATCAATGAGCAATTTTCCTTTTAACAAAAGTGTATCGCTGTTACGATGAGCGATTGACAAAAAGTTATCTTTATTGAGATAAAAATGGAATTTATCTATTCGAATATTCTTGTATCCTGCAGAATTAATGTCAACTTTGAGCGTATTTATTTTTTCATTCCAGACAAAATCTTCAAGTTTAACAAGACAATCACTTAGATAGAAATCACCGGTCTTAAAATCATCAATTTTTAAGTCGGCGTTAAAATTTGTTTTTTCAAGTCCATTGAATTTGCCTTTAACAAAGATATTCCCATATACAAAACCATCAGCAGGATAAAAATTATTGAATCTTTTAAGATCCAATAAATGGATTGAAATACCGATTTCATAATCAGGATATAATTTGCCGGTTGCAGATATATTCATATCTCTTTCATCTATTAGGAGTGTATCAATAAATATCTGATTATTTTTATAGCGACCGGTGAAATAGAGTGTATCTATGGCAAATCCATTTTCTATAGGAGAACTCACTATACCAAAGAATTTTTCATTTTTATAACCAAGCCTTCCACTTAAGAGAATTGCACTTTTTGAATTGAAAAATTTTGAAATATCTATATTCCTGAAATTTGTTTCAATTATATAATCTTTTATACTCGTCAGTTTCACCTGAGCAGAAAAATTACCATTTAATGCCTGTCCATCAAAAAAATTAACTACCGTCGTATCACCGAGTATATTCGATTCAAAATCGACCTTTTCTATAAAAGAAATCCCTGATACCATACCCTGAATTTGAGGCAGTATTTTACCATTAATATAATAGATTTCACCTTTAAGTTCTACAGTCCCTTGATAAATGTCAAACTCTTTTAGTTCCAGTCTGCCTGACTTAATTTTGAAAGAAAGATTCTTTTCTTGAGGAATGTAGAATCCATTTCCCTGCAGATTTATTCCTTTTCCTTTTATCTGGTATGATCTCAAATCAAATTTTTCCGGAGTAATGTTCAATAATATATTTGCTGAGTAGATCTGTAACGGTATATCAGAACTCTTCAGACTTAAATTCATTGTAGTGAGATAAAGATTCTTTCCTAAAAAATCGATGAAAATCAACCCGGAAATGTTTTCAACTATATATTTTTTGCTATTTTCATAAATTATACTTCCATTTTTCATATTGATACGAAGTGAGAGATTGAACTTTGGAATATTAAACCTTCCTTCTCCTGCTCTATCTTTTTTCTCTTTAACATATATTACAGGGTCAAAGAGATTTAGTTTAAAGATCGTAGGAAGACGAAAACTTAACGGCAAAAATCGATAACTTATCTGCGCCTTCTCTCCATAGATGCTATCGGTGGCAGAGATTTTTATTATATAATTTTGAATTGTATAACCTTTAAATAAACTTCCTTCAATTTTCTCATAAGAAATTTTATAACCAGTAGTTCTATTCAAGATACCTAAACCAAATGCACCCCAGTTAACCATACTGATAACAACTATTAATGCAATGATGATTATTACAATTATGACTGTTGTAACAATTAATTTTTTCATAAATTTAAAAGATGTGATAGATACCCAAATAAAATTCCCAGCCTTTTTCTTTAAGCGGTATACCGACATCTGCACGGATTGGTCCGATCGGTGTATAATATCTTATCCCCGCACCGGCACTTATTTTGAAAAATTCGGTTCTAAAAATCTTTTCGCGGTTATCAAGATAGCCCATATCAAAAAATACTACAAAACCCCAGTTTTTAAATATACTCAGACGGTCTTCTATATTAAAATTAATCAAAACTTCTCCATAATGTTCCTTCTGCAGCGAATCTGGCCCAATTGATTTTTCCGGATAACCCCTAAGACTGTACTGGCCACCAAGATGATATTTTTCATCAGGGCTTACACCGTCGGTCGGAATGATAAAACCGAATTTCAATCGTTGGGCAAGAATATTTCTTTTACCTAATAATAAATTTTTGTAATACCTCGCTTCTGTTTCAAAACGAATATAGTGATTAGAACCACCCAATAAACCACCGGCATATTCTAAAACTGGAACAAAGTATATACCTGAGATGGGATTGAAAAATTCATTGCGATAATCACCCATCAATTGAAACCTTATACTATTCGTTGTTCCTGAAAAAGTATCGGGTAATTCAGCCTTCATATCAATAGTTACATATTTATATTTATTTGCAATATTCGCCTGAATGTTTTCACTAAAAATCTTTGAAACCCTAAATTCAGCACCCCGAGATTTTCTTATAAAACCCTGCTTGTTTTCATACCAATAAAATGGGAGTATTGAAGGACTCAATCTTAAACTTGTAAAATAAGGAATGGAATACGTAAAGTCTATCTTTGTCTCCCACTCTTTTTTTATGTTTATCTTAAAAGAAGGTTGAGTTTTAAAACGATGCCCGATATTAAAAAGATTCATCTCTTCAAGACCGATTGATATGATAAAACTCAAAGGTATAGATATACCAATACCCCAATTGAGAATTCTGGATTTCAGTTCTCTTAGATTGAATATAAGATCTAATGTATCCTCGGAAATTTTAATCATATCAATATCCACAGTACTAAAAAAACCCAAACGGTAGATGCGCAACTGGCTATTGAAAATCTTCTTTTTGCTGTAACTATCACCAGATTTTATTTCAATTTCATGACGGACTACGGAAGGGTTGCAAAATCTGAGTCCCTTAATGGAAATGTCATTTATATAAAAAATTTTGTCTTTCTGGATTTCAAAAATTAAAATTCCAGAATCAGGAATACTGCGCGTATTTACCCGGGCAAATGCATATCCAATGTCCTTGTAGTATGTTTCAATCCGATCTGCAGATTTTTTAATTTTTTCCTGAATATAAAATTCATTTTTTTCAATTTCCAAAAAACGATTTAAATCTTTTTCGCCATTTGAAAATCTGATTTCTTTTATACGCGGCCTGTTGCCTTCAAAAATTTTGAAAATGATTTCAATGGCTTCGTCTGATTCTTTTATTACAGGTTCAACCTTTGTTCCAAAAAAACCACGATTATTATAAAAACGGGTTATTCTATTTATATCTTGTATTAAATTAAAATCACTGAATAGTTCTTTTTTGCGAGAAAGAATTATTCCTGAGAGTTCCCTTGTTTTAACAGAATGATTACCTTCAAAATCAATTTTTGTGACAGGAAGGGTTAAGAGAAAATTTATTACAAGTATCCAAATCAAAGATTAAATGACAATTTTACCCTGTTTTATTACTAATTTCTTATCAAACCATACCCAGGGCTTTCTAATCACACCATCAAGATGTATCGTTGCATCATTCCTTCCGCCAAATCCTAAATTGTTCCCAAATGCAAGATGAATTGTCCCCATAACTTTCTCATCTTCAAGGACATTGCCGGTGATCATTGCTTTATAATTGGTCCCAATACCCAATTCGCAAAGAACTCTACTTTTTTCACCAGCTTGATCAAATATTTTCTCAAGGGTATTATTCCCTTCGAGTTTCATAATTTTGCCTGATTTTAAAGTAAGGATAACTGGTTTTTTAAGGAGCCCAAGCGGTGCAAAGGAACCATCAATTGCAATTTTCCCTTCAGACTTATCCTCAAGTGGGGCACAATAGGCTTCACCTGCAGGAAGATTAGAGAAACTGCCACGGGTTCTGATAATTCCCGTATCGGGATGTCCTTTTCGCGAAGTTATATCTAAATAAAGTTCATTATTACCTGTTTTTACCAAAACTTCTTTTGTTCTTGTAAGTAATTCCTCCATTTTCTTAGTTAAACGGGCAATCTTATTATAATCAGCATTCAATGCCCGCATCATAACATCAGTAGTGATGCCGGGCATTGTTGCCCCTCTTACCCCTGATTTTGTTGCCTTGATACGTGCCTGGGTATGGGTTAAAGAGAAACTCGTTGGCATAATAAAGACATCACACTTTCTTAGAATTTCACCAATGAGGAAAGGTGGTTCTCTACCATGACCACCTGTCGGTGCTATTTCGATTAAATAAGCATTTTTTTTATCAGGAAGTTGCTCCCAAAGTACCTCGCCAATTTTTTTGCAGAATTTGTCTGTAACTATGACAACCCTTTCCCCATTTTTAATCCCCAAGCATTGGTTAATGACTATTTTTGCCGAAGAATTTAATCTTTTAAACCTCATATTACCAGCGAAAGTGTGCAAATGCCTTGTTTGCCTCTGCCATCTTATGAACTTCTTCTCTTTTCTTTATTGAAGGTCCTTCGTTTCTGCTTGCAGCGATAATCTCCTGGGCAAGTCTTTCTTCCATTCTATGCTCGACCCTCTCCCGTGCAGACTGGATTATCCACTTTATCGCAAGGCTTTCCTTACGATTTGGCCTGACTTCCATCGGGATCTGATAGGTTGCACCACCAACCCTTCTCGGTCTAACTTCCAGAATTGGTTTTACATTATTAAGTGCCCTTTCAAAAACTGCAAGTCCATCTTCTTTTGTTATCTTCTCAATACGCTCGATTGCTCCATAAAAAATCTTTTGGGCAATACTCTTTTTCCCATCCCACATAAGGTTATTTATAAACTTGCTAACGAGCACACTATTATATTTCGGATCGGGTTGTATCTTCCTAATCGTCGCTCTTCTTCTTCTACCCATATTACCTCCCTACGATGATGCAGCCGCCTTAGGCCTTTTCACACCGTAAAGTGAACGGCTCTTTTTTCTATCCTCAACACCTGCCGAGTCATATTTCCCACGTACAATATGATAGCGCACTCCCGGCAAATCCTTAACCCTGCCACCACGTACCAGAACAATAGAATGTTCCTGAAGGTTATGCCCTTCACCAGGGATATAGGCCGTGACCTCATAACCGTTTGTCATTCTTACTTTGCAAACTTTGCGCAAAGCAGAATTAGGCTTTTTAGGGGTCGTTGTATAAACCCTTGTGCAGACACCCCTTCTTTGAGGGCAACTAGTCAATGCTGGAGCCCGACTTTTCTTTACGACCTTTTTTCGTCCAAATCTAATCAACTGATTTATTGTTGGCATTAGCCTCCTTTCTTCTTATTAGAAATAAAATTATACTTAAAAAAGAACCCGTGTCAAGGGGCACATGCAGAGTTTCAAGACATGGTATCCACCC
>FMSI01045136.1_pt1 | contig 16668 bp, 18 predicted proteins | sample 1504471 | NCBI WGS metagenome assembly FMSI01 (sample SAMEA4475357, study PRJEB15587) | soil metagenome | biome: Soil; feature: Field | place: India | collected 2015-03-11 | depth 0 m
CCTTACTTCCAGCGGATCGAGGCCTATTATCAGCAACGCAATAACGTTGTCCATCAACTGGCAGGACTGACCAAGGTTGAGGATATGCAGGAAGAGGTGCTGAATGCCCTGAAACAGATATTAAGCAAAGTGTTGCTCCAAGAGCAATTGTCTCTCAATCCCTTCAAGACCTTAAACCACGTGATGACCGCTCACCTCTCCCGCTGAAGCGACTTCATTGGCCTAATGAAGGATTTTGTGCCACGATGGTGATGACCTCAAATCCCCCGCGATCGCCCCTCAGATGATTTTCAAAGCCACGTGGATTGGGGAGTTGATTACTAGGATCGTAAACCAAACAAATCAATTTTCTAAAGCTCATTTCTCTATGGCGGTACGCTTCAAGATCTATTGCTAATTCTTCAAATAATCGCTTTAATTGATTCCGCCCTCCCTGTGCTCGGAATACCTTGACCTCAATTGCCAACTTCTCATCAACAAGCATAAAGTCAATACGTCGACTATGGTGGTAGGTCTGAGGAACAGGGTACTCTCGTCTAATATCCGAGTTGGGAAACGTATTTCTCAAGAGCTTTTCAAGGACATCTTGCACATCTCCCTCTTTGAAATCACTGGGAAGTTGTGAATGTGCTTTACTGTAGAAATGGCGACATAGATCAAGAATTTGCTCTAGGGATTCTTGCTGGGCGTGATCTAAACTGAGATGTGTTTGATCCTTTAGGGCGATCGCCCTTTGGGGTTGCTGACTGAGTAGAGCTTGCTGATTCTCTCGAACGGAAAACCAAGCCGCACTGAGACTAATTGAGACGCCGCCTATGGCTACAGCCATATTGCCATAGCCAATGCCCACGCCCGCACAGCTCACGCCTGCTAAAACCGCTAGATCAGCCCACAGGCATTTGGTCGAGTACCCTAGGACGCGTAAAATTTTTTCTCGCAGCATAGGTTGACTAGCCAATTTTTTTTGGCTAGGCTACCATAGCTCTGTCCATGGGAGCAAGATGTAAACAATAATTTATGGATTATTAATTCCCAGAAAGACGAAAAGCAAAAAGCCCACCTCCAGAGGCAGGCTGACCCATTCCATGAGTTGTTTGTTCTCTCTAACGGCGCAAGGGCTGTTGAAGAACGGATATGCCCAAGAGGACAGCAACGACCTAGAGGCTATTCAAAAAGCCAATCAGACCGTGACCCGTAATTACTTCCAAGGCCAACAGGGAGATAAATCCAATCATCGCCAAGCGACCATTGAAGAGTTCTGCGTAGGGAGTAAACCCAGCCTGCGGTTCACTCATCACGTACATTTTGGGTTCGATGGCAAAGTTGTTCATTTTGCCTTGGTCATCGATGATGCTACCACCCTTCATTTTGGTCCTCCATTTGTTACAAAGTGTTTCATGTTCTTAATACAAGTTAACACTTCCACAGAGGAATGGCAAGAGCTAACGGATTTTCTTAAGATTTGCAGTCTCCTCGGTTGTTCTTTGCGGTAAAAACATAGTTTCAGCACGCCAGTGTGCTAAAGATTGGGGTGGGAATCGCCCGCTGGTATTCATGAGCCGCTTCTCTTTCCTCGGTTTTCGCCCCTCCAGACGCCAATTACCCCCTGATCGGTCGGGCGTGGTAAAGTTTTTGTTGCAACCGCCGCAGTGGTTACGTCTGGCGCTGCGTTTGCGTGGCTCTGTCATTCCTGCCATTCTTTCGGAAGTCCTCTTTTGTGGTGGCTTTGGCGTCTTGGTGACGGCGATCGATCTTTATGTGATCAATGTCCACTGGCCAGTGCTGGGCAGTCTCATTCCCTCAATTGTCCTGGGGTTGCTCCTCGTCTTTCGCACCAACACTGCCTATGAGCGCTTTTGGGAAGGCCGCCGCCAGTGGGGCAACATTGTTAATAATTCCCGCAGCCTAACCCGCTTGATGTGGACTGCGATTGACGAAAATAGTCCCGAGGATCGCCAAGCCAAAATTGATGCGGTTCATTTAGTGGGGATGTTTGCGATCGCCACCAAGCAACACCTGCGGGGCGAGTCCTTTTCCGAACTGGAACCCCTGCTCAAGCCCCACCAATACAAAGAACTGCAAACGGTGCAAAACGTCCCCTTGCGCATTGCCCTATGGATTGAGGACTATCTGCACCAACAACACCGCCGAGGGCACCTATCCCTATATCAACTCACCTACATGGATGAATTGCTGGTACAACTGGTGGATGCCATGGGGGCCTGTGAACGCATTCTAAAAACACCGATGCCCCTTGCCTATGCCATTCATCTCAAACAGTTGTTATTCCTCTATTGCTTGCTGCTGCCCTTTCAACTGGTGGATAACCTTGTGTGGTGGACGGGTCCAATGGTGGGACTCATTGCCTTTACCCTCTTTGGCGTCGAAGAAATTGGCATTGAAATTGAAAATCCCTTTGGCCGTGACCTCAATGATCTGCCCTTGGATGCAATTTGCCTAACAATGCAGCAGAATATCAATGACCTCATTAGTGCGCCGACCTATCGCCATCGCTCTCCTCAGCCTTTTTCCTAACCAATTCCAGGGTAATTGACCATGACTGCAACTGTGCTTTCCCCTCCGCCGGCAAGGGTTCATTACGAAGTGGTGCATCACTTACCGGGACGAGTGCGGTTGCGGATTCCCCGCTTACAGTATGACGATCGCTATGGGCGGCAACTGCAAGCTCTCTTTGTCCAAGAAGACAGTGTGCAACAAATTCGCCTCAACTTGCCCGCCGCTAGCCTCATTGTGCAGTATAGTCCCGAAGCTGAAAATCCCCTTCAGCGCTTTAGCCAATTGATTCAGGCCGCAGCAGATGAGCGTTTACCCTTACCGGGGATGCTGCCCATTGATAAGTTGGTGTACTCCCCTTGGAACACCCCTTACTTTATCGAGAAAATGGCGCTACCCACCTTGGCGCTGGCGATTGTTGCCCTACTACCAGTGCAAACACCCTTCTACCCTGCCATTGTCGCTACTGTCATTGTGGTTGTGGCACTGCCCACCTTCCAAGAAGCTCTAGAGAGCCTCGCACACCGCCATCTCAACGTCACCCAACTGGAATCCCTCTGGACGATTCTGCATACACTGCAAGGGGAATACATGGCGCCGGTGTTGGCTGCCTTTATGGGGCAAGTGGGCGGGTCGCTGCGGGATATGACGGCTCAAGTGGGGGAAAACCAAGTCTTTGACCCCCTTGATCAACAGCGCACCTATTGGGTAGAGCGGGGCGGCACTCGCCAAAATGTCTCTGTGCGCGAGCTACAGGTGGGCGATCGCGTGATTGTGGCAGCCGGATCTGCGGTGCCCGTGGATGGTACCGTGCTCTGGGGATCCGCCGTGATTCAGCGGCAGTTTCTCACGGGAGAGTCGGATCTACTGCCCTGTGAACCCGAGCAAACGGTGCTGGCCTCTTCCCTTGTAGTGCGGGGACAAATTTGCGTTGTTGCTGAAGCCGTTGGTGAAGAGACACAGGTGGGCAAAACCCTGCAACTGGCTCGCCAAGCGCCACAATTGGATACCCGCATTGAAAACTACGCTGAGGAAATCTCAAACCAGGCCATTTTGCCAGCCATGGGCGTTGCTGCCATTGTTTATGGCGTTACCCTAGATGCCCATCGGGCGATCGCCCCTCTGCAATTGGACTTTGGCTCAGGGATTGGCATTACCATTCCCACTGCTATTTTGGCAGCCCTCACCCATGCGCCCCAGGTCGGGGTTTATTTTCGCAATGGCCGCGCCCTTGAACTCCTCTCACGGGTCAATGTCATTGTCTTTGACAAAACCGGCACGCTGACAGAAGTGAAGGGAACCATTGTGGGGGTGAATCTCCTTAAGCCCGGCCTGAGTGAGCAAACGCTGCTCTATTGGCTGGCAACCGTGGAACAGTCAATCAATCACCCCTTTGCCCTCGCCATCCTTGAGTATGCGGCTGAACGCGGGATTGAGGGGGGTACCTATAGCAACTGGGTCTATGAGCCGGGTAAGGGGGTGGCAGCAACCGTCGAGGGACAAGAGATTTTGGTGGGCACCCCCCAACTGATGCGCGATCGCCAAGTGCCCATTGATCTTGATGAACTGCGCACCCATGAAGGGGTGCTTTGGAACCGCTCCCTTGTCTGTGTCGCCTGGAATGGTGAACTGGTGGCACTGGTGTTTTATAGCAACCCCGTGCGTTCTGAAGCCGCTAGTGTGATTGCCGCTCTGCAACAGCGGGGTATTGAGTGTTACATGGTGACGGGAGATCACCACGAAGTCGCCAATGCGGTGGGCTATGCCACTGGCTTTCGTCTCGGTCAAATCTATACCAATAAAATGCCAGAGGACAAAGTTGAACTCCTAGAGAAGTTCAAAAATGGTGGCGAAAAAGTCGTGGCCTATGTGGGCGAAGGCTTCAACGATACAGCAGCAATGGCCTACGCTGATATTTCCATTACCCTTTCTGAAGGCAGTGATGCGGCGCGGCAAACCGCAGATATTCTCTTGATGAATAATAGCCTTGAGGGACTAGTGCAGGCGATCGCCCTAAGCCAAGAGGTGATGAACATCATCAATCAAAATATTGCCCTTGTGGTCATTCCCAATGTCAGTGTGGTTTTGGCGGGGGTCTTTTTGAGCTTGCACCCCGTGATTGCGGTTTTGATTAGTAATGGGGCAACCCTCTTGGCTGAACTGAATAGCCTGCGCATCCTCACGGACTATCGCCCCGTCAAAATTGAGCACAAGTCCAGTCGTAGCCGCTCCCAAGCGGGGGTTCTCGATATTCCGTGGAAAAAACGTCCTCGCCGTAGTTTTGGTCATTTCGGCAGCGAGTTGAGTTCTGAGTCCCTAAGCAATGGCCACGTCCCCTCAGAAACTTGACCCACAACTTCAGCAGGTCAATCAACGCCTCAAAGTGGCGCAGTTGGGTCTGCAAATTGAACAACGCGGCCAACGTCTCAGCCTGCGGGGTACCCTGCCACCACGACCGGGCAGCCATCGGCTCCGCCCCCACCAACAGCGTTTAAGCCTAGGGTTACCCGCCACCCCCAGCGGTCTTAAAGCAGCGGAAAAGGAAGCCAAAATTATTGCTGCCAAATTACTCGAAAACACCTTTCGCTGGCAGGACTATGAACGGGTCAAGGGCTTAGGCCGTCTTGGGGAGTTATCCTTGGGGGAGCAAATTGCTGCTTTTGAAACGGCACTGTTGGCTCAAAGGGAGCTCAGTCGTACGACGTGGGAAACGGCCTATGCCCCCTATTTGCGACAGTTGCTCAAGGCCGCTGCTACCCATCCCGACCATTCACTACCAGAACTGATCTATGGCCTGTTGCAGCAAATCCCCGCCGACAAGCGACAGCGGCAGGTGGCCTGTACCGCGTTTCAAGGGTTTTGTCGGTTCCTAGGGGTGGAGTTACCGATTCCCCTGGCTCAGTTTTGGGGCACCTATTCGCGGCGATCGCTCCAACCACGGGAGTTACCCAGTGATGAGGAGATTCTAGCCGCCTACCAACAGATTCCCAATCCCCAGTGGCGGTATGTCTATGGCTTAATGGCGGCCTATGGCCTGCGCAATCATGAAGTGTTCTTCTGCGATTTAAGTGGCCTTGTCACAGGAGATCCCGCAGGGATGATCGAGGTGCAGGAAACTACGAAAACTGGCTGCCATCAGGTGTGGCCCTTTCCTCCCCAGTGGATTGAGGTGTTTGAGTTGCGATCGCCCCAGTTGCCGAGGATCAATACGGATTTGACGAAAACAACCCTACAACGCATTGGCCAGCGGGTGAATCAACAGTTCCGTCGCTATAACTTACCTTTTCGTCCCTATGACTTGCGCCATGCTTGGGCGGTACGCACGATTCACTATGGCTTACCCGATACCGTTGCCGCACGGATGATGGGACACAGCGTGGCCATTCACACCCAAACGTATCACCGCTGGCTCACCCTGAGAGATCAGCAGCAGGCCGTGGCGCGGGTGCTTACTCAATTTGAATGCTCTTGAAGTCACTGGGGGGCGACGGTGGGGGGGTGGGGGGCTGATAGTCGCCATACTGTTTAATCCAATCGCTCACTGGCTTTTGATCAAGGCTTAACCCCAACAATCCAGAGACAAACCCCCCCATAAAGGCAACGGGTTTTTGGCTCAACTCTTTGACAAGGGGCGCTAATTCGCTCAAGAACATAGGCTATCTGGCAATATCAGCACAGGTTTCCTCCCTGATTGTAGCTTAGGCACGAGGAAACAACCTAAAACTTGGCACGGACAACAAATTCATAATCGCCCCCCGGCTCCAATTGATAGTCTTGGGCTTCGAGAAATCGTCCCAAGGGTTCCTTAATCAGGGCACGCCCAAGGGCTGGGGAGATTTGCAGGTTTTTTGCCCTAAATTGCCAGCAAAACTCCCACTGGTACTCGCTGGCGCAAACATGACCACGAATGTGACCCTCTTGCCAACTTTGGGCAATGATGCGGACATAGGCGGTGGTTTGAGGGAGGGAATGGGGAGCCACAATACCATTCGGTCAACGCAATTGGGTGACGATTTGATTATTGATGAGACGCTCTTGGGTGAGCAAGTCATCAACGGTAACCCGCAGTTGGCGATCGCTATCCACTTGAAAGAGGACACGAATCCGATCACTCCCCGGATAGCCAGGGGGATCCAGCTTGGCGAGGGTTTTGCCCTGGGGAGTGTCATTGAGGGGCTGCACCGTGCGTTCACCAGCACTGCGGGTAATTAGGCGATCGCCATCAAAAAAGATTTCCACGCCCCCTTGCTCATCTCCCAATTCACCAATCACCAGTTCAATACTGGGCTGTCCCTCCGTCGAAGCCCCTAAAATTAATTCCACCGGTTCGCCCATGGGGTAGGGTTGACCCCGCTGGATAATGGGGTGCCAGCCATGACGATTAAGCTTGGCATCCCAAAAGCGAATGCCGTAGCTGTGGTAGAGAAAATCCTTGAGCTCCAGCCCCTGGGTCACCGCTAGCGCACCCATGGCCACTGCTGTAAAAGGCTGTCGGGCGTTGATCTGTGTGGCCTCAAAATACTCGGCAACCCATTTTTGCACCGCTGGAATTTGCGTCGTTCCCCCCACTAGGAGAACTGCATCGATATTGTCGGGAATAATTCCTTGGCGGCGAGCCTGTTGTAGCACTTGAATGAGGGCATCATCGAGGCGTTGGAAAAATTGCTGTTGGCGAAGAATCTCCTCCAGTTCAGACCGTTCGAGGCGCAGTTCAAGGGTGGTGAAGGTTTCGCTGTCAAAGTAGACCTCTTGGGCGTAGGGCTGCTGCGAGAGTTGAATTTTTAAGCGCTCGGCCAGTCGCAGGAGGAGGCTATTGGCGGTCATCCCCCGCTTCACCCACTCATCGACAATCCAGTGGTCAATATCGGTGCCCCCTAAATTCAAGCCTGCTTTGGCAATCACCCGCGCTGTGCGAGGCCGTTGGTTATCGCTTGAGGACCACTGGCCCCACTTGAGAATCAATCCCAAGGGACGGCTCTGGCGTTGATCGGTCTTGAGTTCCACAAGGGAGAGATCAAGGGTACCGCCGCCAAAGTCAATCACCAAAATCAGTGGGCGATCGGCCACGCCATAACCCAAAGCCGCAGCCGTGGGTTCATCTAGGAGGCGAATTTGCTCAATGGCCAAGCCCTCACACACCTGCAACAGCCAACGGCGATAGGTTTCAAAGCTATCTACCGGCACTGTGAAAATCAGCCCCTGTTCGACATCGCCGCCGCTAGTGTGTTTCAGTTCTTGCAACAGGGCTTGCAAAAACCACGTGCCAATGGTTTCAAAGCTCAAAGAACAGCCATCCAGCTCTGGTAAATAGCCCTGTACGGTGGCGCCAATGCCCCGCTTAAACCGCGAGAAAAAGCGGCGATCACCCACCACATCAAACCCGCGATTGCGCACCTGCTGCCCCACCACCACAAGGGGGACACTGGCATCCTCCACATAGACCAAGCTGGGAATGAGGGCAGGTACCTCACCAAACCCCACCGAGAGTCCAGAGAGCGTTACCGCTTCCGCTGCTTGGGTGGCATAATTCCACCGCGCCACCAATGTATTACTGGTTCCAAAATCAATTGCGTAGGTCACCGTTTGAACACACCAACAGTATTCTCTAATCCCTACCTTACCCAGATTTTCTCCCCCTGAGATTCTGAGAGTATGTCACAATAAGAAAGCGATCGCGAAAAGATTTAGGTAATTTTGGGAATGGCGAGCCAAACAGGTGTACTACTTCTCAATTTAGGGGGGCCCGATCGCCCCGAGGATGTGCGCCCCTTTTTGTACAACCTGTTCTCTGATCCCGAAATCATTCGCCTGCCCTTCCGTTGGCTACAAAAGCCCCTTGCTTGGTTTATCTCCACGAGTCGTGCCCGTCGCTCTCAGGCCAACTATGCCCAAATTGGGGGCGGCTCTCCCCTGCGGCGCATTACCGAACAGCAAGCCCGTGCCCTGAAAGACGCCCTAGGACGCATTGGCATTGAGGCCAATTTGTACATTGGTATGCGCTACTGGTACCCCTTTACGGAGGAGGCGATCGCCCAAATCAAAGCGGATCAAATTCGCGATCTAGTGATCTTACCCCTTTACCCGCAGTTTTCCATTAGCACCAGTGGCTCTAGTTTTCGCCTCTTAGAGAGCCTATGGAACCAAGACCCTGAATTGCAAAAAATTCGCTATACGCTGATCCCCTCTTGGTACAACCACCCCGGCTATGTGGCTGCTATGGCGGATTTGATTCGCCAAGAATTAGACAAATGTCCCAACCCCGATGAGGCGGTGATTTTCTTTAGTGCCCACGGCGTTCCCAAAAGCTATGTCACCGAAGCCGGCGATCCCTACCAGGAGGAAATTGAAGCCTGCGTGAAACTGATCATGGCCGCCCTGAATCGCCCCAATACCCATGTGTTGGCGTACCAAAGTCGGGTCGGGCCTGTGGAGTGGTTGCAACCCTACACCGAAGATGTCATTCCCGAATTGGCTGCCCAAGGGGTGAAAACCCTTGTCATTGTGCCCATTAGTTTCATTTCAGAGCACATTGAAACTCTCCAAGAAATTGACATCGAGTACCGCGAGATTGCCGAAGAGGCTGGGATTGAAGTCTTTCGGCGAGTGCCTGCCCTAAACGATCACAGTGGCTTTATTAGTGCCCTTGCCCAACTGGTGAAAGACGCCCTTGCAGCACCACCCCGTACCTTTGCGGAGGTGAATAAGTCCCGCAAGCGGGTGAAGCTTTACCCTCAGGAGCGCTGGGAATGGGGGATGACCTCCGCCGCCGAACGTTGGAATGGGCGCTTGGCAATGTTGGGATTTTTAGCCTTGATCATTGAGTTAATCAGCGGTCAAGGGCCATTGCACATGCTGGGGCTACTTTGAAACTTTTCTGATCTGTTGCGATAAGAGGCTTGAGATAAAATAGGGGGTAACCTCACTGGCAAAGGGCTACACCCGTGTCTGAATCGCCCAAACCGCAATTTGACAAAGAAAAATTCCTCTTCCCCACCAGCCGTTACCATGGTGCATTTACGCCGCAAAACTTGGCCTTTAATGCCAATTTGCAGGAATTTGCTCAACGGGTGAACTATATTTGTGGTCTGGAAACGGGCGGTAAGATCAGCACTGAGGAGGCCTACAATCAAATTAAGGCACTTTGGAAGCAACTGAAGAAATCACGAGACTTGCTCTTTGCCAATGTTCCTCCTGATGAGGATGCGGATGGTTCAAATAGTGATGAGTCCTAAATCCTGATGGCTCGCTTGACACCGACAACGTTACTGCTAAGCTTGAGTACCGCTCCTTTTCTGGCGGCTTTGTGCCTAGGGCAGGGATTATGGCAGATGGGATTGTCTTTGAGTGCAAGCAGCACTGAGCTATTACGGGGCGATCGCCTGCCCTTGGTCGAACAGGATGAAACTTGAGTCTTAGGGATAAAAGGCCACCTGCGGTAAGCCCATCGTCTCTGGCCAATCCATCATTAAATTCAAGCACTGCACCGCTTGGGAGGCTTGCCCCTTCATCAGGTTATCAATGGCGGACATGACAATCACTCGCCCAGTGCGCTCATCTACCTCAATGCCAATAAAACAGGCATTGGTGCCCCATGCCCATTTCGTCTGGGGATAGAGGCCGGGGGGCAGGATATTGACCCAAGGGGAATGGCGATAAAAGGCTTGGTAGATGGTGATTAAATCTTCACGCACCAGACCCGGATCCCGCAGGGTAGCATAGACCGTGGCCAAAATCCCTCGAGGCATGGGCACAAGGTGGGGCGTAAACTGCACGAGAACACTTTGACCTGCTAAGTCACTACAGATGGCTTCAATTTCTGGAGTGTGGCGGTGGCGCGCCACATTGTAAGCAGCAAGGGAGTTGTCAGCTTCCGCAAGGAGGAGATTGATTTTGCCCTGACGACCGCCGCCGGAGGTACCGGACTTGGCATCAATAATTGCTGTATTCGGTTCAATCAGACCCTGCTTCATCAGGGGTGCTAGGGCCAGCAAGCTAGCGGTGGGATAACATCCCGGACAACCAATGAGGGCGCTTTGGCGAATGCGATCGCGATAGAGTTCTGGCAACCCATAGACCGCTTGTTGAGCCGTAGCCTCATCTTCCCTGGGTTCACCGTACCACTGGGTGTAGGTTTTCAAATCCTGAAAGCGATAGTCTGCCGACAAATCTAGCACTTTGCAGCCCTGCTCAAGGAGTTGCGGGGCAAGCTTACAGGCAATGCCATTGGGCAGCGAGAGAAACACCACTTGGGCGCGATCGCGAATCACCTCCACGGATACGGGTTCCACCGTGCGATTCACCCGACCCTGCAAATGGGGATATAGCTCCGTGTAGGGGCGACCCGCACTCCCCTCACCGCCAAGGTATGCAATCTCTACTTGGGGATGGTCAAGGAGTAAACGCACCAGTTGGACACCCCCATAGCCAGAGGCTCCCACAATCCCCACCGTCACGCGCTCGCCCATAGTTCCTCGATATTGCTGCTGTTGCTGTCCTAACCACTGCGATAGTGCCATTGAATCCCTTGTTTCGCCAAGGGGGCAAACCACGGTGAAGAAATTAAGAATTATTACAAATCTGGCCTTGCGTTTCCTCTCCTAATCCTTGAACAGACCTCGCTTGGACAGGCTACAATAACGACGAAGAACCCGTCGGGAATAATGAGTTGATGACATCGCCGATTGACTGGGATTATCTTGCGGCTCTTTCGGGGGGCGATCGCGCGTTTGAATTGGAATTGCTGCAAACCTTTGTCGAGGACGCCCAGCAGCGCCTCCAGACATTGGCTAATGCTGTCAATCAAGGCAACATTGAGCAAATTAAGCGGGATGCCCACCATCTCAAGGGAGCCAGTGGTAATGTCGGCATTACTGCTATGCAAACCATCGCCGCGCAACTGGAACAATCCACAACCCCGGAAACGCTTGCCCAAGCGAAAACCCTAGTGGAGGAGCTACAACGCCTGTTTGCCACCGTTGCCAGTGAGGTCTCCGCTTAAGACCCATGTCGATCCTGCCCCCCGATAGCCTGGAGACAGCCCTCAGCCAAGCTCAACAGGCCACCCAAGCAGCGCTTCAAGAGGGTAAGAATCGCCTGCAAATCGAGATCCTGTTGCCTGATCTCAATGCCATGGCCTTTGCCGCTGGCTACCTTCCTCTCTTTGCGGAACTCGGTTCTGATCTCAAGGTCTTTTTTGCCGATGCTGGATCTGCCGCCCTTGCCCGTCGCGAATGGGGTGAAACCGCCTATAGTGTGCGGGGAGTGAATGAATTACTGACACCCATTGCAGCGAGCGATCGCGCCATCGTCATCGTTGCCCCAACCCCTGTAGAAGTCAATGCTATTGAGCAGATGTGTGAAACGGCGGGCGATCGCCCCTTTATCCTTTTGAACCCAAGACTTCAGGATGTGGCCGTCGTTGGTATTGGCTACGCCGGTCGGCAGCTGCGGGAGCGATTTCTCAACACCCTTGAACCCTGCTACTACCTTCGTCCCCTCGCAGAAAACATCATTCTCTGGCGCTGTTATCCGCAACCGTGGCAAATTTGGCAATACGGCGAAACAGCCCCCACATGCCTAGCAGAATTTGAGCAACGCCCCAGCAGTGAAGACATTGAGCGTGCCCTCACCCCCCAAGGGAAACGCCGTGGTCAGGGAGTCTTCGGTCGCTTGGGTGCCTTTTTGCGAGCACTCCAGAATTAGCTAATCCCTAAGGGGTAGCCGGTCCAGTGTTACTGGGCGGTGCAGCCGTATCTGTGGAGGTCTCTCCAGGAGGTGGAGAGACGGGTGGGGGAGACTCACTCGTCGTTGGGGGTGGTGAAGGACTACTGACAGGCGGTTCTGGGGGGTTTGGCCTTGGGGACTTGGGAGGTTTAGGGGAGGGCGATAATGGCGGGGCTGGTGTAGGTGTTAACTCTGGCAACACTTCCTCAGGACTTGGGCTAGGGGTAGGACTTTCCGTCGGCCCTGGGCTGGGCGTCGGTTCCGGAGGGGTGGGTTCCGGCTCTGGAGTTGGTGTCGGCGTCACCTCTACAGGTGGCACAATGGTCGGCAGGGTGGGTGGAAATTCCTGTTCCTCCTGAGGACGCAGGGGAGGAGGGGTGACTGTGTCTACGGGTTGGTTGCGTAGAAATAGCCCTAGGCCAATGCCTGCTAAGCTGCCAAAGATTGCCGTTCCCAACAACCATGGCCACGGCGAAAAATTGCGTTGTTTGGGGGGAGCGACGACGGCTGTCCCCTGCGGTTGAGTATTTGCCAAGATAGTGGATCGGTGCTGCGGCATCACCGCTACAGTTGCTGCGGTTTGACGCGCCACGGGCTGCCCCATGAGCAGTTGCAGCCAGGCCCGCACCGTTTGGGGACGTTCGCGGACATCCAAAGCCATTCCCGCTTCAATGGCATCAATGGTGCGCTGACTAAGATTGGGCTGAAACTGGCGTAAATCCTCGAGAGGCACGCGATCGCGCAAAACTGAGGCCACAGGGGGGCGTCCTGCCAAAAGGGCATAGAGCGTTGCTGCCAAAGCATAGACATCCGTGGCCGGCGTCCATTGGTGGCGGGGCAAATACTGCTCTACCGGCGCATAACCTGCTGAGAGCAATCCCGTATTTGTTTCCGTCACCCCAGCGGTGTATTCACGGGCAATGCCGAAGTCAATCAGCACCACTTGATCTGTGCCGTCCCGCAGCATGATGTTATCGGGCTTAACATCGCGGTGCAGCAGCCCATGCTCATGCACTAATTCAAGGGCACTAGCCACTTGGCGAATATAGTGGAGAGCCGTTTTTTCCGGTAGGGGGCCTTCCTCCTGAATCACCTGTGCCAATGTTCGGCCGGGGATATAGTCCATGACAATGAAGGGACGCCCCCCTTCAATAAAGCAATCACTGACGCGCACAATGTGGGGATGATTAAACTGGGCCAGGCGTTGAGCTTCTTGGATAAACCGCTCCCCCAGATCATGAATCCGCTTCGGGGGTTCCTGCTGCAAGTTCAATGTTTTGAGCACCACCGGCTGATGGAGCAGAGTGTGGGTTGCGCGATAGGTGACACCAAAGCCCCCCTGACTCAAAAGGGCATCGAGGCGATATTTGCCCCCTTGAAGGGTTGTGCCCACACTAAGCAAACTGAGGGAGGACATAGGCACCTTAGGGACGCAATGGAGCAGACGGAGCAGTGGTTGGCAGCGGGGCTGACCGTTGAGTGAGAATAACTAAGCGATAGCCTAGATATGCCGGTAAGGTTGCCATCATCATCAAGAGTATCACAGACAACAAAGATTCCCATTCAAACCGAGACCCATAGTAGCTGCGGTAGGGATCATATTTGGGAGTGGGCTTAATTTTTTCCCGCAGGGCCATGGGTCGCTTAAAGCGCAATCGGCGATCGTCGAGCTTCTCAAATAAAATCCAACCCCCCTGGGCTTCCTCTTGGCAGACTTTGCGCAGGACATCGGGATCATGAAATTGGTTGCGGCGCGATCGCAGGATTTTGAATTCCCAACCTCCCAGCTTGGAGGAGACTTGACGCTGTTCTTCTTTGGAGGGGTACGTCGTCAACTGTTCCTCTTCTTCATCGCGTTGTTGGCTGAGTTGCTCCTGCCAGCCCCACCACTGATAGTACAGCAGTGCTGAGACACCGAGGGTGCCACTCATCAGGGATAATAACAGCAGTTCAGCCATGGGAAACAGGGGCAGGCGTCTGTTGGGCGATCGTACTCGAAAGATTGCCCTCTGCTCGGGACGGTTTACCTTCTTCGCCTCAGCGGACAAAGTGGCAAATCCCTCGTTCCGAGGCACTAATAAAATCGCAAAACTCTTGAATGAGGGGATGGATAAACTGTTCCCGCAGGTGTTGAACGGCTTGGGAGGTGGTGAATTGGGAGCGGTAGAGAATATCCAAGGCCTTTTTGAGGAGCTGTCGGTCTTCGGCCGAAAAGCCCGCTCGCCGCAAACCCACCACATTTAAGCCCATGATCGTATTGGTACTCAGGCTACGGGTCATACAGAAGGGGGGCACATCTTTTTGAATTGCAGTGCCGCCGGCGAGCATGGCCAAGCGACCAATACGGGTAAATTGATGCACAAGGCAGTTACCGCTGATAAAGGCGCGATCGCCCACATGGGCATACCCGGCAATCAAAGTATTATTGGCGATCGTCACATGATTTCCCACATAAACATTGTGACCTAAATGACTGTGGGCCATTAGCAGACAATCATGCCCGACATGGGTGACTGTTTCTGGTTGGGTTCCCCGATGAATTGTCACTCCCTCGCGCAACGTACAGCGATCGCCAATGTGGACATAGCTAATCCCCCCTTGATAAGCCACATCTTGGGGAAGATCGCCAATCACCGCCCCACTATGCACTTTGCAATTCTCGCCAAGACGGGTATATCCCAACAGGGTGACATGGGGAGCCAACTGCGTACCGCGTCCAATCTCCACCGTGGCCGCCACATAGCAAAAAGGACCAATCTCCACCCCTTCTCCAATCTGGGCACCCGCCTCAATCACTGCCGTGGGATGAACCGCCATGACATTCCTGCACGATTGGCTAAAGATTCTTAACATAAAAGAGATTAAGCGATTTTGATCTCCGATGACGAACGATCTGCGGCAATATCTCCAGCTTTTAGAACAGCGGCAACAACTGCGACGCATCACCGTACCCGTTGATCCCGATCTGGAGATGGCGGAAATCTGTAACCGCCTGTTGGCTGCCGGCGGGCCAGCATTACTGTTTGAAAAGGTCATTGGCTCGCCCTATCCCGTGGCGATTAACCTCTTGGGCACCGTCGAGCGCGTGTGCTGGGCCATGAACATGAACCACTCCTTAGAGCTAGAGACCCTCGGTGAAAAGTTGGCTCAGCTACAACAACCGAAGCCGCCCAAAACCCTGAGTCAAGCCCTTGATTTCGGCAAAATTCTCTTTGATGTCGTCCGTGCCAAGCCTAGCCGCGATTTGTTGCCCCCCTGTCAGCAGGTGGTGATCAAAACCCCCGATTTGGATCTACGGAAACTGCCCCTGATTCGCCCCTACCCAAAGGATGCAGGCAAAATTATTACCCTTGGTCTCGTCATTACCAAAGACTGTGAGACGGGCATTCCCAATGTGGGCGTTTACCGCTTGCAACTGCAATCCCCAACCACCATGACCGTGCATTGGCTCTCAGTGCGGGGAGGGGCACGCCATCTGCGTAAAGCTGCTGCCCGAGGCAAAAAGTTAGAAGTGGCTGTGGCCTTGGGCGTGCATCCTTTGATCATCATGGCAGCGGCAACGCCAATTCCCGTGGATTTATCCGAATGGCTCTTTGCGGGTCTCTATGGTGGGGGCGGCATTCATTTGGCCAAGTGCAAAACCCTTGATCTCGAGGTGCCTGCTCACTCGGAGTTTGTCCTTGAGGGCACCATTACCCCTGGTGACGTTTTGCCCGATGGCCCCTGTGGTGACCACATGGGCTACTACGGTGGTGTGGAAGATTCGCCAGTGATTCATTTCCACTGCCTGACCCATCGCCGCAATCCCATCTACCTCACAACCTTTAGTGGCCGCCCGCCCAAGGAAGAGGCGATGATTGCCCTTGCCCTCAACCGCATTTACACACCAATTTTGCGGCAGCAGGTACCGGAGATTGTGGACTTCTTTTTGCCCATGGAAGCCCTCAGTTATAAGGCGGCAATTATTTCCATTGACAAAGCCTATCCCGGCCAAGCACGGCGCGCTGCCCTCGCCTTTTGGAGTGCCCTACCCCAATTTACCTACACCAAGTTTGTGATTGTCGTGGACAAAGAGATCAATATTCGTGATCCGCGTCAGGTGGTGTGGGCAATTAGCTCCAAGGTGGATCCTAGCCGCGATGTCTTTATTTTGGGAGATACCCCCTTTGACTCCCTTGACTTTGCCAGCGAAAAAATCGGCCTGGGGGGACGCATGGGCATTGATGCCACCACGAAAATTCCCCCAGAAACAGACCATCCTTGGGGCGATCCCCTCACGTCGGATCCTGAGGTGGCACGGCGAGTCACAGAACGCTGGCAGGAATATGGCCTTGGCGATATTGACTTAACAGCCGTAGATGCGACGCGGTTTGGCTATGAGCTAGAGCCAGCTTTTCGTTGGCGTTGACTTCTCCCCTTCTTGAAAGAGAG
>FMSI01014353.1_pt1 | contig 16645 bp, 11 predicted proteins | sample 1504471 | NCBI WGS metagenome assembly FMSI01 (sample SAMEA4475357, study PRJEB15587) | soil metagenome | biome: Soil; feature: Field | place: India | collected 2015-03-11 | depth 0 m
GGTTCGATGGTCAACTAGTTCCTAAGACCGAACCGCTCCACGACCGCGACATTGTAGAAACCATGATTAAAACCGGGGCCGCAAACCTACGCAGATAAAGCAATTCGATTTGCGATACCGTGTGGTAAGATTTCTTCAACACGCTACTTCGTGTTTGCACCTGACAACAATGAAGCCTATGGTACGTAAAACAATCGCAACCGTCTAACTGCGAAGATGCAACCGAACAGCGCTGCACAGCCGCCGATAATTAACGAACCACAAGGCCGCGGGCCTGATTCAAACATTGGCCTGCTCGGGTTTGCGATTTCGCTCGTTGGGCCATTTGTGCTGTTACTGTTTACAATTTTTCCCCCGAGGTGAGGGTCGCCCGGCGCAGCCCTAGGCGGGTTGCTTTTACTGGGTGCACCTGTGGCATCGCTAATTGTGAGCGTTATCGGGCTTGCACGCGGCAGTAACCACGGTTTCGCAATCGCAGGGATTGTAATCAGCGGGCTAAGCCTAATCCTTTTATTTGGTTTTCCGTTGCTCCGTGCTTTGTGCAGGTGAAAATAAACCAACCACAAGGGTTGAATACGTGTAGCGCCTGAGTGCCATTTCGGCCTTGGCAAATATGTTGTCCGAACACGCTTTTGCCAGGCGCGCAAATCGATTGAGCCGGACACAGCGGGTGCGTTCATTGGACAGCCAGCAGGGCTGCGCCAAGTGCACCGGTGTATTGCGGAATCGGGACAGGTTGTATCGGAATGCCAAGTGCTTGTTCTAGGGCATGCGTCATGCCAGGCAACAGTGCAACCCCACCAGTGAAATAGGCTGGGGCAGTTGCACTTCGCCCAACAAGTGAGATCAACCGCGACGCAATTGCTTTCTGGACACCGGCAACGATGTCGGCCACGGGCACGTTCTCCGCTAACAGACCGATTATCTCGGTCTCGGCAAACACAACGCATGTGCTGTTGATAACTGCCGGATGCCGGCTCGCGGCTGCAAGTTTGTCAAGCTCGCCCAGCTCAACACCGAGTCGCGCAGCTAGCATCTCGAGGAACCGACCCGTGCCGGCTGCGCATCTATCGTTCATGGCAAAATCACGGACACTACCCCCATTTGCAAGGTGGATGACCTTGCTATCCTGACCGCCAATTTCAATGATCGTACGCGCGTCTGGCTTCAGATGATAAACGCCGCGTGCGTGACATGTGATCTCGCTGAGTGTAATGTTTGCGAACCGCACCGTGTTCCGGCCGTAGCCAGTGGCAACGATGAATTTGACCTGCGCGCGTGTCAGCCCAGCGTCTTTGAGTGTCGAATCGTAAAGCTGTTCAGCCAACCGCTGTTGTTCAATGCCTTGATCTGCTATGCCGGTTGCGAGGATTCGGCTGGCGCAGTGGTCGAAAATGACCACTTTAATTGCGCGTGAACCAGCGTCTATGCCTGCACAAATCATTTGGTGTTACTCCGTTCCTGAGCAATCTCGATTACAGTTTGAAGGCGGTTCCGTAAGTTAGGCAAAAGCGCGTCGCATACGTGTGGCACTTCAATTTCGACTATCGGCAATTGGGTCTCAGTTTGCACAACAGATCGGATCATTTCGCTTTCCCAAGGGCAATGACTTGCGCCAGGGATCCGCGCTATAACCACGGCCTGGGCATTCGTTTTACGGCATTCTACAGCTATGCGATGGGCGCGTTCGGCTGCCGTACCGATCATCGGATCAGCCAACGCAGTGCGCGCTAGCGCCTCAAATGGTGGCAAATCTTCTGGAATAAGTTCCAGCGCGTGAGTGAACATGAAATCCGTGCCACTCAACTGCGCACCGCATTCCTCCAGCACATTCATTATGCGCAGGTCAGCCGGCGGGTTAACCCAAAAAACACGCACCGCATCAGGTCGGGTGTAGGACATGCCCGCTGCGACACGACGCTGTGCTTCAGCGAGTAGCTCGCGCAGCACAGCCATGCACTCTGCGCGATCGGAGCAGTAGTGGATCGCAAGCATCTCGACTATGAGCATCTCGAGCGCGGGTAACGGCGCGCCCCTTGCGTTGTAGACCGTGCTCCGCAGAGCCGCCAATTGTCTTCGGACCGCGTTTGCAGCGCGAATACCTTCCCTCAGCAATTCCCCATCGAGCTTGCAGCCGGCTAGGTCACCAAGCGCATCTGCCACGCGTTCGAGTTCGGCACAGACAATCTCTACAAGCTGCTTTGGGGCTTGCAGCCCGCCGGGTAGCGTGCATGCCGGTTCATTCGGTTCGGGTGGTCGGCGTCGTGGGATTTCCCACCACACGATCCGGTGTCCCAGGTGCTCCAGCCGCTGCGCAATTGCCGAGAAATCGTCGCACGTAGCCCCAACACTGCAAACCAACAGGTCCGGGATCGGAAAATGCGCGCGGTTCTCAAACGCAGCCAGCGTCGCACGGACCGGGCAAAAAAGAGCTTCAACACCGAGCGCTTCGGCTTGTTCAAGTAACTTGTCGCTACATTGCATCAAGCACGGTGTCCACCAAGTGCCATCGGGATAAAATGCCCGAACACATGGCAGTGAATACGCCATTACAGGCACAGTGCCGAGGTCTTTCATTGTGCCCACAAGCAATTCACTGCGCTCACGCGCTGCCTGCAACCGATCATTTTCGGTAAGCAGAAAATTCCACAATCGTAGTGCCGCAGCCGAATTGTCGAAGCGCAACTGGTGCAGGCGCAAATCTCCGGAAAGTTTAACGTGCCTGCTTAACGGTCCGCCATAATCCGGTTCGCACAACCCGGCCTTGCGCAGTTCAACATACCGGGTGTCCCACTCTTCAAGGCTGATTGAGCGCGGGACGGTGACCATTTGTCGTTGAGTTATTTTTTACCCCTTGCTGCGCCGTGCGTTTTCGGTTCGGGTATTGAAACGGCGTTTGGGCGGCGCGGGCGGACTGCCTCGACCAACGCGCTGAGCCGGTTCAACACACGCGCTGGGTTCGATGCCACGTCCTGTGCTTCGACCATTAGTACCGGCAGGTTAAATTGCTCGCGCAATGTCTGTGCCTCGGCACGCCACAAATCGCAGTGCAAATACACCCATAGCAAAATCGCGCGTATGTTGCGCTGTGCAATCCGCGCGCCCAGCCATGCATACAACTGCAGATTCGGCCGTTGGAACACGTCTGCGCAGTTTTCGAAGTAATGGTCAGCCAGCACACCCAGCAGGTCAGCCTTTTCGGTGCAGTCAGCCACAGGTGGCACTAGGCACCGTTCCCCAGGCTCGGTTGCGTTCAACGCCACTTGACCGCCTACAGCGGCGACCAGATCAAACAGGCGCCATTGTGCAGGCAGCAGTGGTCCTCCAACAATCGCAACTGAAACCGCCTCAGGCCGCGCGGGCTGGTGGGCACGCGGGATTTCGAGGTTCCATTCGCCAAAATACGACACCAGTGCAGGCGTCACTTGTTCGGCTGCAGCCCGGTCAACGGCATCCAGCAACCGCTGACGCCGACCGCCGTAATGGGCTGTTGCAGCCCACAGCTCGGCTTCGGTGGGGCGCACCCCGCCGAGTCGCTCGAGGAATTCGCCGAGCCGAGCCAGCTCGGCGCGGTAAAGTCGGCGTGCAGCTTGAGACTGGCACGTGGCCGGTATATTAAACACAAACACAGGTGTACTGTGCCGGCTCGACACCGCATCCGCTGCGCGCCGCATTTGATCACAGGTTGTGGCAAAAACAAACGCGCCATCCGGATTTTTTGCGGCCAGGCCAGCCACTGCATACGCGAACGGGCACATTCCCTCAGGCGCAGCAGCCGGCACAAGTTCGATCTCCGACCACACACCGCGCGGCTCGTGTCCGTGCGCAGCAATCCATTCGTGGGGTATCCACGGACTGGTACAAAAAATCCGCATGATGCAAAGTTTAACTATGTGGTTTTCCAGCCACGATCAATCCCTGGATGATTTTACCCGCCTCAGCCAAGGTTTGCATGAACCGCATTTCACCCAACAGCCATGCAGCGAGCTTAGTGTCAAACCCAATTATTTTGAGCGCGTCATACGTGAGTTGCCTGTCGATCATGTCGATATAGAGTGGCACGTACTTCGGGAACCGTCCTGTGTCACAGGCCGTCACCACAGTGCACCCGTTGTCTCGGAGCAGTGCGCAATATTCATCCAGGTTCAGTACATTCGGGAATTTCATGAACGTAAGAAACCGGTGTGCTTCTGCATCGGTCATCGGGACGGTACCTTCCATCCAATCCGTAAATGCAATAACACCGCCGGGCCTGACCAGCCGCGCCGCCTCGGCAACCAGCTTCGATTTGTCCTCGACGTAGCACCAGGCGTCTTCGCCCCAGACGAAATCGAATCCACCGGCAGGCAAACCTGTCTCGCAAACATTTGCCTCGACGAACGTGACGCGGTCGGCAAACCCCTCTGCTGCGCAACGTTCCTTTGCCAGAGCGAGCATTTTCGGAGTTGCGTCAACGCCCGTCATATGTGCAACGTTACGAAACCGCAACAAGAACCGCATACCCGCCCCCAAAGCACTACACAGGTCAACCCCGTTTTGACCTGCAACAATGCCGGCGCGTTCGGCCAGATCCATCGAGGACTGCAATCCGCCTATGTGGATTTGTTCGCCCATGATCAGTTCCCATAGCTCGCCTTCAGGTCCGCTGTAAACGGCCTGGACGTCTTTTAGTCCGATGTTTGGGATCGTTTTCATAGCTGGTTGTGGTTGTATTTCTTGGTTTGTTATGATTGGTGCCTTAAAACTCCCACTTTGTTGTAATGCCCCAGACGCCGTTTGCTCTGTGGTTTGCAACTCGACCGAAATGGCCGTACCCGATGGCAATTGTCATGTGCGGATTAACAACGTAGCCTGCGGCAATTGTCCACCAGTGGTCCGGCTTGCCGATGAGTGGTATCGGGGTGAACTCGGCTGGTTGCTGTTTGAACTCAGCCGCAACCATGAACCGGTCCGTCGCCAGGACAACTACGTTCCCCTCGAAAACGAAGCTGTAGTCATCTGTAAACCCCAACAGCCCGAGCTGCGCGCTTTCGGTGGCGCGCACGCCCAGGTTAACCAGCACAGGCCGGGGCAGCAAAGTAAGCATCTTGGAAGCGTACAGTGTAAAGTCCACACCGGCATCGTCAGTAAGACCAATGCTATCGAGCGCGCCGCCAAGCTGATTGTTTATCCGGCTGACCTGGTCATTGTACTTGTAATGCACTCCTGCTGTAATTGCCGGAAGCCATTTAATGCCGAACTCGCCTTCGCGCAAAAGCTGTAGCCGCGCGTTTGCATGGTACATCGCCAGGTTCTCGTCTATGCTCGGACCGCCAGAAGCGGCAATTGCAGTTGGCAGGTCCCCCAAGTTAAGCAGATTATAGCCGAACCCAAGCTCGAGCCGGGCCCACGGTGTCTCAGTCAGCGTCAGCGCAACCAGATCCCGCCCGTGCCCGATGTTCACATAGCAGAACCCGACACTAGGCCGGCCGACAGGCTCGCCATTACGGGGTGGATTTACTAGGTAAGCCGATAGCGTGGAAAAAACACCGCCATTGCCTTCGATTTGATGCAGGGGCAGCGGCGGCGGCTTGGTTTGTGCTGAGGGTTGAGCAGATTGCTGATCAGACGCGTCTGCAGAAAGTTCAACTGACGCGGCTGTTGCGGCCAGCGCAATCGCGCAGGCAACAGACGTAGTCCGTTTCCGATAGTTCACGGGATCTCCTTTCGTTGGACATTTTAGGCGTGCACCGCGCGATCGCACGCGACAACCGATAACAACACGCAGTCGCCATGACCGTGTGAAGGTCGCTTGCTCGGCAGTGGTTTACAGGATGCTTACGCATCTATCTTGGGCGGATTATGATTGCGCTGCGGTGCGCGTCAAGCGCATAGTGCCTGTTCCAATTTGATTGCACCCCTTCGGTAGCCGCAAGAATTTGTGTTGACCTGGCTTTGTGGGGAATAGTCTGGGCGCTACTTCAGTCCCTAAACTAAAACAAGGCTTGCTTTTGGGTCTCGGAGCTGCACAAAAAAAGCGCGCTGCCTGTCAGTGCGAAGCCAGGCCACACCGTGCCTTGTTGACAATTCCGGTTTGTCTTCAGGCCAGGCCGGCTCTGGTTCGGCGGTTGCGCGCGGTCTCGGCCAACGCCTCAACACGTGTTGCGATCCGTGCCGAGTCAGCAGGCGAATAATCGGTCTCGATACGGAGGTAAGGCAGGCCTAGGTCGTTTTCTACCAATCGTTTGACGCGATACGATTCAACCGCGTACGTCAGGCACGCATGCCAGATTAGCTCCACAACAGCTTCAGCGCGATACTCGATCGCCAGCTTGCGAATCAGCTCGAGTCGCTTTGTATTTGGCGTTTTAATCGAGCAGGGTAGGGTACAATATTTCTCGGCAAGCGCCCGCAGCAGGTCGGGGGTATCCTCGTCAACGTCGTCAAGGATCGGTTTCAAGCCGGTGCAGTTTTCTTGGCAAACAACAATGCATCCGTGCGTTTCGATAATGTCCATGACGCGTTCGGCCCCGTGCACAAGCGGCACACCTGTCAATAACACGCGTACCGCGCCGTTAGGCTCCGCTGCCCCGGGTTGATTACTGTAAATCCGCAAAGCAATTTCGTACTGGTCAAGGTCGGCTGGGATACCTGAGATGATGCTCTTGAGCTCGAGCAACAGCCTGCCGGTTATTGGCGGGTTCTCACGCTTCATTAACTCGGCGAGCCGCCGCCGCAAACGCCGCTCACGATTCATCGTTCGAATGGCTGTACTGAGTTTTTCGGGTGTGACAGTGGTTTTATATCGTTGCTCGAGGAAAAGCTTTAGCCGGTGTAATTCGTGTGTCATCTGCGCAAGAGCAGTTGGATCGTTTTCACGCTGGGGCACCGTAACCAAGTAAGTCGGGCGCGACTCGCCCATCAACTCGAACATCTTCTTTTTGCCGTCGCAGGTTGTCTCGGCAATCACCAGGTCAGCCATCTCGAGGAACGGATTCGCTTTCTCGACAAAATAACCATACGTGGACTTGATCAGTGGACACAGATTCGCAGGCAATTGCGTCTCAGCAGATGGGATTGTGTCAGGGTCGCCCCCGCAAAGGCATACAGGCACACCGCCAGCAGCCATGATCAACTCGCGCGGCGCGTACTCGCACATGATACCGATAATTGGCTTACCTGCCGCATGCGCAGCACGCGCAAATTCTTTGCAGTGTGGGATCATCTCTGCAAACCATGCTAGCGGGTCTTGTGCTCCCGAGCAGCCGGCATTGTCCGATACACAGCCTGTCATGACCACGAACATAACACGGAAAACCCTACAGACGGAGTGAAAATTCGTCTATCGCCGGAAAAATTGACTACATTCACGAAAAACCCCGCCCAAGTTTGCCCGATAAAGCTCAGGCGGTTGGCGGAAATGCCAACTCTGTGGTCGGCTCGGTCCCGCCCATGCGGCAAATACGGCTTGACAAAATAAATGGCACCGAGGCCCGGCCCTGCGCGTCCGGAGCGATCGGCTTTGTGAGCCGACCCTACCAACCCGTTTTTTTTGTGCTAGGGACACATGGCCTCATTCGTCTGCAAATTTTCGTTTACGGTATGGATGGCTGAGCCGGTCGTCCGATGGAGCGACGCGTTCCACAGCGTCAAATGAATTGACGCCTTCCATGGCACGGGTTCACAGTCGGGGGTGGGACTTGACCCTCCATTTGAATCCGCGCCTGCGTGTGCGTGGTTGTACCAACATTTATCTGCGGTAGGGATGGGCGGGCCTGCGCGTCCGCGGTCGTTTCTGCGAGGCGTCCCTATCCCCACAAACGCAATGCTAGGGACACGTTGCTCCATGTGTCGGTAAACAAACCGCAAACTCAAAAAGCCGCAGAGTCTAGCGGAGGAGCAAAAACCGACGTGTGCTATGCGCTTTTAGTCCAGCCGTTAGGCAAAAGAATTACAGCACAACAGCGCGGGACTGTTTGTTCACCTGGCAGCTCCGCGATGCGTCACACAGCTTAGGACCACAGAACACGCTAAACCGTCCACTACTAACATTTCAGAGGTCGGCTAGACTATGGCCGGCCGGTGCGCACTGTCAACTTTACCGTTCCTTCGAGCGGCGAGCCGAGCAGCCTAAACTGCTCACCGATTTTTTCGAGTGCGACCTGGGCAAGTTTGTTCTCCGCCGGAAGACAAACTAGCCCGTGCGCACGGTTAGCTTTGGCTGAGAAAATGACCAGCTCAAGTTCAGACCAGTTCATCTGGCTTGTTGATTGTGCGAGGGCGATGTGAGGTATGACTGCGCCATCGCGCACAAGGACGACGATTGGTAACTGGGCCGCTTCGATTTTATGCCAGCCTGCGCTGTAGGATTTGCCAGTCTGGTAATCGAGCCACGTGCCCGGTGGCACATAGACCGGGCGCGTTCGCTCGCCCTCGTGCAGCAGGGGCGCAACCAAAATGTCCGCGCCGAACATGTACTGATCGTCCACACACCACGCGCCGGGGTCGTCTGGAAACTCTACAAACATTGCGCGCAACATCGGTAAACCGTGGTCGGCGCTTGCCTTTGCCTGCGCGTAAATGTACGGCATTAACCTGTACCGTAACTCGATGATCCGACGGGCCGCGTCCATGATTTCTTGCCCGAATTCCCATGGTTCCTTGGGTGTTGTGCCGTGACAACGCATGTGCGAGCTTAGCGCACCAAACGCAAGCCAACGCAGGTAAAGGTCTGCTGACGGCCTCGAAATGAACCCGCCTACATCATGACTCCAAAACGTGAACCCGCACAACCCGAGCGATAATCCACCGCGCAATGTTGCTGCCATGCCTTGGTCTGTGCTTTCGGGGTCACCACCCCAATGCACAGGGTACCGTTGGCTGCCTGCCCACGCGCTGCGTGCCCAAATGATGTGCTCGCCCGTGATCTTCTTTGTGATCGCCGCCACAGCTTTGTTATAGCGCAGTGGGTAAAGGTTATGCTCGTAAAATCCTGTCCGGCCTGATGCATATACGCCGTTCAGTGGGGCGGCTTCACCAAAATCAACCTTGATTGCACCGACACCGAGTTTCAGCAGATTCGCCAGTTTCGCCTGGTACCATTCGACAGCCGCAGGACTTGAAAAATCCAGTACCGCATCCTCGTACGGCAGGTTGCCCTTTGGATCGCGTACGACCAGGTTTTTCTCGACCAGTTCGCTGAACAATCTGTTTTGCGGGGTAAAGTACGGCAGTTGCCAAAGCGAGATGTGGAACCCATGCTCCCTCAGATCAGCAATCATTTTGGCCGGGTCAGAAAACCGCGTCTTTGAAAATTCATAGTCACAGCGCCAGTCAGTCTCGAACCAGCCGGTATCAAGATGGATCACGTCACACGGAATGCGGTTTGCCCTGAGCTTAGTTGCCACTTCACGCACCTGTGCCTCGCTGAAATAAGTGCACCGGCTCATCCACAGGCCAAACGACCACAAAGGCGGCATCGGCGCACGGCCTGTGAGTGCAGTGTACTCAGCAAGCACGTCCTTCGGTTGGCCAATGAACACGAACAGGTCAAGCTCGTCGTCGCCGAGCATGATCGAGTTAAGCCCACTGAAGAACCGGCCGAAATCAAACGTGATCGGGCCTGAGCTGTGCACAAACATGCCGTAACCACGGCTGCTCAAAAAGAACGGGATCGGCTTGTACATTGTCTCATTTTGCGTGCCGTTACTGTCATCGGTCCACAGCACAACCCGTTGACCGCGCTTGTTGAACTCAGTGAACGATTCGCCGCAGCCGAAGATTTTCTCGCCAGGCGACAACGTGAACACCGCAGCCACACTGCGCGAGTAATCTGACGCACGCCGCACAAACGAAAACGGTAACAGCGGCGTGAACGTCATCGAGTTATCCTTCAAATGGTGTGTTTGGGTCAGCAACCTGCCATTGGCGTCACGTATTTCGAGACGCCACGGGTTTTCGCGCATAACGAGCATGCCGTATTTGTTGCTGTAGCAATGCCCACCCTCGATACGGCTGTACAGCCACGAATTGTCCTGTGGCACCGGCCCGGCCAACATCAGTAACTCAGCCTTCGCAAACTGCGGCCCGGTCGGCAGCCGCAGCCGCACTGTGCGCGGCGACACAAACTCGATCCGGAACGGCAGGACTGGGTCAGCCTCGTACTCGGTGGTGGGGAACTCGTTCGGCTCGACAGGTTTAACCCCGGCCAACGTATTGTTAAACGCATGCCGAGTGAAATACCGCGCGCGTTGGTAAAGAATCTTTCCCTTGCACGCTGCAGGGTCGAACGCGGTCAACCGATCTGCCAGAAAATACGTGTTCGAGAAATCATGAAAATCGTTGCTGATGTCCAACGGATCATTGAGCAACGGCAACGGCGGGCTGCTCGCACCTAAAACACACGTGTATGACCATACCCCAAACCAGATCAATACCGGTACCAGAACTTTGCTCAGTTTCATATCTCCAACCTGTTCGTTATCTGCTGGCGCGACAATTGTCCAGCGCGCACAAACAATTTATCGCTCGAACTGCCTTTTCACCGGCCCGGGCTTGTTCGCGTTCAACCCACAGTAAACCCTTTGTGTGGGCAGGCAGTCTTGTCGTCAAAATTTGCGACAAGCCACACGCACACAATAAATAAGTGTTTCGTTTGCCACACGCAAACCCTCGCGTAATTAAATCGCCAGCGCATACTAAAGCCTGGCGTTCGCAAGTTTAGCTCCGGAGCCACCAGCAAAGTACCCGCAGCACATTAGAATTAAAAGCGCCTCGCCGGCCACTGCGTCTCTGCGGTTTGATTTCGGGCGCGCAGATCGGCTCGTCCCGACCATTCAATTTGGTGTAGTAGGGGCGGCTCGCCGAGCCGGCCGCGCTTGCCGCTCCCAGACGGCTGAGGCCAACCTTCCACACTGCAAAACTCTACGTCTCTGCGGTTTGATTAACTTCGGACACACGAGGCCATGCACCCCTACCGAACGTTCTTCAGGTAGGCATGTCCGGCGCATGCGGCACCGTGGCATCCGGCGACGTCGTCTCGCCAATATTGCCCGCTCCGATCATTGCTCAAGCAAAACCGCATTGCGCGGCCTACGTGCCCGTTGCATAATCCGCGCATGCTGGCGCGGGTTTATTCAGCGGCAATAAATGGCATAGACGCCTACGAAGTCGAGGTCGAGGTCAACGTCGGCTGGGGCGATACCACAATTGTGATTGTTGGCCTGCCAGATGCAGCCGTCAAAGAATCGCGCGACCGCGTCACTACGGCGCTGACGAACTCGGGCTACAAATTCCCCCTCGGCCGGACCACGATCAATCTTGCGCCGGCCGACATTCGCAAGGAAGGACCGAGCTTTGATCTGCCGATTGCAATTGGGCTGCTCGCAGCCAGTAACCAGCTACAAACCAACCAGCTCGATCACTACATGATGATCGGCGAGCTTGCTCTCACCGGTGCAGTCAGGCCTGTCAAAGGCGTGTTACCAATCGCTATTCTGGCCAAGGCACAGCGCAAACGCGGCATACTTGTTCCACCGGAAAACGCCGCCGAAGCCGCTGTGGTTGGCGGCGCAGAAGTGTACCCTGTGCGTAACCTGCGTGAGGCAACTGCATTCCTCGAAGGCAAACTCAGCATCGCACCTGTAAAAGTTGACCTCGAAAAAATCTTCGAGCAACCCGGCGATGACGAACTCGATTTTGCCGAGGTCAAAGGCCAGGAATCCGTTAAACGCGCACTTGAGATCGCTGCTGCAGGCGGACACAACGTGCTGTTGATTGGGCCACCTGGCACCGGCAAATCAATGCTGGCAAAGCGGCTGCCGACCATTTTGCCCCCACTCACATTACAAGAAGCACTTGAAACCACCAAGATCCACAGTGTCGCGGGTCTGCTTGCGCCCGGGCAAGCGCTTGTCACACGCCGACCCTTCCGTGCGCCGCATCACACTGCAAGCGACGCCGGGTTGTTAGGTGGCAACGTCAATCCGACCCCGGGCGAAATCTCACTCGCACACAATGGCGTGTTGTTCCTTGACGAACTGCCCGAGTTCAAACGCAGCGTGCTCGAGACACTCCGCCAACCAATTGAAGACGGCCGCGTCATAATTTCCCGTGCAGCAGGCACAATGACTTTCCCATCGCAGTTCATGCTCGTTGCGGCAATGAACCCAACACCAGACGGTAAAATGCCAGGCGAATCGCGCTGTTCACCGCGCGAGATCCACAATTACCTGAACCGTATCTCGGGGCCGCTCTTGGACAGGATCGACCTGCACGTCGAGGTGCCTCAGGTCAAGTTCCGCGAAATCGCCGCCGATAGATCGGGCGAAACATCGGCACAGATTCGTGCGCGCGTAATTGCCGCGCGCAAACGTCAGCAAGCACGGTTTGCGCATAAACCCAAGATCACGTGCAACGCCCGCATGGGCAGCAAGGAGATCAAAGAGTTTTGTCAGATTGACGAGCACACCAAAGAACTGCTCAAGTTCGCCATGGCCGAGCTGAACCTGAGCGCACGCGCCTACGACCGTATCCTGAAGGTGGCACGTACAATAGCAGACCTGGCAGGCTCAGACCGCATCCTGGCCGATCATGTCTCTGAGGCAATTCAATACCGCACACTCGACCGGCAAATCTGGAGGTGACAAATCGCGCGTGTAAACCTGGACTCACTATCATTACCAGGCACCAACAACGGACTTGCGCTCAGAACAGTCAAAAGTCACTTCCAAAATGACCAGTTCTCTGGCAAATACAGCTCATAAACCATGCCACACGACATCATTGACAACGGCGAGTCGTATCTGGCCGAGGCCGTGCGGCCGTTGCTGAGTCAGTCGGTCAAGGCCCACTTTGCCGTCGGTTACTTCTTCCTCAACGGATTCAAGGCCATTGCACAGGAACTGGAGAAGGTTCAAGAGTTGCGCCTCCTCATCGGCAACACCTCAAGCGCCCAAACTATCGAGCAACTCGCCGAAGGCCACGCTGCGCGCCAAGCCATCCTCGCACAGCAACGCCAGAGTGACTTCCTCACCGCCCAACAAAGGACCAAGCTTGTTGCCGACAGCAAACGTAAAATCCGTGAACGGCTGGAGCGCCTCGACCAGACCGACGAAGACCAGGCCCTCGTCGAGTATCTCAAGGTTGACCCGGCAGTGGCCAAACACTGCCTGGTCGGCGAACTAGAGAGCTTTTGCTCGCCGACTTCCACTCAAGGAAGCAAACGACCGCTCCAAACGACTTGGACTGTGACCCTGTAACGCTATGCCTTCGATCTTCGACAACATCCGGGTCAAACTCTTAGACGGGTTGCGCAACGTGCTGCCGGAAGCCAAAGCCGCGGCGTTTTGCGTTGGCTACTTGAACCTGCGCGGTTGGGGACAAATCTCCGATTTGATTGAACGGTTCGCGGGCGGCGACGATGACCATTGCTGTCGCCTGCTGGTCGGCATGCACCGGCCGCCAGAAGAAGAAATGAAGCTGCTGAGCAGTGTCCGCCGCCGCAGCGCCACGCCGGACGGACCGACACTGGCCCGCTGCAAGCGCCGGATCACCGAAAGCTTCAAGGAGCAACTCGAATTCGGCGTGCCCACCGCCGAAGCGGAATACGCGCTTCGCCAACTCGCCCGCCAGTTGCGCGCGGGCAAGGTCCGCGTCAAAGCCTTTCTCGGCCATCCGCTTCACGCCAAGCTCTACCTGGTTCGTCGGGACGATGCCGTGACGCCCTTGGTTGGCTTTGTCGGCAGCAGCAACCTCACCCTTGCCGGTCTGGCTCACCAGGGTGAACTGAACGTGGACGTGGTCGAGCAAGACGCCGCCCAAAAGCTCCTGGACTGGTTCGACGACCGCTGGCGCAACGAGTTGGCTTTCGACCTTACCGAAGAGCTCGCCGAGCTGATCGAAACCAGTTGGGCGCGCACCGAACTGGTCCGGCCCTACCTGGTTTATCTGAAGATCGCCAGCCACCTCTGCGAGGAAGCCCGCCAGGGTGAGCGCGAATTTCGCTTGCCCCATCTGTTCCGGGGCGTGCTGCTGGATTTCCAGGAAGCCGCCGTTTCCCTGGCCGCGCACCATCTCCACCGCCGCGGCGGCGTGCTCTTGGGCGACGTGGTGGGCTTGGGCAAAACCCTCATGGCCACCGCCATCGCCCGGGTTCTTCAAGAGGACGACGACAGCAACACGCTCGTCATCTGTCCGCCCAAGCTCCAGCCCATGTGGGAACGCCACCTCGAGCAATACCAAATCACAGGCCGGGTGCTGTCCTTGGGCAAGGTCATTGACGAGCTGCCAAACCTGCCTCGTTACCGCCTCGTGGTCATTGACGAAAGCCACAATCTCCGCAACCGCGATGGCCGCCGCTACCGCGCCATCCGCGATTACATTGACCGCAACGAGCCGCGCGTGCTGCTGCTCACGGCCACACCCTATAACAAGCAGTTCACCGACCTCAGCAACCAGCTCCGTCTCTTCGTTGACGAGGATCAAGACCTGCATGTCCGGCCGGAGCGGTTTTTCCAGACGTGGGTCGCCAACGGCAAAACTGAGGCCGACTTCATTGCCCAATTCCAAACCTCGACGCACTCCCTGCGCGCCTTTGAGCAGAGTACCTTCCCCGAAGATTGGCGCGACCTCATGCGGCTGTTTCTGGTGCGTCGCACGCGCCAGTTCATCATTAAGCACTACGCGAAGTTCGACAACGCGCGGCAGCGTTACTTCGTCACCCTCAACGGCCAGCCGGCTTACTTCCCCATTCGCAACCCCAAACGCGTGCCCTTTACCATTCGAGAAGACGACGCGAGCGACCAGTACGCCCGGCTGTTCAGCGATCGTGTGGTGGACGTCATCGAGCAACTGACCCTGCCGCGTTACGGTCTGGCCAACTATCTGGTAGAGGAAGCCGACCATCTCGCCTCGCCCGACGACAAGCGCATCCTCGACAATCTGAACCGCGCCGGTCGCCGCCTCATTGGTTTCTGCCGGACCAACCTCTTCAAACGGCTTGAATCCAGTGGCCACAGCTTCCTTTTGTCCCTGGATCGCCACATCGTGCGCAACCTTGTCACGCTCCACGCGCTGGAAAACAGCCTACCCGTGCCCATCGGCACACAAGACGCCGCCATGCTCGACCCCGCGGTCTCGGATGCCGACGTAGAGTTCGCCGACACCGAAGAGGAAGAGGCCGGCAACAACGCGGCGCATGCCAGCGCCACAGTCAGCTCAGGAAACAAATCCCTCGCCGACTACCGCGCGCGTGCAGCCAGGATTTACGAGGCATACCACACGCAATTCTGCAAACGCTTCGATTGGCTCGACCCGAAATTCTTCCGCCACGACCTCGCCAGCCACCTCCTCAGCGACGCAGAAAATCTGCTCGCGGTCCTCAACCAGGCCGGTGAGTGGAATCCCCAAGCCGATGCAAAGCTCGCCGCCCTCGAGGAACTTCTAGCCCGGCGGCATCGCAACGACAAGGTGCTCGTGTTCACCCAATTCGCCGACACCGCGCTCTACCTGGGCGAGCAACTTGAAAAGCGCGGCCTCAGAGACTTTGCCGTCGTGACCAACGACACCGCCGATCCGGTCGCACTGGCCCGGCGCTTCAGCCCATCCACCAACGGCGGCCTACGCGCCGGCGAAACCGAACTGCGTGTGCTCATCGCCACCGACGTGCTCGCCGAAGGCCAGAACCTTCAGGACGCTCACATTATCGTCAATTTCGACCTGCCCTGGGCCATCATTCGGCTAATCCAGCGCGCCGGCCGCGTGGACCGCATCGGCCAGAAACACGACACCATCACCGTCTATTCATTTCTGCCCGCCGACGGCGTGGACCGCATCATTCGGCTCCGCTCGCGCCTGTTTCGCAGGCTTCAGGAGAACCAGGAAGTCATTGGCACGGATGAGACATTCTTTGGCGAGGACGCCGCCAACAAGCTGCGCGACCTTTACACCGAGAAAGCCGGCACGCTCGATGACGACCAGGCCGACGAAGACATTGATCTCGCCAGTCTCGCACTTCAGGTCTGGAACAGTGCTGCCGCCGAGGACCAGAAAGCCGCTGCCGCCCTGCCGCCCGTCATTGCGGCAACGCGAGCGCTCTCGGAAACCGCCGGTGCTGCAGCGCAGCCCCCCGGTGTCATTGCCTACCTCAAGTTCCCAGATGGAGCAGACGCCCTGGTGCGCGTAGACGCCCAGGGCAACCTTGTTTCACATTCTCTTTCCACCATTTTCCGCGCCGCCGCGTGCCCGCCCGACACACCCGCCCTGCCTCGCGCGGAAAACCACCACGACCTCGTCGCCCGTTGCGTGGAAATTGTCACCGAGGAACAAACCGCGCTTGGCGGTCAACTCGGCTCGTTGCGCAGCGTGCGCCGTAAGCTGTGGGAACGGCTCGACCGCTACCGCACCGCTCAAAAGACAAATCCAACCCTCTTCAGCCAGCCAAACCTCCCGGAGCTCGAGCGGGTGCTGGACTTGATTTGGCGTTTCCCGCTCAAGCGCGCCGCCCAGGACGCCATCAGCCGCCAGATGCGACTGGGCATTACCGACGAGGCACTGGTTGATCTTGTGCTTCGCAGGGCCCACGACGACAACCTTTGCGAAGCGTCGGACACCGACCAAACCGAGCCCGCCGAGCCCAAGGTGATCTGCTCGCTGGGCCTCGTGCCAG
>FMSI01038290.1_pt1 | contig 16644 bp, 9 predicted proteins | sample 1504471 | NCBI WGS metagenome assembly FMSI01 (sample SAMEA4475357, study PRJEB15587) | soil metagenome | biome: Soil; feature: Field | place: India | collected 2015-03-11 | depth 0 m
TCACGCGCTGATGGTGCGTGTCGCCGCCGAAACTGGGCGCGCGCCGTGGACACTCACCCCTTACCTGCCGGTGGTCGAGATGCCCTACCACTGGGGCTACCACGTGGTGATCGCGGCGGCTTGGCAACTGAGCGGCGGTGCATTGCCCGACGTGATGCTCTGGAGCGGGCAGTTGCTCAACTGGTTGCAGAACGTGACCGCGGCAGCGCTGGCGCTGCTCTGGTGGCGGCGGTCTAGCGCAGCAGTCGTGGCCGCCGCCGTCGTTGGCTGCATCTCGTGGATGCCGGCGTATTATGTGTCGTGGGGCCGCTACACCCAACTGACCGGCTTGTTACTGCTGGCAGCGCTGGCGATTGCGTGGCAACAGTGGCTTGACAGCACCCACCGTTGTGAACGCGCCAGTTGGCTGGCACTGGCGGCGCTGATCACCGCCGGGTTAAGCCTCGTTCACATGCGCATCTTCGTCTTCGGCGGTGCGCTGCTCGCGGCGCAGAGCATCGTATGGAGCTTGCGCCAATCGCGGCACACCATCATTGCGCAAGCAATGCAGGCGCTGCTGGCCGGTATCGCTGCGGTGGCATTAGCTGCACCATGGTGGTGGCTGCTGCTGCGCCGGGTGCTGGCGCCCGCTGCTGCCGGCGCCCAAAGCCTCACCACCGGCGGCTCGTATGCCCAGCTCAACTACGATCTGATGTGGATCGGCCCAAACGAATGGCTGGTAGCGCTGGCCTTGATCGGCAGCGCCATCGGCGTGGCCCGCCGGCAAGCCGCCGCTGCGGTGCTGATGCTCTGGGTGGGTGGGTTGGCAGTGCTTACCAACCCGTGGCTAGTCAGCTATCTCGCGCCGCCGGCTGGTCTCGCCATCCTGCTTTACAGCCTCACGCAGCGCAAATGGCTGTGGAGCGGCGTAGGCTTGCTCTTGCTGGCGATCAACCCGGCGACCGTGCGCTTGCCCTTCCTCTGGCTGTTGCCGGTGGACATCGCCGCGATCAGTCTCTTCCTCCCCCTCAGCAGTCTGATCGGCGGCGGGGTGGCATTGATCTGGCCGGCCCAGCGCCGCTGGCGGCAGATCACCGGTGCAGTGGTACTTCTGGGGCTGACGCTGTGGGGATCCAATCAACAACGCGCCATCGTCAACCCTGTTACTGTCCTAGCGACGGCTGCCGACCGGCAGGCAATCGCGTGGGTGGCTGACCACACTCCACCCACGGCCCGCTTCTTGATCAACGCCGCGCCGTGGCTGCCGGGAGTCGCCCGCGGCAACGACGGCGGCTGGTGGATCATGCCGCTCACCGGGAGGTGGACGAGTACGCCGCCAGCGCTGTTTACGTATGGCGATGCGGCGTCGGTACAGGCTGCGCGCCAACGCAGCCAACAGATCATCGACTTCGGGAACGGGCAAGCGATCGACCTCGATCGCTTGATTGCCACTGAGCAGATCGACTACATCTACACTTCACTCAAGGGGCCGCTGCGTTCCGAACTCTTTGCTGACCGGCCCGGCTACGAGGTGGCGTTTGCCGAAGGGGGTGTGGTGATTTATCGGGTTGCACCTGAACGGAGGTGATAACAGAGCACGCTCTTTGTTCTCTGAAGTTTCCTATCACGTTCCTACCACAACACCACGCTCCACCAATCGCGCCAATAGAAGAGTGCTGCCAGATAGATCACGCACACGATGCTGAAGATCGTATCAAACCGCTGCCAACGGCGCGGCTGCGGGCGAACAGCAAAGCTCGCGATACCGATCAACCCCAAGATGAGCAACCCGCTCCCGGCGATATAGAGCCGGTAGAGCGGCGTCGCCCGATCAACCACGCCGTGGGTAAATCGCAGCAAGTTCTGCAAATCAGCGGCAATCGGCCCATCGGGGGGGAAAGCCGGCGCCAGCGGTGCCAGCAACGCCGCGGACGGGTTGAATGCAACGGCGACGATAACCAGTGAGGTAGGTTGCGTATCCCAAACTGCAATCAACACCCCGGCGACCAACCACATCACCAACACACTATACGCCAAGAACAACGCGGCCGGCGGAGTACGCATCACCGTCACCCAACACAACCCATACGCACTGCTGAGCAACGCCGTCACGACAATCACGGCAAACGCCCACCCGATCTCAGGCAAGCTCAGACTGCCAAAAAGTGGCAGCAAGCTAAAGAAGGGCCAGGTAAGAATGATGCCAAGGATTATCACGGCCCACACCACGAGCAAGCGAGCCACCAAGACGGTCAAGTTCATCTTTGACTGTAACCCAACCGTATAGGCACTCACCGCTAACAGGGGAGAAAGCAGCATCACCCATCCCTGCAACGCCAAACAGAGACTCGTGGCAAAGAGCCGGCCAATTTGTGCATTCAAGAGCGGCAAGGCAGCCAGAGTCGCCATTCCTGCCAGTCGTCCCGTTCCCTGCGCAGTCAGCAACATTACCAACACGGTGCTGATAAAGAGCAGCACAATACGGCGCCGCCGGATAAGTCGCTGCCACTCTTCGCCTAACGCTGCTCTCATGGCAACACTCCCTGCACCCCACCCACCGCGACGACGCAACCTAGTCGATCTAGCCCACCGCTGAGCCGGAGCCGCACCTCGCCGAGACTCAGATACGCTTCAGCATCAGTCATCGTCATAGTCGACAGAGGATTGAAGGCGACGGCATCCCACGCCCCGGTTGCCCAATTGTAAGCACGCAGGGAGAGGTTCACATTGCTCGTGGCGTCCGCTGGCCTAAGCCGTACCTGTATGACACTAGCCTGTAGCAACGACAGATCCGGCGGCAAGCGCAGATGGATCTCGGCTGTCTCGCCGCTCAACTGCACACCTTGCCCATTGAGGCATAGAGATACTTTAGAGCCGGCAGGATCAAGGCGCAACCATCCCACTGGCAGAGAAAGTTCACCCTGCCCCCGAATCGGCGGTCGCATGACGAAGAGCGTTTCAACCGATCCAATCGTGGGTTGTACCGGCACAGTTGGATCGCGATCCAGCCATGCCAGCACAAACGGCCCCGGATCAAAGCGCGTGGGCAACGCTGCCACCGCCGCATCGACCAAGGCAGTCCGGATTTGCGTCGCCTTCTCCATTTCGCCATCTATCAGCAAGCCATTATCCTGCAAATCCTTGATCACTAATTGACCGAGGGACAGACCAGCAGCAGCGGGGGTAAATAACGCCGGCCAGCGCGCGACCGAGCGCTCGCCGGGGCGCAGTGTGCCAAAGAACAACAACTGATCACCATACACGACGAAAACATCGCGCAAGGTATACTGGCTATCATTCTGCAAATCAACTCGCAACCGCCCTTGATCAACCACCAACGTCGCCCGCAATGCCGGCGCAGGAATGATTGCCGTTGTCCACCAAGCCTGCGTTTGCCATGGCGCTAACTGCCGCTCTAGCTGGGTCGTCATCTGCGCAAAGCGATCACTCCCGCCCGCCAGTGAACCATCGTTGCTAGCAATCACGAATGGGCGAGTAATCACCGGCTCAGTAAACACCATTGTTTCCGTCCGCGGCATTGCCGACAGCATCACGCTGATCGTCTGCGCTTGCGCTCGTTCACCATCGATCACCTCGATCAAGGTCATCCGTAAAGCACTATACGCCGGGGTAGCATTCGCGTTGGCCCACCACAACCCTACACCGGTACTAATGAGGGCAATAACCAGTAAGCTAACCGCCGGCACAACGCGCCGCCAACGCCAAAATCCTAGCGCCAGCAACACCATCGCAACCGCATACCACGTAAGCGCCGTCAAACCTTGGGCAAACGCCGGGATAGCGATCTGCGGCAACGCACCGAGCGCCGGGGCAAGCATCTGGAGCTGCCAAGGCGTCATTTGGGCGCTCACGCCATCTGGCGTTGACACAAACAACACCGGCTGCGCCAGCGCCGTCCAGAATTGCTCACGACCGGCCCAATCGGCCAGCGCTTCCGGTGCAAACGCGAGTTGGGTCACGCGACCGCGGCCAACCGCATATTCCACCCACGCCGGCGCCGCCGGATCGCCGCGGTACTGCGCTCCGGTTACCGGCGCCAGCTTCACGCCCAGCAATGGCGTATGCAACGACGATTTACCAAGGGTAACTACTGGTTCGCGATCGATGACGGCAGCGCCAGTGATCGTCGCGGCTTGCAACGCCGGCGGCAGTGCTGCTTGCAGCGCAATTGCGGCTGGCCCGCCGCCGATAATCAGATGGCCGCCATTGTAGACCCACGCCAACAGCGCGGTTTGTTGCGCCGCCAGCAACGGCCCATCTAGATCAAACAAGGCTAATACGCTTAGGTTGCTCAGACCAAGGTGATGATCCGGCAGATTGGCTACCTGTAAGCTGCCGGCAGCAAACAGATCACGTGTTACCGGTGAGGCGCCTACTACTGCGCGCATCCGTTCTACTGGTCGCAGCAGCAGCGCCACCTCTTGCCGGTCAACAATGACGCCATCGATAGCGAGCGTAACAAACACGGCGCGCGCCGGCTGGGCCAGAAAGACGTATAGCCACAGCGATTGTTGCGTTTGCGCAGCTAACCGCAGCGTGCGCGCATACTGGATCGTACTGTCCGCTGGCGTCGCCGTCACCGTAACCGTAGCTGCCGACAGACCTTGATTGCGCAGTGTCACCCGCAACGGAAACCACTGGCCTACAACGTATTGCCCAGCAAAGGGGGAGCCCAGTTCGAGCGAAACTGTCGGTTGCGCCATCGCTACGCGAAATGACGCGATCTGCACGGCCAATAAGCAGACCGATATTAGGCTGAGCAGGACTGTGAGGTGCAACCGGCGTACAATCATAGTGGCATGTCTGAAATGCGAGAATGATATTGCCTCATTATACGAGAAGGCTTGCACGCTGTCACAGCGTCCAAACCGCTGCTGCGCGATCAACGCCTTACTTCCCGCTCGCACTGCGGCGCTGATGCATGTGTTATGATCAACGCAAAGCGGCGAAGTTATCACTCATGTCATTATGACGAACGAAAGCCCAATCAGCGAACGCGAGCGCGAAATTCTGCGACTGGTCGCGACTGGCGCTACCAACCAGCAGATTGCAATCGCATTGAATATTAGCGTCAATACGGTCAAGGTCCATCTACGCAATATCTTCGCCAAGATCGGCGTCGAATCGCGGACTGAGGCCACGATATATGCTATCCGCACCGGGATCGTGACGGTGGGGGAAGCAGGTCTTGCGCCCACCGATGAAACGGCGCCGGCGCTCGAACCAATGCCGTCTAGCACGCCCCAACCAGAGGTTCCCACCCAGACACCAACCCCTCCGAGCGAGCCAGCTACACAAGCACCGGGCATCGCGCCAGCGACGCTCTCAGAATCAGCACTACCTGCAACCTTGCCTCCGCAAGCGCCTGCGCCAAACCCTCCTATCGCCGGGCAAGACGTACCAGCAATGGTAACGGTGCAAACCCCTGCTTCCCGGTACGTTCCCCGCATCTTCCCTTGGCTGATTGGTCTCACTGCGGTGTTGGTGATCATCATTACGCTCTTCGTAGCGAATGCGCGTCCCACGAGCAACCCATCACCAACCACAAATCTAACCGCCACATCACATCTCAACCCCGAACAACGCTGGTTTACCCGCCAACCGCTTAACGATCCGCGTGATAATTTCGCCCTCACCGGCTATGACCTTGAACGCCGGTTGTATGTGATCGGCGGGCAACGCGATGGTAGCACCGTTGCTACAGTCGATCGTTACGATCCTGAGACCAACCGCTGGGTGACGTTGACCGATAAACCGACCGCTGTGAGCTATGCGCGCGCCATCACGTTGCGAGGCTTGATCTTCGTCCCCGGTGGCGAAGATAGCACCGGCGCCGTGATCGACCGGCTCGAGATCTATGACCCGCGCGAACAACGCTGGTATACCGGCGCAGCCTTGCCGGCGCCACGCAGCCGCTATACGCTAGCGGCATGGGAAGGACAGTTATACTTGATTGGCGGCTGGGATGGCGCATCGATCCGCAATGAAGTGTTTATCTACGACCCCATTCTTGACCGGTGGGAGACGGGGCCAGCCTTGCCCCAATCACGTCGCAATGCCGGCGCAGCCATCGCCGGCGGTCGCCTGTATATTATCGGTGGCGAAGGCGTCAACGGCCCGCTGCGTGAGAGTGCGCGGCTTGAACCAAGCACCGATCCCAGCCGGCGTTGGATTGCCATCGCGCCACTGCCGCAACCGATCGCCCGGCCCGCGACCATTGCGTTATCAAGCACCCTGCTCGTGTTTGATGGTGAGCGCCGCGAAGGGCTGACCTACGATATTGCCGCCGATGCGTGGAGCCGCACACCGCTGCCCCCCGAGGCCCAAGTCTTTCCCGATGCCGTGTTGCTCGATGCCAGCATCTATTTTGTTGGCAATCGGCAAGCACAAGGGATGTTGAGCGAATATCGCGCGCTGTACGTGATTTTCATTCCCGGTCAGTAGGGGCAACTAGCAAGTTGCCCTACTAGGTGTACTATGGAGTACGGCAGTCAAACTGCCGCACTCCATGCAACGCTTACTAAACCGGCCCCACAGGGTTTTGATGCAATCTACACCGCATCGTAAATCGCCATCCACCGCTCAGCCAGCCGATCCCAGTCATACCGCCGGGCCTGCGCAACCGCTGCCGCCGCCATGACTGCACGGCGCGCCGGATCGTTCAGCAGTTCCTCGATCGCGTTCGCTAGCGCCTTGGCGTTACCGGGTGGCACTACGACCCCTGCTGCGCCAAAAGCTAACATCTCAGCCCGATCACCCACATCGCCGGTAATGACCGGCACACCTACTGACAGACTCTCGATGATCTTCAACGGTGAACGAGCCAGCGCCACTGAGTCATTACGCACAGGATCAACACTTACATCGGCGAGCGACAACAACACGCGCACCATCGGATACGGGACATGGCCAGTGAAGATGACCCGATCACGCCACGGTTGCTGGGCCGTATATGCTTGGAGCAACGGCAAATCTTCGCCGCCGCCGATCAGCAAGAGCTTAGCAGCCGGATACCGCTCAGCGACCTGCCCAAACGCCGCGAACAGCAAATCAACTGGATGGTTATGTAGCGCCAGCGTACCGGCATAGGCAATTACTGGCCGGTCAGCCACCCCCAACGCCGCCGCCAACGCCGCGCGAATCGCCACCGGCGGCGCCGTAAAATGACGGCTATCCACCCCATTCGGCACAATCACGCACGGTTGCCCGGCGCGCGCCATCCGCTCAGCTAAATAACGGGTATTCACGGTCAAGCCAACTGCTATCCGCGGTAGTAGCCACTGCCAGAAGGCAAACACCGCTCGTTGCCACCCAGCGGTCAACCGGTTGGCGGTTACTTCATCGTCATCGCAATCGACTAACAAAGGCCGGCGGCGCAGCAGGCGCACTGCGAGCAATGCTGCCATACCATTAATCGGCTGTGGCTTTCCGAGATGATACCAATCAGCCGGAGAGCACAACACCCCCCAGATCATACCGAGCGTTGCCTGCGCCACCACCAGCAGCAATTGCCATGGGCTAAACCGCACCGGCACGTTGCCAACCTTACGGGCATGCATCTGGCCGACATACCAGACTTCAACCCCATCAACAACGAAGCGGCGCTGAGCGCATGTCGCAAAATCGGGATGGAGCGCCAGCAACCGCACCTGCATACCATGCCGGACGAGGCCACGGGCAATGTTGAGATAGCGCCGGCCCGATGGCCGGTCAATCCCCATTGGCAACAGAAAGACAACCCGCACTACTTGACCGCTCCTTGCAAATCACGCGCTAGTTCAGTAATAATCGCTACCAATCGTGGCCACGACTCGGCTCGCTCGGCAGTGGCGGCTTGCACATTCGCGGTCAAGATTGGGCCGAGATCCTCTTGGAAATAGCGTACAATCGCGCGCGCTAGTGCCGTAGCATCTTGTGGCGGCACAATCAGGCCGTTAACCCCATCCTGCACCACTTCAGGCAAGCCACCGACATTTGTTGTAATCACCGGCTTGCCAAACCCAAACGCTAGTTGCGCAACTCCGCTCTGCGTAGCCGAAATGTAGGGCAATACGACGACATCGGCTGCCGCAAAGATCGGTGGCAACTCTTCGTTCGGCACATAACGATTTATAAATGTGATTGCATCAGCCACCCCAAATTCAGCCGCATACCGCTGATAGTAGGTTAACGACCCCCAAATCTCTCCCACGACCAATAAATGCGCATCAATCTGCGCCCGCACGTGCGCCATTGCCTGTATCAGATACTCTAGGCCCTTGTATGGCCGCACAAAGCCGAAAAAGAGCAACAGCCGGCGGTGGTTAGGCACTTGCCATTCCGTGCGCAAGGAAGACGAGACAGCAGCAGTCACCTCCTGAACTACTGGCTCATAGGTGGGGAGAAATGCTTTGAGAATTTTTGCCTGTGGCAGCAATGCCCGCGCACGGTAAAGGTCGAGATCACTATGCACGAGCAATGCATCCACGCGCCGCAGCACCGTCAGTGCCAACCGCCGGTCGATCACGCCGCCGCCGTCATGCGGTAACACGTTATGGCAAATCATCGCGATCTTGGTTGCCGGCGGGCGCTTGAGCAAGCTCGAAATCACCGTCAGGCTCGGCGTCCAATACGGCACCCACCATTGCAAGAGCAGCAGATCAGGCCGATCAGCCCGCACACGCCGCACCAGACGCCACCACGTCAACGGGTTCATCGGATCGAGCAAGTATTCACAATCAACCCGTAGCGGCGCACTGCTCGGATCGCGGTCGCTCCGACCGGGAAAGAGCCACGCCGGATATTGGCGGGTGAAGGAATAGAAGAACGTGGTATGGCCGGCGGCGCGCAAATAACGCACCAGCAGCGTCGTATAATGCGCGATCCCGCCGCGAAACGGATAGGTTGGGCCAACAACTGCCAAGCGCACTAGCGAATTCTCCATATACTCACGCCGTCTTGGCGGTAGATTAACTCGTAGAATGGCGCAGCATCGATCTGTACCGGGTCGAGATACTCACCAGATGGATTGGCCGCCGGGCCATTGTAGAGATAGCGAAACCCTAATGCGCGCAACACATCCGCAGCTTGGGCGCTGCCGATGGGGTAGCGCTGAATAGCTCGATGTTGTTCGGCGATCAGCCGCAGCATATTCGGCGGATCAGTCGCCTCAAACCCCACGGCCATCGGCAAGAGGTTGGTGCGGCGTCCGGTGAGAAAGGTCAGCCACCATCCGCCATCGTTGCCGGCATACACATACCCGCCGTAGGCAGGAAATCCGTTCACGAAAATGGCGGCATCCCGCGGTAGATTGTCGCGGATCCACTCGGCAGCCTTTAGGTCGGCGGGTGTGGCCAATTGATAGTATGGATCCACCATCGTTGCTTGTATGTGCGCGCCCCAGCCTATCATTGCCAAGCCAACCGCAAGGTGAAGAATAATCATCGTTGCGCTCATCCACCGGTGCGTCTGGCGCGTCAGCATCGCCACCAACCGCATCAGCGCCAGCAGACCGGCGCCGGCTGCTGGCGCAATGACCATATAGGCGCCGATCAAGACGGCAAAGGTGGTAATCAAGCCTTGCCCGGTCAAGCCGAGCAATTGCGGGTTCGCCGCGAGCCACGCTAGCCCGGCCCATAATGCCAGTACCAGCCCCCCGCTCTTTCGCTGCCACAGCAGGCTGGCGAGACCAATTGCGGCTAACGGGAAGAGACCATATTGAAACGCTGCACCGATATTTTCTAAGGCAATAGGATTGCGTGTCTCGATATCAGTAGTAACAATTTGCACCGCCATACGTGTGATCTGGCCCTGTTGCACGCGCCATAACCACGGCCACGCCAGTAACGCCGCCCCCAACGCGCCCAAGACGCCAGCGCCACCCAACCGCCCCAGCGTCCGCCAGCTCACCAGCCCTGATCGGCCCAGCGCCACGAGCGCATACGCCACCACAAAGCAGATTGCTAAGATCGCCACCCGATAGTGGCTGAACGCTAATCCGGCGCTTGCAATGCTGGCCACCGCTAACGGCGCTGCCAAGGAGCGCCATGAACGCTGCGGCTGCAATGCGCCATCGATCAATCCCATCCACGCGATTGCTGCTGCCGGCAAGACGGTCTGCCCAGCCAGTTGGGTATACCGGCCCCAATTTATGTAGTAGGCCGGATAGAGGCTGAGAAACCCAACGACGACCGCTGCCCATAAACCGGTCAGGCGAGAGTTGGTCAACCGCGCCGTCAACAGGTAGAGCAACGGCGCTGCCAAGCTGCTCATCACTTGCCCAACCAATACCACCGCCTGCGTCGCCGGAATGCCAGCCAGCCAGTGCCACCATGCCGCCATCGCATGAAATGCATAGTGGTAGGTAAAGGTCACTGCCGGCGCGTATGGCTGCCACGACCGAAACAGACCTCCATGGTCGATCAACAATTGGGTAACGACGGTGTGATGGTATGAGTCGCCAAACAACCCTACCTGCACATCCCGCACAGCGAAGAGGCGTACCGCTACTGCGGCCACGCTCAGCAGAGCTGCCATCCATCCAATGAGGCGACGCTGGCCGCGAGCTGGCCGGCGTATCTGTGGCGCTGGCCAGAGGGCCAGCACTGCAAAGATGATCATCACCAGCCACGCCACAAGGCTGTTCCAGCGCCAGCCGATCGGCTCGCTCACCAACAACAGGAATGGGATGACCGCGCAACTTAGGCTCGCCGCATACGCTAACCGCTCAAACCAGAGCAACGGGCCCGGATGCAGCCAACGCAAGACGGCAAGACCGGGAAGGGTAAAGAGGAGCGCACCGCTCAGCGCTGCCAGCAGTGAGGTTATCAATGACCACGGCGCCCACCAGAGCAATCCCGGCACAGCCATGCTAATGATCGCCGCCAGCCAAATCGCAGCTAACCAGATTGCTGAACGGGGAAGCGCGCGTTGATCTGCAACCATCATCGTCTCAAGATGTTTCACGTCGCGTTCAATGCCGCATAGGCCGGTTTATTGTAGCATGCTTGCCGCCGCCGTAAGCAACAGTGCTGCTGTCTGGCTCATCCGCCTTACCCTATAGCAAGAACGAGAGGGAACGGTAAAACCATGCCCGTCTCCTTTGCGTAGATGCTTGGCATTGCGGCAGCAATATCAGACTAGAGACACCCCCTCAATCGTTCGTTAGACAACGGTCAAGCGACCGGCTCAACAAAAAAAGGCCTGCGGCAGCATTGCTGCCGCAGGCCCAATAACATTCTTACTAGCTAAACTTCGACCAGAAGAGATTCTCGTACTCGCGCGCTGCCTGATCGACCTTTTCCTTCGACATCAAACGCATCCGTACCAACAACTCGCCAAGGCTGAGTCGTTTGCCTCGCTGATCGAGCCGGATCTGCTCGGCCAGCACATCTTCTAATTGGGCAGCGGTAATGTAGCCCCGCTCCACCAGATACTCCCCTAACACCTGCGGCGCTGTGCGCGCCCGGCTGCGCTCTTGCTGCTGAATGATCAATGCCTTGGCTAACTTTGATGGCGTAATGAGTCCTCGTTTGAGCAGCAACTGGCCAAGCCGCCGATCCGATTTCAGCAGACTCTCCCGCCGCTGTTCAGAAAGCACCTCATGGAGTTCAGCTTCGGTAATGGCGCCAATCGAGACTAAGATGTCACCGATCAAGCGCGGTTTCGGTTGTTCGTGAAAATAAGGTGTCTTGACATCAGACAATAAGCGCATCGTGTGAATTTCATTCAACCGCTGCTGGGCAAAAACATCATTGGGCTGAACCGCTAATCGCGCTTCGAGATACGCAATCTGTAACTCTTCGTCATCAGGAGCTAAGATGGCTGCCCGTTCAAGGCAATCCTTCCGCTGGCGAGCGTCTTGTACCAATTTGCTTAATGCGACCCAAGCGTCACGGCATTGATTCCCCTCAAGCAAATGCTTGCGAATGCTTGCCATATCGTTGCTGTGCAACGCCACAAAAGCGCACGGAACCGGACACGTCTTCATTGTTTTCGACCCTGAAAAAATTCCCCGCGCGATGACAACCCTTTGTCCTCATTCACCGCGCCTAGACCTCATGGGAATAAACGCACGCGATCCGAATTTATCGAATATAGCTTTATATTATACATGCTCATATCGTTGTCGCATAGGAGTACTTATGTATATAATCGACGCTATTCTCACTGGGATCGGCAATATTGGCCGTACATTCCTCGAAATGCTGGTCGCTGACCCCGACCGGCTGCCGCGCCGGTATGGCTTTCATCTGCGTATCGTCGGCGTCGCCGACTCGAGCGGCGTGGCGTTTGATCCCGGCGGTCTTGATCTGCCGGCTATTCTTGATGTCAAACGGCGCAAGTTGGGTGTGGCGGCCTTGCCGTCGTTTCGCCCTGATCTCGATGTGATCACGCTGGCCGAAACAGCGGCGTATGATCTGTTGCTGGAAGCCACCCCGACCAACCTCCGCGATGGCCAGCCCGGTCTCGATCTGGTGCGAGCGGCGTTGCGCCGCGGCAAGCCAGCGGTGTTGGCGAGCAAAGGGCCGTTGGTGCTGGCGTTTGCCGAATTAGCTGCACTGAGCGATTGGGCCGACGATCTTTCGCCCCGTAGCTCGCGCCCGGCCTTGCGTTTCTCTGGCGCGGTAGGCGGCGCTTTGCCAACCATCAATTTTGGCCGGCGCGATTTGGCCGGCGCCCAGATCGAACGCGCCGAGCTGGTTGTTAACGGTACCACGCAGGTCATCCTCGAACAGCTGGCTGCCGGCGCCGATTTTGCCGCCGCTCTGGCCGAAGCCCAACGGCAGGGTATCGTCGAACCTGATCCTTCGCTCGATGTCGATGGCTGGGACGCCGCCAACAAGCTGGTGATCTTCGCCAACGCGGTGCTTAACCAACCGACAACGCTGGCCGATGTGACGGTGCGCGGGATTCGTGACGTGACCGCTGCCGAACTGGCCGTAGCATGGCAGGCTGGCGGTCGTATCTCGCTGGTCGCCCGCGCCGAGCGCCAGCCTGATGGACGCTACGCCTTATCGGTAGCCCCCGCTGTCCTTGGCCCCGAACACCCGCTCGCCCGGCTGGCCCACGGCGAAATGGGTTTCGTGATCTATAGCGATAGCGCCGGACGCTCGACCGTCAGCAGCCTCGAAGACGGCCCCTTAGGGACGTGCCAAGCCATGCTGCGCGATCTGATCGAGATTGTGTGCCGCTAAGCGTATTCGGACACGGATTCCCTCAGATCGAACAATTTCCTTCCATATCTTGAGCACATGGTGCAGATGCGCTCTCCACTATTACGGAATCAACCTTAGTCGCCTTGCGCGCGCCACTGCTTGCGTGCGTGAGGCGACGCCCAACTTGCTGAAAATGCTGTTGATGTGTGATTTGACCGTACTCACCGCGATCACCAACGTCGCAGCAATCTCGTGGTTGCTCCGCCCTTCCGCCATCAGGCGCAACACCTCTATCTCACGCTGGCTGAGGGGGTCGGGCAACGCCGCAGCAGGCGCCGGCGTACTCGCCGGCATGACCAGCGCTACCTCGTCGTCATCAAACAACGAGAGCAGATATTCGCCATAGGGCGAGAGCTGTTGGCGCACTGCCAACTGAGCTAGCAAGAGTCGTAACGGCGCGCCGGCTTGGAGAAACGGCGCCACGATCCGCTCGCTCGTCGCAAAATCAAGTGCGGCCAACATTGCCTCGCTGCCGTTATCACCGGCAGCCGCCAAGGCCATCCCGCGCAACAAGGCAGCATCAAGCGGCACCAACGCCTGCCAAATCTCGCCGTTTAGCGGCTGGGCCAACTCAGCCGCCAATGCCCGCAAGGCTTCCCCGTTACCGGTTGCGCGCGCACTGGCTAGCCGCCATTCATAGCCTGCCCGGGTGATATGCTCGCGGGCATAGAATGCCGCCACCGGCATATAACGAAACTCCACCGGATCGAGCACGCGATTGTCGAGTAGTTGGCCGGCGGCGTCGAGTTCACCCCGCTCGATCAACATCTGCGCTTCAAGCCCATCTAGCACTACCAGCACCCAACCAACGTTGCGCTGGCGAGCTAAAAAACGCGCCTGCCGGATCACCCGCAATGCGCCGTCGGTATCGCCCCGCGCGCGCGCAATGCGGGCCGTCACAATCAAGAGGTTGAGGTAACTTGTAGTCTGGCCCGATTTAATCGCGCTCTCGGCTTCAGCCAAGGCCGGCAACGCGCCGGCAAATTCGTGCCGTAATCCATGCAGATCAGCCAACGCTAAAAACGGCAAACCGATGCCGGGTTGGGTGCGGCTGCGATTGCGCCGTAACATCTGGTTGATCGTATCGCGGCAGGCGCTAATCGCTGCGCCAAGCGAACCACGCAACGCCAGTGTATAGGCGTAATCAACCGTCGCCATCGCCGAAATGTAGGGTAAACCGGCGTTAAACCCGTTGCTGCTTGCCTCACTGAAGGCTTGCTCGGCGCGCGCGAGATCGCGTTGGTCAAGGTAGGCATAACCCAAATCCTTCGCCACCCGCATGCGCAACGCCTGATTATCAGCCTGTAACCACGCTAAGGCCTGCTTCCCTTCGTGGATGACCTGCTCGGTATCCCCTTGCAACAACGCCAACCGCACTCGCACTACGCTCAATTCGCCGCGCAGATTGGCAATCAACCCAATCGGCGTCGCTGCGCCGCTTGCCACCTCCACAAGCGCCCGTTCAGCGACGGCAATCCAGTGGGCCGCGTCTTCAACCTGATAATCAGCCGTTGCCAGCCAAGCACGCAATAATGCTAGCCGTGGATGGCTTTCAAATGCCGCTTCCGGAATTTCCGGCAGCCAGCGCCGGAGGGTCGCTTCCCCTACTTGCGAAATAAACGCTAACCCAATCGGCTCGAGCATCGCCACTACATCATCGATCGCCTGCGCGCGCAAGGCATGGTTGACGGCTTGCGTCAGCATGCCATGGGCCGCGTACCATGCCCCTGCCCGCCGGTGGAGCATGGCGACATACTCGGCACTGCTGCCTGCCTCGAGCCGATCCCGCAAGACATCGGCAAACAGATGATGGTACCGGTACCACACCCGCTCGGCATCCAGCGGGAAGAGAAACAGGTTGTTGCACTCGATTTCAGCCAACACCAACTGGCTGTACGACTGGTTGCTCTTGCTTGGCATACTCTGCTCGTACACACCGATCACGGCATCGCAGAGCGGCCCGCACAACTGGTCAAGGATCGAGGTTTGCAAGAGAAATTGTTGCAGGTGCGCCGGCAACCGGCTAAACACATCCTCGATCAAGTAATCGGCGACATACCGGTTGCTGGCAATCAATTCATCAACTACCTCGCTCTGATTCGGTCGGCTCCGCAAGGCAAGCGCGGCAAGATGTAAACCTGCCGGCCAGCCTTCCGTGCTCTCAAGCAGAGTCACGATCTGATCACGGCTCAATGGCAATTCCATCACTTCCAACAAAAAGGTGGCCGCCTCTTCTGGATTGAAGGCGAGATCAAAACTGCGCAATTCGGCTAAATGCCCACGCGCTCGCCACCGCGCAAGCGGCAACGGCGGATCGCTGCGGGTGGCGATAATCAACCGGCACCGAGGGGGTAGGTGATCAACTAAGAAGGTGATCGCTTGATGAATCTGCCCATCATTGATCAGATGATAGTCATCAAAGATAATAACCGTTGGGCCAGCAACTTCAGCCAGATCGTTTGATATTTCGGCAAACCACTGTTCGGCGTCAAGATCAACTTCTGCGCTGATCAAGGCCCGCAACCGCTCACGACGCTCCAATGGAATGTTCGTTAATGCCTCCAGCAGATAAGCGAATAAGCGCCGGATGTCATTGTCGGTCGTATCAAGACTTAACCAGCCGATGTGCGACCACTCTTTACGCCCTTCCTCCATCCATTCGACTAACAGCGATGTTTTGCCATACCCGGCAGGCGCATTGATCAAGACCAGCCGGCTGTGTAAGGCATTGCGGAGCTGTTCATAGACCCGTGGCCGGGCAAGAAGCGAGGGTCGCACTTCGGGCGGCTGTAACTTGGTGCGCATTAGCGGTATCATGCGCCACCTCCAAGACGTAACGTGGTTGGTTGGTATGTCGCTGTGGTATCTAGTCTACCATAGCCGCTGGTAGCTCGGTAGAACACTAGGGGAAAACCCCTAATTCGTTAGTAGGAGTAACTCCCTACTATCTTTCAGGGTAGCCGGGATAGGCAAAGTCGGCCCAGTATGGTTCAATAGCGCCATCAGGATGTCGGTTGCTATGCGCACAAGGAGGTGTACCCGGCAGCGAATGTTCCCTGCATGAAGCCTTGTTCGCAATGGTGTGGCTTTGCCGTGTTCAAGGAGGACTGTGATGTCGAAGAAGACTCTGTGGTTCGTGTTGTCGTTGTTGACGGCGTTGACCTTCCTGTTGAGTGCCTGTGGCAATACCGGCGGCAGCACCGGTGGCAGCACCGGCGGCAGCCAGCAACTCGCGGTCGGAATCGTCCTTCCCACCAAAGATGAACCCCGCTGGATCCAAGACGAGACCCGCTTCCGCGAGGCGTTGCAGCAGGCCGGCTATCAGGTTGAAATCCTCTTCAGCCAAGGCTCGTCGGCCAAAGAGAAAGAGAATGTCGAGGCATTGATCGCCAAGGGCATTAAGGTGCTGATCATCTGCCCCCACGATGGCACTGCCGCCGCGGCGGCG
>FMSI01101062.1_pt1 | contig 16640 bp, 12 predicted proteins | sample 1504471 | NCBI WGS metagenome assembly FMSI01 (sample SAMEA4475357, study PRJEB15587) | soil metagenome | biome: Soil; feature: Field | place: India | collected 2015-03-11 | depth 0 m
TTTTTCTCTTAAAATATTAATTGACGACATATATCCATATCTTAGTGGTGCAGGAATCTGAAGTTCTCTTAATTTATCAAATCTGGACTGACTACTCAACAGTAACACTCTTAGCAAGGTTTCTCGGGCGGTCAACATCAAGACCTTTAAACGTTGCAATAAAATATGCAAGAAGTTGTAATGGTATTACCGACAGGATTGGTGAGATAAATTCAATACACTCAGGAGTTTCAATAACATATTTGCTTATCGAACCTGTTGCCTCATCTCCCTGTGTCACGACACTTATGATCTGCCCTTTACGGGCAATAACCTCCTGTATATTGCTTAACATCTTTTCATAGACACCTGATCGAGGATTGATACAAACAACCGGCATATGTTCATCAATCAAGGCAATCGGTCCGTGTTTCATCTCACCCGCAGCATATCCTGTAGCATGGATATAAGAGATTTCTTTTAATTTGAGTGCACCTTCAAGGGCAGTTGGATAATTAATCCCCCGGCCTAAAAACAAAAAATCACGAGCATTATAATAATTCATTGCAACCCTTCGTATCTCATCCTGTTTTGCTAATATATCTTCAATCTGCTGTGGTATCTTTTTTATCTCCTGTATGTGATAAATAACATCGCTATCTTTCAAAAATCCTCTGAGTCTTCCCAAATAAAGACTGAATAGATATAAATTCAACAATTGCGCAGTGTATGCCTTTGTAGAGGCAACACCGATCTCAGGTCCAGCCATAATTGCTATATTTCCATCTGACTCTTTATAAATACTTGAGTGGGGCACATTTACAAGGGAAAGAACCTTTAAAAATCTTGCCTTTGCTTCCCTCAAACCAGCAATTGTATCCGCAGTCTCACCCGATTGACTTATTGCCATCACCATTGTATCACCGTCAAGGACCATATCGCGATAGCGAAATTCACTGGAGATGTCAACCTCGGTGCTGATCCGTGCGAATCTTTCAATCAGATATTTTCCTACAACTCCGGCATGCCAGGATGTTCCACAAGCTTGGATATAAATACGGGAGATATTTAAGAAATCCTTGTCAGTAAAATTTATTTCGTTTCCAAGATTTATACGATTTTCTACAATGCGTTCCTGAATAATCTGTGAAAGTATCCGGGGCTGTTCAAATATTTCTTTGAGCATAAAATGCGGATAATTACCTTTCTCAATATCTTTGACCTTAATTGTAACCTTCCGGGGTTGGATTATAATTTCTTCACCGTTGAAATTCTTTATCTTGTAATTCTTTGGCGATACCATTGCTATTGTATCATTAGGGAGATCAATTATTTTATCAAATATTGCTATGACCCCTGAAACATCACTTGCCAGTGCCGCTTCATTTTCATTGATACTCAAAACAAGCGGTGCGTCATGCCGGGCACACACGATATAATCTGGCTCTTTTGTGTAAATTACAGCAAAAGCGAAATTTCCTTTTAACATTGGAACTGTTTGCAATACAGCATTAAATAAATTTGTTTTTAAATTATCTTCAATAAGATGGACTATCACTTCAGAGTCTGTATAAGAACGGAACAAATGACCTTTTTTTTCAAGTTCCTCTTTTAATAAATGGTAATTTTCTATTATTCCATTGACGACAAGGGCAAGTTCTTCATTACAATCAACCAGGGGATGGGTATTCTCTTCATGAGGGCCCCCGTGAGTTGCCCAGCGCGTATGTCCAATTCCAATTCCACCACTAACCGGTGCTCTCTTCAGCAATTCCTGCAATTCACTTAATTTCCCGGGTACTTTACGAATGAGCAATTCGTCGTTATTTATGACGGCAATTCCACTTGAATCATAACCACGATACTCAAGACGCCACAGTCCCCCTAAAAGGACACTTGTTATATCACGCTGACCAATATACCCTACAATTCCACACATTATATTTGATTATATAAAATTTTTCTAATATGTCAAGGTGCAAATTCTAATCTCTCTTTTCTGCACTGATAAATTTTAAGGCCGCTGTAAAATCCTTCACATCAATCTTCTTCAACTTTAGACATCTTATAAAGTCAAGAAATCCTGAAATATCAAGATTCAACATATGGTCCTCAATTTGCAATTCAACCGGCAAATCATAAAAGAATGCCCCACTGCCCAGTGCATCTTCAAATCTTTCTATATTATTAGCAATGATTTTTTTTATGGAATCAAATCGGGGTACCGGAAATCGATCATCTGGCATCTGAAAATTTTGCAATGTGAGTATCTTACCCTCTATATCAACTGCATCAATACCTTCTTCATATAAAGATTCAGCAATGATAAAACCATAAAGCGAACCGAAGAGATGGAAAATGTGCGTATTTTTACCATCATAGAAGAAAGGAATCTCCTCTGGCATCAATATCGGAAAAAATCTATTCTTTAATATTGCAGATAAAAGATAATTATAATTTCCCGCTCCCTTTCCTTCAAAGATTTTTGAAAATTCAGGCCCTTCACCAATTAACCGAGCATATACCTTCTTTTCTTTCTCCCGTACCTGAACTTTCTCCCAGTATTTTCCACCAAGGATAAATTTTTCAAGGAGATAAAAGACCCTCCCGACGAGAACCCCTGAACTGATTTCATAAACATCATATTCACCAAATGATTTCTCTGCAATATTTGAATGTATCTTGCCATAGGCAATCTTATTTTCAATTTTGTCTGTCAGATAATATATTCCGGGTCTCATTTCTTTTATCACCCCTTTGCTCAACAATTGTTTAAACACATCCTTTATTGTAGCTTCAGGATATATCGGTTGGAAAACTTGATAAATACTTTTTAAAGTTGTCCCTATCCTTCGCCTCTGATAAAGATATGAATAAATCTGCTGTGGAATAACAGACAATGATGGTTGATATTTCTTCTCATATAATTCACCAATTCTTGCACAGTCAAAAAATATTTCAAATAAAATCTTTTCCCAGTTATTCATATAAACACCAATGGCAAAAAGTTTATTAGTCCTGCGATTTCCCCTGCCGATTCTCTGCAGGAGCGAGGAGATATTATAAGGTGGCCGATAAATAATGATTGCATCAACATCTCCAATATCAATACCCAATTCAAGTGTAGATGTAGCAAGAAGTATCGCCCTTTCCGACTGGTTCATAAATCTCTCCACCTCTTCCCTTTTTGAACGGGGCAGACTTGCATGGTGAACAAATACCTGATCTTCAAATGGTGGAATTCTAAATTTTTGTGAGAAACTCTCCGCAAAACTTCGGGCATTGAAAAATGCAAGAATTTTTTTAACCTGTCTGACCTGTGCAATTTTAAAAACTTCCTTTATAAAATTCTTTGTTGGAATCAATATATATTCGATTTCCCGAGGCGATTTTAAAAAACATAGTTTTGAATTGTCAAAATATCTGTCACCAATTTTAAAATCATCGATCGTTGCTGAAAGTGCACAATACTGAAGATTATTATCTGTTTTTTGCAGTATCCTCCGCAGTCTATTTAAAAGAACTCTCAACTGGTCACCACGCGGTGTATTATCAAGCAAATGAATCTCATCGAGAATGACTGCAAAAAGATTGATAAATATCGTGGGTTCCCTTGATAAAAGTGAATCAAATGATTCAGGCGTTGTCAAAAGAATGTTAGGAAGATATCTTTTTTCAATAACCGGATGATCCCCAGTCTTTCTGCCGATTGTTAGATTTAAGGCGGTAATTGGTTCTTCAAGACGACGGAATAAATCATTTACAAGTGCCCGGGTCGGTGTAATGTATAAAACTTTAAGTCCTTTGACATCTTCTTTCAACAAATTTTCAAGCACCGGGGCAATAACTGCCTCGGTCTTGCCTGTAGCAGCTGGTGAAATAACGATAACATTCTCTTTATTGAGTATATGGGGAATTGTAATCTCTTGGATCGGCGTAAAAGAACCAAATCTGCTAAAAAAAGCGCCCCAGGTGCGTTTCAGTTTTTGTTTAATTTCCTTGGGGTCCATTAATCTTTTGAAATTTTATTTTATTAGAATAAATTTTATATGTCCCTTTGCATCAGGAAGTTTCAAAAAATAAACGCCATTAGTCAAATCCGACACATTAATGATATGGTCTATTTTTTTAATGGTTTTTACCAATCTCCCCATTCCATTGTAAATTAAGAGTTTATCAGGATCTTCTTTGAAGAAAAGCGTTAATCTGCCATTTATAATCAATGATTGAACTTGTATTTTTAGTGAAATTTCTACAAAGTTCTCTTCAACAACGACAAGTGGACCAAAATAGATTGTTCCCATAGAACCATTCTCGCCATTGCCGTATCCACCATAACCACCTACCCCGGCTTCCACTGAAATATTCAAATTACTCGTATCAAGAGTTCCGCAAAAAACTTTGATTCTGCCACCACCACCTCCTCCTCCACCACCACCTTCAGCATCACCACCAGCCCCACCATTTGCCAGCACTGCTGAGTATCTCATTCTTAAGGTATCGCCAAACATCTTAATACCACCACCCGAACCTCCACCACCTGCCTCATAACTTCCATCATAGCCCCGCATCCCTATTGATAATATTTGTGATGTATCAATGATTATCTTCTGTCCTTTAAGATAAATTAACGCACCACCATTACCACCAAATCCATCAACCAAGCCCAACCTTCCTGCCCCACCCCCTGAACCTAGATTAATTACTGTATCACTCGCATTACCATAAGGAGTTCCACCGGCACCGGGGTTTAAATCACCACCATCCCCCCCTGCACCACCATAAGCACCACCTCCGCCGCCTCCTCCGGTTCCAGCATATCCACATCCCGGTCCATAACCATTGGGATGTGTATTCGTGCCTCCAGAATATCCCTTTCCCGAACCATCAATCATTGAATTATGGATATAAATAAATGGCGCCTGCAAAATTATCTTGCCCGTTGAATCAATACCATTCCACTGTCGGATTTTTAGTTTTGCATTATTTACAAGATGGACCTTTAAATTATATTGATGATAGCCACAAATAACAAGGCTATCATTTATAACAAGCAGACTATCACTATCTTCATATACATAGTTTAAGATAAAAAATATGTATATAATAAACGGCATCTTGCCTCCTTGATAATTATAAAAAATTTACAATCAATGTCAACGGTTATGTATTTAGGCATTTTGGACTTTTAGGCTATTTACTCTAACCACAACAGCATCCATAGAGCAATAACCATTTTTCAGTAGTGCTCAAGATTGTAATGTTCCCTTGACTTTTATATAAAACTATATATAATTATAGTAATGATACTACAGACAATTGAATATGAAGGATTTCGCAATTTGTGTGATGGAAAAATTTCATTCTGCGAAGGCATAAACATCATTACCGGAGAAAATGGAGCGGGTAAGACAAATCTTCTTGAGGCAATCTTCTTTTCTGCCTACGGTACTTCCTTCCGAACAAATGATGATAGAAATATGATGAGATTTAATGAACCATATATGAAAGTGACCGGCTTTTCCAATAGAATGAAGGCGAGTGTATTTTACAATGGAACAAAAAAATTTTCACTAAACGATAACGAAAAAGAACGTCTGAGTGATTATGTAGGCTGGCTTCCGGTCGTGATTATGTTTTTAAATGACATCTGGATAATACGGGGCGCGCCAGCAAAAAGACGAAACTTTTTAGACTGGTTATTACTAAAATTAAATCCTGTATATGGGGCAAATCTTAATGAGTACAAAAAGATTTTACGCCAGCGTAATTCCCTTCTTCAACAGGAGAACCCTGATATGTCACTTCTGGATGTCTATAATGAGAGATTTATCTACTGGACAAATTTGATATATGCGGAACGTAAAAAAATCCTGCCGGTTATCAAAGAGATGATTGAAATAAAGGGCAAAGAAATTGGGTTTGAAAATATATCTTTTGAATATACCAGTTCCTGTCCTGAGATGGAGTTGACTTTTAATGTATTAAAAAAGGTTGAATCAATGGAATTCAATAGAGCAGAGACACTATTAGGTCCTCATCGCGATGATTTCACAATTCAATTAAATGGTTATCCTGTGAAACAATTTTCATCAGAAGGTGAATCAAGAATCATTGCCTTGCTCTTGAAACTCATTGAAGGAGAAATTATAAAACAAAAAACAAACCAAGAACCCGTATTTCTCCTTGATGAAGTAACGATTGAACTCGACAGATTTCACAGAAAACAATTCTTTGAAATGGTGAAGGGACAGATTTTCTATGCAACAGTAAATGGGCTGGACGATATTAATATACACGAAAAAAAGAAATTTGTTTTAAAGAGGGGTTCAATTGCGGTATCCTGAGAAAATAAACAAAATACTACCAAAGGTAATAAAATCACTTAATTTAGATGAAAAATTTAAAGAAATAGAAATGGTTAAACATTGGAACGAAATCGTTGGCGAAAAGATTGCCCGCCATGCGAGGGCAATAAACATAAACGAAGCCAACTTATATGTTGTCGTTGATAATCCGGTATGGCAGGCACAATTGTTTCTACTAAAGAATAAAATTTTAAAAAAATTCAATGAGTTAGGTGCGAATCTTAGCGATATTAAATTTATTATTGGAAAAGGAGGTACTTTTAAGGAGTAATTATGGAAGAAGAGAGGACAAAAAATAAAGTTGAGGATAGATATGATGCAGCACAAATTCAGATATTAAAGGGTCTTGAGGCAGTTCGTCGCAGACCAGCCATGTATATCGGTGATGTAGGCATTAGAGGTTTACATCATCTCATATTTGAAGTCGTTGATAATAGTGTAGATGAGGCACTTGCTGGACATTGCAGCCATATCAGAGTGACGATTGATAAAGATATTGTTGAGGTTGAAGATAATGGCAGGGGTATCCCAACTGATATGCATCCCACCCAGAAAAAATCTGCGCTTGAGATAGTTATGACAATGCTCCATGCGGGTGGTAAATTTGATGATAAAGTCTACCGTATAAGTGGTGGTCTGCACGGTGTAGGTGTCTCCGCTGTGAATGCACTCTGTGAATTCCTTGAGGCTGAGGTTTATAGAGATGGCAAAATTTATTTTCAGAGATACAAAAAAGGTGAACCCGAAGAATCAGTAAAGGTAATAGGAAAAACAAAAAAACGGGGAACCAAAATTAGATTCAAACCTGACAAAGAAATATTCCGTAAGGTTGAATTTAATAAAGAGATAGTAGCCCAACGTCTCAGGGAAATTGCATTCTTAAATAAGGGATTAAAGATTGACTTTGAAGATTTAAATTCAGGCACAAAAGAATTATTTTATTCAACCGAGGGTGTGCTTGACCTTGTAAAATATCTTGATTCTGGCAGGCAAAGACTACACAAACCATTCTATACACACGATACCCAAAATGGAATTGAAATTGAAATCGCAATGGAATATAACGATTCTTATCTTGAAAATATCTTCACCTTTGCTAATACAATAAATACCCATGAAGGGGGCACACATCTTATTGGATTCAAATCGGCACTGACAAGAACCCTTAATGAATACGCAAGAAAACACAACCAACTCAAAGAAGACTTTGCCTTTACCGGTGAAGACACACGCGAAGGGCTCACCGCAGTGGTATCAATAAAGATAAAAGAGCCACAGTTTGAAGGACAGACCAAGACAAAATTGGGTAATCCTGAGGCAAAGGGTGCGGTTGAATCTTTAATGACTGAAAAATTTTATGCCTTTCTTGAAGAAAATCCAAGGATTGCAAATGTCATTGTTAATAAAGTCCTGACTGCAGCAAAATCCCGTGAGGCAGCAAGAAAGGCAAGAGAATTGACCCGTAGGAAATCATTGATTGACAACGAATTCCTGCCGGGCAAACTTGCTGACTGTTCCAGTGAAAACCCAGATGAGGCTGAAATATTTGTTGTTGAGGGTGATTCTGCAGGTGGCAGTGCAAAACAGGGAAGGGATAGAAGATTTCAGGCGATACTGCCTTTAAGGGGTAAGATTATAAATGTAGAGAAGAGCGGATTGAATAAAATTCTCAGTAATGAAGAGATAAGAACATTGATTTCGGCAATCGGTTGTGGTATCGGTGAAGATGACTTTGATATTTCTAAGTTGAGGTATAAAAAGATTGTAATTATGACCGATGCCGATGTTGATGGTGCGCATATAAGAACCTTGCTTCTTACCTTCTTTTTCAGATTTATGAGGGAATTGATAGATGCGGGTGTAATTTACATTGCCCAGCCGCCATTATATCGCATCCGTTACGATAAAAAAGAAGAATATATGTATTCTGATGATGAATTACAGAAATTTTTGAAAAAGCACTCTGGAGAAAAATATGATATACAGCGTTATAAGGGTCTGGGTGAGATGAATCCCGAACAACTCTGGAAAACAACTATGGATCCAGAAAAAAGAATTCTAAAAAAGGTAACGATGGAAGATGCAGCAGAGGCGGATAGATTGTTTTCAATACTTATGGGTGATGAAGTTGAGCCGAGAAGAAAATTTATTGAAGAAAATGCAAAATTTGTTGAAAATCTGGATGTTTAAGGAGGATTGATGAATCATTTGCAGAATCTGAAAGAACTTTCAGAGGCATTCGGTATCTCAGGTTATGAGGACGACATTGTTGAGATACTGAAGGGAAAATTTGGAAAACATGCAAAGGTTTTGAAGGACCGGATTGGAAGTATCATAGCACAAAAAAATGGCACAAGTGAAACGCCCAAGATTATGTTCGCAGCACATATGGATGAAATAGGATTTATGGTCAAAGAAGTGACAAAAGAAGGTTTTATTAAGTTTCTTCCTATTGGTGGATGGTGGGATGGCACTCTTCCTGGAATGCGGGTGCGGATTAGAAATAAAAAAGGCGAACTCATTCCCGGAGTTATTGGATTGAAACCCATCCATGAACTTTCTCCGGAAGACAGAAAAAAACTACCAGAAATCGACCATATGTATATTGATGTGGGTGCAACCAAAAATTTTCCGGTTTCAGAAAAACTGGGAATAAAGCCCGGAGATCCAATTATGCCCGTGGGTACATTTGAACAGATGGCGAACGGTGACCTATTGCTTGCCAAGGCATGGGACGATAGGGTCGGTTGTGCATTATTAGTTGATATACTACAGGAATTATCTGCAATGGAACATCCCAACACTGTCTATCTCGTGGGAACGGTCCAGGAAGAGGTGGGATTGCGGGGTGCCAAAACATCTGCATCTCTGATACAACCCGACTTTGCATTTGCGCTTGATGTCAGTATCTGCCGTGATACCCCAGGGAATGGCGGCGACGCTAATGAAAAACTTGGGGCGGGTGTAGCAATCCTGATTTACGACCGAACAATGATACCTCATAAAAGTCTAAGGGATTTCGTAATAGAAATTGCTGAAACAAATAATATTCCTTATCATCTAACGTCAATCAAGGGTGGATATGATACAGGTGCCATTCACCTCACAAATTTTGGTGTGCCCAGTCTGGTGTTGGGCATTCCAACAAGGTATATCCACTCAGCCTCAAGCATTATTTCGTATGAAGACTATGCAAATTTGCTTAAATTGAGTATACTGATTGTAAAAAATTTAGACCGTGAGGTAATGGAGCAAATTTTAAAATAGGAGGAACAATGTCAAGGCGTGTAATAAAACAAGGGGCAATTTACTACATCTGGACTACAACTAAGGATTGTATTGAAATATTCAATGACCCGCATTGGGCAAGATTTCTTTTATTATCTATCGGCTACCATCGTTATATGCTTAACTATAAAATCTTTGGGTATCTTATAATGCCTGAATCCTTCTATGTTATAGTACAACCCGGAAAAATGTTTTCTATCTCCAAGATAATGAAACTTATAAAAGGAAACTTCGCGAGAAAATACAATGAAGTGAAAAAAAGAGAAGGTACGGTCTGGTCTCAAAGCTTCGATGCAGAGCTTATTGAAAATATGTCTCAGCTAAAGGAACACCTTAATTACATTCATATGCAGCCGGTCAACCGTGGGCTTGCAAAAGACCCTGGTGAATATGAATTTTCAAGTTACAACAATTATTCCCGCGCAAGGAGAACTACTATACAACTTGTGATAGATGCATTACCCGAAGATTTTAAATAAATTATCACAAACAATTGATACAAATTTCTTTTTATAACCATCTATGCTTTCACGAGTTTTGTCCTGCGCTACCTTCGGTATTGAAGGATATTTAATAAATGTGGAAGTAGACCTATCCGGTGGTCTACCCGCATTTACTACAGTTGGACTTCCGGATAATGCAGTCAAAGAGTCAAAAGACCGTGTGTATGCGGCTATTAAAAATGCGGGATTTCTCTTTCCATCAAAAAGAATAACGGTAAATTTAGCACCTGCTGATATAAAGAAAGAAGGGTCAAGTTTTGATCTACCAATTGCCATAGGCATACTTGCAGCCTCACAGACGATTCGCACGGGTAGTCTTGACCGCTACGCAATTCTCGGTGAATTATCGCTTGATGGTTCTTTAAGAGCAATAAAGGGTGCAATATCTATTTCACTTGCTGCCCGTTCAAACAGGCTTGATGGTTTAATCTTACCATCAATAAATGCAAAAGAGGCTGCAATAGTTGAAGGTATAAATGTCTACGGGTTTGATAACCTAATTGAAGTTGTAGCATTTTTAAATGGTGAACTCCAGGTAAATCCTGTAAATGTTGATAGAGATGCAATATTCAAGTCTGTTTCAAAATACCCTATTGATTTCGCCGAAGTAAAAGGGCAATATCATGCAAAGCGGGCATTGGAAATCGCGGCTGCGGGAGGCCATAATATATTAATGATTGGACCACCGGGTACAGGCAAGACGATGCTCGCACGCCGGCTTGTTACAATACTTCCACCAATGACCCTGCAAGAAGCGCTTGAGACAACAAAGATTCATTCTGTCGTCGGAATCCTTCCACCGGGTGAATCCTTGATTGGCACAAGACCATTTCGTTCACCGCACCATACAATTTCAGATGCAGGGATAATAGGTGGTGGGCATGTTCCAAAACCCGGTGAGGTTTCACTGGCACACAATGGTGTATTATTCCTTGACGAACTCCCTGAATTTCATAAAAATGTTCTTGAGGTTTTGCGCCAGCCGCTTGAGGATGGTGCTGTTACGATAGGCAGGGCAAAAGTGACTCTTACCTACCCGGCACGGTTTATGCTTGCCGCGGCAATGAACCCCTGCCCCTGTGGTTATTTTACTGACCCATATCATGAATGCAGATGCACACCAATTCAAATACAGCATTACCGGGCAAAGATCTCAGGACCACTCCTGGACCGCATTGATATACATATTGAAGTTCCGGGTCTTAAATATGACGAATTGAAATCAGCCCAACCTGGAGAATCATCTGAAGAGATAAAAAAAAGAGTAACAAAGGCACGGGAAATACAGTTAAACAGGTTTAAAGAAACAAAAAGAAAGATATTCTGCAATGCCCATATGGAAACAAAGGATATACGAAAATATTGTCTTATTGATGAAGACTCGCAAAATCTTCTCAAAACTGCAATTGAAAAATTTGGGCTTTCAGCCCGTGCCTATGATAAAATATTGAAGGTTGCAAGAACCATAGCAGACTTAGAATCAAGTGAGAATATAAAAGTTCAGCATGTTGCTGAAGCAATACAATACAGGAGTTTAGATAAAGATGTATGGCAAAAATTATAATCTGACATTAAAAAAATTAGCAAAACAAATAATTGGGCTTAACGAAGAAGTTGTGCTCCTTGATGGCTCAAAGAAAAGATACATAAACTTTGACAATGCCGCAAGCACACCCGCTCTTCTACCAGTTCAGAAAAAGATTGGTGAATTTTTAAAGTGGTATTCAAATGTCCATCGCGGAACCGGATTCAAATCACAAATTTCCTCCTGGATATTTGAAGAAGCAAGAAAAATTATTGCGGATTTCGTAAAGGCAGACGACCATTGCTGTGTGATATTCTGCAAAAACACAACTGAAGCTATAAATAAACTTTCCAGCAGATTCCGGTGCCCTGCCTTGGATAAAGAAAAACCGGTCGTTCTTACCACGATTATGGAGCACCACTCCAACGAATTACCCTGGCGTAAGGTTGCACAGGTCATTCATGTTGAACTAAATCCTGATGGAACAATAAATAAGAATGACTTTTATGGAAAACTGAAAAAATACGCGGGTAAAATACAACTCGTTGCAATAAGTGGGGCATCAAATGTCACTGGTTATATAAACCCCATTCATGAATTTGCCCGCAAAACTCATGAGATAGGTGCCCAAATTGCGGTTGATGCTGCACAACTTGCACCCCATCGACCAATTGATATGAAGCCCAAAAATGACCCTGAACATATTGACTATCTCTCTTTCTCTGCCCATAAGATGTATGCACCTTATGGAATTGGCGTCTTAATTGGAGATAAATCAGCATTCTTGTACGGTACACCCGATGATGTAGGTGGCGGTACTGCTGATATTGTGGATTTAGAGAGCGCATACTGGAAAGATTTACCAGAAAGAGAAGAGGCAGGAACACCAGATATCATTGGCGTAGTTGCACTTGCTGAAGTGATTAAATTAATCCAGAAGGTGGGATTTGATGAAATCATCAAACATGAAACTAAACTCACTGCCTATGCTTTGAAGAGGTTGAATGAGTTGCCTGAAATAATCATTTATGGTGACCGCAAACCCAGGAATGCCCATAATAGACTCGGTGTTATTGCATTTAATATCAAGGGAATGCACCATGCATTAGTTTCTGCAATCTTGAGTTATGAAGGCGGTATCGGAGTAAGAAATGGCTGTTTCTGTGCCCACCCTTATGTAAAATGTCTGCTTGATGTTAATCCTGAAGAGGCAAAAAGGATTGAACAGATGATCATAAATCGCGACCGTTCAGAAATTCCTGGTACAGTAAGAATTAGTTTTGGTATCTATAATACTAAGGCAGAGATAGATACCTTGATAGAAATGCTACAAAAAATCATAAAAAAAGAATACAAAGGTAAATATATCTTAGATAGGGAACGGGGCGAATACTATCCTGAAGGTTTTAGATTCAATTTCTCTGAAGTTTTTAATTTTGATTGAAAAAAGATTTAAGGAACTCCTGAACAGTTAAAACACTGCAAGAGCCCCTCAGTTTTTTTACTTACTTAATTAAGAATTATCTTCTGGTGCTTGATTCTATCAGTCAGAACGAATAATAAGAAATATATTCCCTGTGGCAGTATTGCCAGTGGAACCGATTCTCTGTATTCACACTTCTGACAGAATTTCGTATTTGAATACACTAAAGCAACAAGTATATTGTAGACCTTAAGTTCAACCTTTCAGATTGAGCCAGTGTAACAAATAACAAAACCAAAAACACCATAAAATGTCTCTTAACCACATTATATTATTCCTTTTACTATTGATTTCCAATTCTATCGTTGATTTTTTATTTTCCTCTTTTTGCAATCCATTTATAAGACTTGAGTCCTCAATTATTGCCATTACAACCACACTCATAGAATATGATGACCAGTTTTTAGCCTATGTCAAGAAAAAAACTGCCTATAGTTTTCAATTCAAAAAAATCTACCTCACAACAATCAGCTTTTCGCTCTTTAATCGCTTTCCATTTGAGTAGATTTCCAGGAAATAGACACCGGGATTCCTTATTTCAATATTTTTTTCAGACTGTTGTTGGACAAGTCTTCCTGAAATATCATAAATATTTATCTTCAGTTCACTTAAATTTGTTTTAATCACAAAATTCCCTTTATTGGGGTTTGGAAATTCAAAAAACACACATTCATTATTTTCGTATTCCGCAACATCCTGACTCATTGTATTCAAGAACAGAAAATTGCCCCTGGATTGATGCCAGTTTGTAACGAGTAAATCAAGATTTCTTGAATATGTATAGTTAACCCAGATTGTCTCAGGTTGAGAAATAATATTCTTGATTGAAATCCAGCCATCATGATAGCAAAAACAATACTGTTCTCTTGTCAAATCACCTCCCGCCCTTCTCACCCTGGTAATATTCTTTATCCAGCGCTTATTAAGATAGAAAACCCGATTTGTGGGTGTCACAATATGCGGTTCATTCGTGATTGATACCGGCTGTGTATTATCAACATCTCCAAAGATTATATTCTCACAAACCAGTTGATATGGATTTGACGGGCTCCATTGCCAGGTTGGTGTCTGAGGGAATGTTCCATTATTATTCTCAAAGACCTTTACCGACTCCCACCAGCCACCGGCAGCGAGGTCTAAATCTCCGTCCTGATCAACATCGCCCAAGGCAACACAAGAATAATATGTGAGATTTTGGCTTGTCCACGCAGGCGTTGGGGAAAGATTTGTACCATTGTTTAAATACAATTGACAATTACTCGCGCCACCAAGTTGTCCATTATTAGCACAGACCATATCAAGGTCTCCATCATTATCAACATCACCAAATGCAATTTTCAGGGTATTTAGCGAATTCGCTGACTGCCAGTAAGGGGTGGATTCCAACATTCCATTCGTATTGCGGTATATCAAATTCGGTCCAAGTTCTGCACCAAGTCCAAGGTCTAAATCACCATCATTATCAATATCAACCCAACTGACATCATAAAAATAAGAAGTAATGTTTGATTGCCAAGCAGGAAGGGTATCAAGAATACCATTATTATTCAAATAAACCTTTGCCTTCTGTGCACTACCACCATACGCTTCTCCGCAGGCAACAGCAAGGTCCAAATCTCCATCCCTATCCATATCACCAAATGCACAGGCAAAAGAATTATCACGGTCATGGGGTCTCCAGGAAGAGGTTGATTGGAAGATTCCGGATTGATTATAGTAAAATTTGTCATATTGTGGGGTATATGGGTCTCCATAGTTTGCTACAGCAAGGTCTGGATAACCATCGTAATTAATATCACCTAAACTGATATGGGCGTTATAGCCTGCATCCGAAGACTGCCATCCTGCAACACGCTGGAGTGTATCATTGTAATTATAATTTACTTTATTTCTATTCTGTGCCATATCATTTCCATTGCCCGTTACAAAATCAAGGTCACCATCTAAATCTATATCAACAAGCGCACCACCAGTTGAGTAATCCGAATCTATTGATTCCCAGTTAGGTTGATTCGGGTAAGGAATGATTGATAAAAATACTATCATAAAAACCATATAATCTCCTTTTATGGATAAATTTTTTCAAGCATTCTCGGAAACGGAATTGTTTCCCGCACATGAGGAATCTTACATATCCAGGCAACGGTTCGCTCAATGCCCAAACCAAAACCACTATGTGGACAGGTTCCGAACTTTCTTAAATCAAGATACCATTTATATGCATCTTCGGGAAGATTATTTTCTTTTATTCTCTTGAACAAGGTTTGATAATCATCCTCTCGCTGGCCCCCACCAATGATTTCACCATATCCCTCTGGAGCGAGCATATCAACACTTAAAGAAAGTGAATCATCATTTGGATCGCGCTTCATATAGAATGCCTTGCACTTTGCAGGATAATGATGAATAAGAACAGGTCTATCAAAACTCTCACTAATCAATGTCTCCTGTGGTGCTCCAAAGTCTTCGCCATATTTAAAATCAGGGTCTTTTTTATGTATCAAATCTACAGCTTCTTTGTAAGTTAACCTTGGAAACGGCTTTTTTACATTCTCAAGTGTTGTAATATCTCTTTCTAAGACTTTTAACTCCTCTTTCCTATGTTCAAGAATCCTATCTAAAATATAGAGGACAAAGTCCTCTTCAAGCTCCATAAGACCATCAAGTTCAAGATATGCAACCTCTGGTTCAACCATCCAGAATTCAGTCAGGTGTCTACGTGTCTTTGATTTTTCAGCACGAAATGTCGGACCAAAACAGTACACCTTGCCCAGAGCTGCTGCGGTTGCCTCATTATATAACTGACCACTCTGGGTCAAATAGACGGTTTCTCCGTAGTAATCAACTGGAAACAAAGTCGTTGTTCCTTCAACTGAGGCAGGAGTTAAGATTGGCGTATCTGCGTTGATAAATCCTTGATTATCCAAAAAATCCCTGATTGCTTTTATCACTGTATGTCTGATCCTCAAGATTGCGTTTTGTTTTTTAGACCGAATCCAGAGATGGCGAATTGGCAAAAGAAAGTCAACCGAATGTTCCTTGGGCGTAATTGGATAATCCTCTACTATTTGCACAATCTTCAAATCCGTTGTAACAATCTCATATCCACCTGGTGCCCGTTTGTCCTGACGCACAAATCCCTTTATAATAACTGAAGATTCCTGGGTTATTCTATCTGCAACCTCAAAGATTTCGGGTTTTGCCTCATCAGCACTGATAACCGATTGTATTATGCCAGTGCCATCGCGAATAAGTAAAAATCGCACTTTACCTGACGACCTTTTATTATATAGCCAACCTTTTATTTCTACTTCTTTACCTTCATGTTTTCCAATATCTTCAATGTAAACCTGCATTTGTTAATATAATCTATTTTTTGAAAAAAGTCAAGTAATATACTATCTGTGGAAGGTAAAAGAAAATTGTTAAGCGGTTTCCGGTTTGGTTTAGAAATTATTGAATGTCACACTGAACTCGTTTCAGCATCTCAATAG
>FMSI01096877.1_pt1 | contig 16581 bp, 13 predicted proteins | sample 1504471 | NCBI WGS metagenome assembly FMSI01 (sample SAMEA4475357, study PRJEB15587) | soil metagenome | biome: Soil; feature: Field | place: India | collected 2015-03-11 | depth 0 m
ATATGGGTTGGGTCTGTCCAGACCAAATTAAACAATACTTGTAGATCTAAAAAATCTTGTTTAAAAAAATATCTTTGTACTTCTGAGAGTTTGCTTTCATCTAAATCTTTCCCTCTTTTTGATAACAACTCATAATATCTTGGTATAGGTTTAATCATTAACTCCCAGTTTGCCATGAAGAAATCTTTTAGAATTATACTTTTTTCATAAAGAGTAAGATCTTGAGGGTCCTTTAATGTAAGCTCTAAATGATACTCAGAAACACCCATAAGGTACATTTCTATCTGTTTTAATAAAGAAGGTGTGAGATTAAAGATGGGCTTAACTTTTTCAAAGCCTTCCAATATCTCAAGCATATCAAGATAGTCTTTAGTGCAGTGTAGTCTAACCCAGGGCATGCGAAATTTTTTTATTTCTGGGTCATAATATATAGGTTGATGCATGTGCCATAATAAGGCTATATTTAACGGGTAGTGATGCATTAATTCTTTGGCCTTTTATCTATTACTCTTTTTGCTTTTCCTTCAACTTTAGGGAGACTATCTTGAGGAAGCAAGGTAATGTCTAGAGATAAACCCAGTACTGCCAGTATAGATTCTTTAATTTTTTTATGGAGATCTTCTTTTTTCTTTGGGTTATTGTATATCTCCTTCTCTATCTCTATTTGTAACTCCAGAGAATCAAGTCTTCCTCTTTTATCAACAATAAGCTGATATTGATGTTTCACCCCTTCAATTGAAAATACAACATCTTCTATCTGTGATGGGAAGACATTCACACCTTTTATAATTAACATATCGTCACTTCTGCCTTTGACCCTTTCCATTCTGCACATTGTTCTACCACAAGAACACTTTTCATAGTTAAGAATAGTTAAGTCTTTAGTTCTATATCTAATAAGGGGTAGGGCTTCCTTACTAAGTGTTGTAGCCACAAGCTCACCTTTTTGTCCTTCCTTTAGAACATCCAGTGTTTCACCATCTATAATCTCGGGTATAAAGTGGTCTTCCCAAATATGAAGTCCACTCTTAAAAACACACTCTCCTGAAAAACCAGGACCTATTATCTCAGAAAGTCCGTAGTTATCAGTTGCTAAGATCCCCATTTTCTCTTCTATCTCTTTTCTCATGCTTTCGGACCAGGGTTCAGCCCCAAAAAAACCTAGTTTAAGCCCTAATTTTTTTAAATCAAAACCCATCTCCACGGCAGTGTCGTATATCTGTAAGGCATAGGAAGGGGTACAGACAAGTGCTGTAGTTTTAAAATCTCTAATAGTCAAAATCTGTCTTTGCGTATTACCTGTAGATATTGGTATTACAGTAGCCCCAACTCTCTCTGCACCATAATGCATCCCAAAAGCTCCAGTAAAAAGACTATAGCCAAAGGCTATCTGTACAATATCCTTATTGGTTAATCCACCAGCAGTAAGCACCCGTGCTGTTAACTCTGACCATGTTTTTATATCATTTCTTGTATAGCCTACAACTGTTGGTATCCCAGTAGTACCCGAAGAGGAGTGTACTCTTACAACCTTTCTTAATGGTTCTGCAAAAAGGCCATAGGGAAATGCTTTTCTTAGATCATCCTTTGTGGTAAAAGGCAGCTTTGAGAGATCTGATAATTTTTTTATGTCCTTAGGCTTTACACCAGCTTTGTCAAATTTCTCTTTATATAGGGGGACATTTCTATAAACTTTTTCAACGACATACTTTAATCTTTCTAGTTGATGAGATTCAAGCTCTTTTCTTGATAGGCATTCTCTTTTTTTGTTGAAATAGTTAACTTTCATAATCAATCACTATAGGTTTGATTTTGATTGAACAAGCTTGAGAAGATAAAAGTCTGCATTAGATGTTTCCAATTTTTTATAAATCTCTTTGGCTTCTTGAATATTATTTTTCTTCTCTTGGATGAAGGCCTCTTTTAACAACATCTCTTCTTTGAGGAACTTTGGAATATTGTTATCAATTGCTTTTGCATATTTTAATGCTTCATCAAGGTTTCCTTCTTTTATTAGTATATCAACCATAAGAATCCTTGCATTTCCTCTTAGATAGGCGTCTTTAATCTTTTCAGCTCTTTTTAGCTCCATCTTTGCATTAGCTAAACTATTTTCTTCTTTATAAATCTTGGCAAGAAAAAAAGATGCATAATCCTTAGCATCGGTGAAGCGTGTATTTTTAATATCCCCAAGAAGCTTCTTTCGATTAGTGAGGTCTGTCTCATCTAATGCTTTTGATAACTGAGCAAAACCAGATACGTTTACCTTTCTAACATAATAAAAGGAAAAGCTTGTTATTAAAACTAAAATTATTGCTATAACGGAGCCAATAAGAAAGGTTGACTCATTTTTTTTTATATATTCTAGTACTTTGGCGCTAAAGGTTATAAACTCGTCTGGTTGCTTCAAAACAGTTTTTTTAGAGACCTTTATCTTTTTTGTCATTTATCCTCCAGCTTTTATTTTCATAAGCATTAAATATAATTTAAAGAGCTTTTAAAGTCAATAACTCAAAATTTACCCATGTAACTTGTTAGGTAGAAGATCCCTATATTATTCAGCTAATATTTTAAGCCCTTTAAACTATACTTACAAAATTTTTAGGAAAAAGAAGAGGTATTTTTTGCAATTATTGTAATAAATTTAGCTGAGAAACAACAGCGAATCCTGTCTCATTGAAACAGAAGTTTTCTCTTGAACAAAAAATCTTTGAATAGGTACGATTAGGAAACTGATTAAACTCGAATTTTCCCAAAAGGTCTGTTGTATCTTGTTGATACCACGTTTGGTCAATCTTAACCTCAACCCAGCTATGATCTATTATCTCCCCTTTCATTTTTATCTGTCCGATTATTATTCTCACATCATCTTTTTCTATGCCTAAGGCTCTATAGAGAGAAGCAAGCAATATTGACTTTCCTAAACAATTTGTATATCTGTTAGCTATGGTATTTTGAATAGAGGTATCTGATACCATAGGAAAAAATTCTATAAAATCTCTTACATAGTAGTAGGCTTCTGGTAAACTAGTAATTTTAGAAAGGAGTGGTTTAAGCTGCGGTGACTCAGGGGTTATAAGATTTTGATAATTAACAGGTTCAATGGTAATTATACCTTCAAAGCCTTTATTTTTTTCTTTTTTCCATGTACTCCAGCCTGCAAACAAAAATAGTAATAATAGAAAAAGTGAAATTAAAAATTTCTTAATAATTAGCACTTATTAATTTAAACAAAAAAAATTTTTTATGTAAAGAAAAATCTATAATTTTTGACAAAAAATTTTTTGTGGTTATAATTTGATTATGATTAAATATGACGAAGAGAAATTAGCTATTTGTCTTTGTGAGGACTGTCCTACTCATTTAAAACCTGTTTTTCCAAAAAATGATGGGGTTTTTTGCGCCACAGGTAAGTCAAAGGAGAGTTTGACTAAAAAGGGATGTCTTTGTAAGAAGTGTCCTCTCTATAGTGACTATGGACTTAGGGGTTCCTTTTTTTGTATAGAAGGAGCCTCGGATTAAACAGATAATTTTGATAAATTATCTATTTAATCAATAATTTTTATCAACTCAAAGGTGCTTTTGTCTTCAATTTTTCCTTTCATTTTCTACTCAAAAGATTTAGAATATTAAATTCCTATGTGTAGAAGAGATATGGCAGTTGTTCTTGTGTCGGGAGGGATGGATAGTTGTGTTACAGCATCTATCGCAGCTATTGATTATAGTCTTGCCTTTTTACATGTAAACTATGGACAGAGAACAGAAAAAAGAGAGGAAAAGGCTTTTAATGACCTCTGTGATTTTTTTAAACCCTTAAAAAGGCTTATAGTTGATATTTCTTATTTAAAGCAGATAGGTGGCTCCGCCTTGACCGACGAAAATATAGATATACCAACAAACAGGATATCGAAAGACAAGATACCTGTTACCTATGTGCCTTTTAGAAATGCCCATTTATTATCTATAGCTGTTTCTTGGGCTGAGGTAATAGGCGCAAAAAGGATTTATATCGGAGCAGTAGAAGAAGATAGTTCAGGTTATCCAGATTGTAAAGAGGGATTCTTTAATGCCTTTCAGTTAGCAGTTAAAGAAGGGACTAAACCTGAGACTGATATAAAGATAGCTACGCCTCTTATAAAGAAAACAAAAGCAGAGATAGTTAAGATAGGTATGCACTTGGGAAGCCCCTTAGAGCTTAGCTGGTCTTGTTATAAAAGTGAGGAGATAGCCTGCGGAGTATGCGAAAGCTGTTTACTTAGACTTAAAGGATTCAAGGAAGCAGGTTATGAAGATAAAATACCTTATAGGGAGTAAAAATAATGGACTATAAAACAACTCTTAACCTTCCTGTTACTAACTTTCCCATGAAGGCTAATCTTACACAAAACGAGCCAGAAAGGTTAAAAAAATGGAAGAAGTTAGAAATTTACAAAAAAATGAGAGAAGAAAGAAAAGGTAAAAATTTATTTCATTTACACGATGGACCTCCTTATGCAAACGGCAATATCCATATAGGGCATGCAGTTAACAAGATATTAAAAGACTTAGTTGTTAAGTATTATTACAAAGAGGGCTATGATACACCCTATATTCCAGGATGGGACTGTCATGGGCTTCCTATAGAGTTACAAGCTGAAAAAACTATTGGCAAAAGCAAGAAAGAGATAACTAAACTGGAGATTAGAAGGTTTTGCCGAGAATATGCAAATAAATATGTAAAAATTCAGTCTGATGAGTTTGAAAGGCTTGGAGTTATTGGAGATTGGGAGAATCCTTATATTACAATGTCCTATGACTATCAAGCAAATATAGTGAGAGAGTTCGCCAATTTTGTTAAAGAAGGGGTTGTTTACCGAAGCAAGAAACCTGTTTATTGGTGTATATCATGCAATACTGCTTTAGCTGAAGCGGAAGTTGAGTATGATGATCATACGTCTCCGTCAATATATGTTAAGTTTCCCATTAAATTAGATATCTCTAATATCTTTCCGGAACTAAAAAATAAAAAGGTCAGCATTATAATTTGGACAACAACACCATGGACCTTACCTGCTAATAGGGCTATAGCAGTTCATCCTGATTATGATTATGTTTTTGTAGAGACTGTGACAAAAGAGGTTTATGTAGTTGCAAAAGAGCTCTTTGAAAAGTTTTCGGAACTTTTTTCTGAAAAATTAAAGATTATAACTGAGGTAAAAGGTGAAAATCTTAAAGGTATAGTTTGTGAGCATCCCTTTGAGGAAGTTGATTCTTTAGTTCTTCCTGCTGATTTTGTTACCCTTGATACAGGAACAGGTTGTGTTCATATAGCACCTGGGCATGGACAAGAAGACTATGAGCTTGGTTTAAAGCACAATATTGAGGTCTATGCCCCTGTCGATCAGGATGGTAAGTTCTTTAAAAGTGTAAAATACTTCGGTGGTACTAAGGTTTTCGCTGCTAATGAGGAGATAATAAAAAAGCTAAACGAGTTGGGCAAGCTCATTGCTTCTCAAAATATTAGTCATTCCTATCCACATTGCTGGAGATGCAAAGAGCCCATCATCTTTAGAGCTGAAGAGCAGTGGTTTATCTCGATGGACAAGACATCTTTAAGAAAGACCGCTCTTTTTGAGATAGATAAAGTAAAATGGATACCCTCATGGGGTAGAGATAGAATTTATAATATGATTGAGGGCAGACCAGACTGGTGTATATCAAGGCAAAGGTCATGGGGAGTTCCTATTATTGCCTTTCAATGTAAAGGTTGTGGTGAGTATATCTTAGATTCAGAGTTAATTGAGAGGGTAGCGAGTCTTTTTGAGAACTATGGTGCCGATATATGGTTTGAGAAACCTGCACAGTTTTTTCTCAACGACTATAAATGTGCTACCTGTGGTAGCAAAGATTTTGAAAAGGAAGAAGATATTTTGGATGTGTGGTTTGATTCTGGGGTCAGCTTTTCCTATCTTAAGAGTAAATATAATTATGAACATCCTGTAGATATGTATTTAGAAGGCTCAGATCAGCATAGAGGATGGTTTCACAGTTCCTTGCTTGCAAGTTGTGTAAGTTATAAAAGAGCACCCTACAAATCAGTTTTAACTCATGGTTTTGTTGTTGATGCAGAAGGTAGGAAGATGTCTAAATCTCTGGGAAATGTAATATCACCTCAAGATATCATATCGAAATATGGAGCAGAGATATTAAGAATATGGGTTGCCTCGGAGGATTATAGGGAAGATATAAGGATATCTCAAGAGATATTGGAAAGACTAGTAGATTCATATAGAAGGGTTAGAAACACCTTCAAGTATATGTTAGGTATTCTCTCCGATTTTGATGCCGAGAAAAATTATATTGCCTATGATGACCTTTCACCTCTTGACAAGGCAATTTTAAACCGTCTTTATAAGCTCGATAATAAAGTAAGAAGAGCCTATCGAAGCTATGAGTTTCATACTGTTTTTCATAGTATCCATAACTTCTGTGTAAAGGATTTGAGTTCCCTATATTTGGATATACTTAAGGATAGAATGTATGTTTTATCTGGTGATGATAAAAAAAGACGGGCATCACAAACCGTCGTCTTTGAGATAACAAAAACCTTAGCCCTTCTTCTCTCTCCAATACTGTCTTTTACTTGTGATGAGGTTTGGGAGCATTTTAATCTAAAAGGCAAGAAAGAATCTATTCTTTTAGAGAGTTTTATAGATCTGCCAGCTTTCTATGAAAATGATGAGATTGAAAAGTTTTTTAATGCTTTGTTATTAATAAGGGAAGATGTACAGAAGGCTTTAGAAGATGCAAGAAGAAGAAAGATTATAGGACATTCTCTCGATGCAAAGGCGATACTCTATATCACTGATGAGCACAAAGATATCATTTCAAAATATTTCGAAGAACTTAGAGAGATTCTTATACTCTCTCAGGTGGAGATAAAATTTGAAGGTAAGGGCTATTATAAAGGTGAGCTAAGCAATATAACAATTGATATCTATAATGCTGACGGTAAAAAATGTGAAAGATGTTGGGTCTTTGATACGACCGTTGGTGACGATATGGAACATCCAGCTATATGCAAGAGATGCAGGGATGTAGTAAGTGTATAAAAAGAATTTAGTTTTTTACCTAACTTTATGCTTAGTTTTTTTGGCCGATCAAGCTACAAAGTATATAGTTAAAAAAACTTTCCAACAAGGTGAAGTTTTAAAATTACTGCCCTTTTTTAACTTAACCTATGTGGAAAACAAAGGTATCGCCTTTGGTATATTTCACAGGGGAGGTGAATTGAAACAGATTATCCTCCTTTTATCTACTGTTTTTGCCATAGCATTGCTTTTTTATCTTTTTTACTCCATAAAAGATGACTCTAAAAAAAGGGCTGTTGTTTTTGGATTGATAGCAGGTGGGGCCTTGGGTAATTTATACGATAGAGTTTTTTATGGTGCTGTTGTAGATTTTCTAGAGATCTATTATAAAAGTTTCCATTGGCCTGTTTTTAATATAGCTGATACCTTTATTACCATTGGTATTATTCTGATTTTTTTCTTTCAAATTGTTAAGAAGGAGCATATTATCTAAAATGTTTCCAGAGATATTTAGGATAGGGCCTTTAGCGATACACACTTACGGTCTCTTCATAGCTTTTGGTGTTATAATATCTTTATATCTCGTGAAAGTTGAGAGTAATAGGGTAGGTCTTAACAGTCAAAGGATTGTAGATATACTTTTCTGGGCTATTTGGGTTGGTATCATAGGCAGCAGAGTTTTTTATTTTTTGTATTTTCCTTCAGACTTTTTAAAAGACCCTTTCGAGTTTTTTAGAATATGGAAGGGAGGGCTTGTATTTCATGGCGGGCTTTTATTCGCTATACCTTTTATCATTATTCTTTTTAAAAGAGAAAAAATACCTATATTAAGGACACTTGATGTTGTTGTAATATTTGTCCCCTTAGCCCATTTTTTTGGCAGGTTGGGATGTTTTTTTGCAGGTTGTTGTTATGGTAAGGTCTGTGAGCTACCTTGGGCTGTAATATTTAGAAACCCGTTAACTTTAGCGCCAAAAAATATTCCTTTACATCCTGTTCAGTTATACGAAGCCTTTCTAAATTTTTTACTATTCTTTTCTTTATACCTTTCGAGAAAGAAGATTACAAAAGAAGGAATGATGTTGGCTCTATATTTAATAGGCTATGGTTCAATTAGATTTTTTACGGAGTTTTTTAGAGGAGATTTAAGAGATATCCATGGTGGATTTTCAACAGCCCAGTGGATAAGTCTTGCCTTCATTGTTACTGGTGCCATTTTGATTACTGTAAAAAAAATACACAAAAGAAATATCTGAAAAAATTTAAACAAAACATTACATTTTCGTCAAATTTTCTTAGATACAATCAAAAACTATTAAATGACATAAAAATCAATATTTCTTAATTTTTTGATTATCTTCTTTAGTCAAAATAAGAGCATATTTAGTTAACCATATGAAGAATGTCTTATTTATTACAAAATATGCACAAAATTAAAATGTTTTTAAAAACATTAACAATAAGTTTAAAATTTGTTGGTTCCAGTAACTTTAAAAGACTATATGACTATTTTTTGTGCAAAAATAGTTTGCTAAAAGTTTGTAAATGCTATTTTTTTAATTATTGCATAAAAAATATATAAAAAAAGTTATTGATTTTAAAGGATTTTTAATGATATAAGAGATAGAAAAAATTAGGAGGTTTTTTTATGATTCAGTGGCCCAAAACAAATGATGTTTTAGGAACTACAAACCGTGGCAACCCCTGTGAGTCTGGCTTATGTACCCTATGTCGTGCCGACTGTCAGGGTAGATGTGAGACTTGGCTTTCTTCTATGGTTGGAAGAAAACTGCTCTACCCCCGTGATTTTGGATATGTTACTGCAGGAAGCGCAAATAATACTGCCATTGGGGTTAACTACAACTCTTTAAGAATTCAGGGTTATAATTATGGCTCAAAGGGATTACCAAAAGGTCTATCGAGCTCTCCAGATGATTGTATCTTCCCAAATGTTTCCATCGAAACATCCTTTGGAAATAAAGTTCAAACTAAATGTAGAGTACCTGTAATGACTGGTGCTCTTGGGTCTACCTTTATAGCTGCTAAGTACTGGGAGTCTTTTGCTGTTGGTGCAGCTTTAGTCGGATTTCCAATCGTTGTTGGTGAAAATGTTGTTGGTGTTGATAAAAAAGCAGAGTTTAAAGACGGAAAGGTTGTAAAGGCACCAGAACTTGATAGAAGGATTGACACCTTTTTACGTTATTTTGATGGATACGGTGCTATAATTGTTCAGTTAAATGTTGAAGATACAAGAAATGGTGTGGCAGAGTATGTTATTGATAAATACGGCGATAAAGTTATCATCGAGCTTAAATGGGGGCAGGGTGCAAAAGACATAGGAGGCGAGATACAGGTTAATGATTTAGAGTATGCTTTGTTCTTAAAGAAAAGAGGATATGTGGTAGATCCAGATCCAACAATTCCCGAGGTACAAGAGGCCTTTAAACATAGGGCAATACGTTCTTTTGCAAGACATAGCAGGTTAGGTTATACAGATCTTAATGATGTTTCAGATGTTCAAGAGGCCTTTAATAAGGAAGTTAAAAGACTTCGTAAGTTAGGTTACAAAAGAATTACTCTAAAAACAGGCTCCTATGGTATGGAAGCCCTTGCAATGTCGATAAAATTTGCTTCTGAAGCAGGTCTTGATTTACTGACAATTGATGGTTCAGGCGGCGGAACAGGTATGAGCCCCTGGAATATGATGGAAACTTGGGGAGTTCCCTCCCTATTTTTACATGCAAAGTCCTATGAGTATGCATCAATACTTGCTACACAGGGAAAAAATGTAATAGATATGGCCTTTGGAGGCGGTTTAGCAAGGGAAGATCATATTTTTAAGGCAATAGCTTTAGGCGCACCTTTCACAAAACTTGTATGTATGGGAAGAGCAACAATGATACCAGGCTTCTTAGGTGCAAATATTGAGGGTGTATTAAAACCAGAAAAGAGGGCAGAGCTTAATGGAAACTGGGATAAGCTTCCAGCATCTGTAACTGCTATTGGTAGTCAACCAGAAGAGATATTTGCTTCTTACTATGATGTAGAGAAAAAAGTTGGTAAAAATGAGATGAAAAATGTACCCTATGGAGCTATAGCAATCTGGACACTAATGGATAAGCTTTCTGCAGGCTTACAGCAGTTGCTTGCTGGTGCAAGAAAGTTTACTATTAAAGAGATATCAAGAGATGATCTATTTGCTGCCAATCGTGAGACAGCACAAGAAACAGGCATTCCATTTATTACCGATGCCTTAGATGAAAGTGCAAAAAAGATACTTCGTAGCTAATTAAGCTGGGGCACCTTCTTAGGTGCCCTCTAATTTTTTATATAGTGATTTTTTATAACCACTGGTACTACACAAAAATATCTTCTCTTTTAATATTGTATTTTCTCATCAGATTATGAAAAGTTGGTCTTGGTATTCCTGCAAGCTCTGCGGCCTTTTTTACATTTCCCATAGTTTGTTTGAGATATTTCTTAAGTAAGTTTCTTTCAAAAATGGCCAGTTGTTCTTCTCTCTGTTCCCATAAATTCTTATTGGAATTAATAAAGTTAACTTCTGGTGTTATAGATTGTATGTGGATAGGAAAATCTTTTAGTTTTAGCTCATCTCCTTGGGCAAGAATTATTGCTCTTTCTACAACATTAGCAAGCTCTCTTATGTTTCCAGGCCAATCGTAGGCCTTTAGGTGCTTTATAATCTCTTTCTCGTAAGATATTATCTTCTTACCTAACTTTTTTGAGTTGGTCTCTATAAGATAGTGTAGAAAATATGGCAGGTCTTCCTTTCTATCTCTCAAAGGGGGTAGATGAATACTAAATACATTCAACCTATAATATAAATCTTCTCTAAATTTTCCTTCTTCTATGAGCTGTTCTAAGTTTCTGTTTGTTGCAGCAATGACTCTGGCATCTATCTTCTTAACTTCGTTACTACCTACCGGTCTAATCTCGCCGTTTTGAAGAACTCTTAATAACTTTGTCTGAAGATTAATGGGCATATCTCCTATCTCATCAAGAAATATTGTACCATTATGTGCTACTTCAAATAATCCTTTTTTATTTTCCAAGGCTCCGGTAAAAGCACCTTTTACATGACCAAAAAGCTCACTTTCTAATAAATTTTCTGTTAAGGTAGTACAATTAACAGTTATCATAGGTCTATCATTTCGGGACGATTTCTGATGTATAAGTGTTGCTACCATCTCTTTACCGGTTCCACTTTCACCTCTAAGTAGTACTATAGCATTAGTGTGGGCAACTTTTTCAATTTGTTCCCAGATCTCTCTCATTTTGTGTGTTTTACCAAGTATAAAGCTAAACTCTTTATCTTTATATAGTTCTTTTTGAATTATCTTGTAATCATTTAAAAGATTAATATTGTTGACTGAAATCTTGTTTAACAAGTAAGGAAGACACATTTCTATCTCAGCTAAACCCATAACTACTGCTCGTGCCTTCTCATAACAGTTGTCATAACCACAGGCACCACAATTTAAGTTTTCACCACCATTGTATGTCTTCATCTCATCTAAAATGCTCTTAATATCTTCTTCTTTTGGCTCCACAAAGATTAGTCTGTCTTTAGGAGAAAAAGTCTTCTCAAGGCCTATCTTAGGTATTACCTTCTCTTCATTCTCCCCTTGAAAATAATAATCTTTAATATATCTTTTTACCCTTTCTGCCCTCTCATAAATTGTTCCTCTATCTTTCATCATTGGACCATCTATACAACCCTTGCAAAAAAGTATGTCTACAAATCTTGGGTTAATCTCGTTTTTTTTGAGAGAATGGAGGAAACTTAGGACCTCATCTTTTCCATCAATCACAAGAATATCACTATCAAGAATGTCTGTTCCTATTGAAGCAGTTTTTAGAAGTCCGCCTGAAAGTGCAAATGCCCTGCCAATTCGTGGAAAATATCCATCAAAATCTGAAAAACTTTTTCTTTTTGGGTTTATATCTCTTATAATAAACTCTTCGTCAAGCTCTTTGAAAGTTAATACTGAATCAATTGCGTAACCATCATCTTTTATCTCGCTTTTTTTTGCTATACAAGGCCCAATAAAAAAAACAAGAGCTTTATCAATCTTTTCTTTAATTAACCTTCCCATGGCAATCATAGGTGATGCGATGGGTATTAGATTATTAATTAGCTCTGGATAGAACTTAGCTATTAAATTTACTATAGCAGGACAGGGAGATGAGATATAGGTCTTTTTTTCCGTTGTCTTAGCATTAATATTAATAATAAACTCTTTGTATTTATCAATTATAATCTCAGCACCATAGGCAGCTTCATACACATAATTAAATCCTAATTTTCTTAGGGCAGAAACTACTTGAAGAGGGTGTACATCTTGGTAATAAGAGACAAATGAAGGGGCAAGGAGGGCAACTGTTTTTTTATTCTTCTTCAGCGCCTCTTCTATTGTTAGACCATTTTGTATTTCTTTAGCTTCCTGTGAACAGACTTTTAAACAGTTGCCACAGACTATGCAGTTTTCTTGAATTACATAAGCTTGTTCGTTGTAAACCTTTATAGCTTTAACTGGGCATCCTCTAATACAGGAATAACATTTTTTACAAAGGCCCTCTTTTGTCTGTATAATCATTTATAAGCTCCTAAAGGGTTCTAAGGCTTTTTCATTTATTCCATAAAAGTTTGAGATAAAAACACCATAATTTATAAAGGGAACTCCCATAGATTTAAACTTTTCTATCCTTGAGCTCATATCCCTTGAGGTTAACATACATCCACCACAATGAAGCACTAACCTTACGTCTGATAGATCTTCCCATGTAGGCATTAATCCATTTAAAAATTTAAATTTAAGTTTTTTTCCTGTTTTTTGTGCCAACATCTCAGGTAATTTTTCCCTTGCCATATCTCCTTCCTGTTGGTGGTGTGTACAGGCTTCAATAATGGCTATGGCATCTCCATCAGAGATATTGTCCAGATACTTAAGTCCTTCCAGTGAGAAAGTCAGGGCATTTTTATAATTTGCAAAGAGTATTGAAAAGGATGTTAAGAAGGTCTGTGGTGGAACCTTGCTGCATATCTCGTTAATAACCTGACTGTCGGTTATTATAAGTTTTGGTGGAACTATTAGGTTTTTTAAAGTTGCCTCTAACTCTTCTGGTTGAATAACAGTAAGCTTTATATGTTTTTCTAATGCCTCTCTCATAATGGCCACTTGTAAAGGTTTTAATCTACCTTTGGGATAGGCCTTATTTACCGGGATAATAAGCATAAGCTCGTCACCCTCTGAGATAAGACCATCAAGTATGGATTTTTCCTTATCTTCTGATAATTTTTCTCCTATAAAAATCTTTATCTTTTCTAACCCCTCCGATGTAATTGCTGAACAAAAAAAAGCAGGGATACTCTTGTTTTTATTAGAAAAAAATAAAATATCTTTTTTTTCAATAAAAAGGTCTTTTGAAGGTTTTTCAAGATCCACTTTATTAAAAATAAAAGCGTAGGGGATAGATAGAGCTTCTAACAAGTCTATATATTTTTGTTCTTCCGAAGAGATATAAAAGTTATTATAGGATGGTTGAAAAACAAAAAATACAAAATCAGTTTTTTTAATGATTTCTTCAGTTCTTTTTAGACGTTCTTCTCCTAATATAGTTTGGTCATCGATACCAGGTGTATCAGTGAAAAGCAAAGGTCCTGCTGGCAATATCTCCATTGCCTTTTCTGTATGGTCTGTTGTAGTCCCCGCTAAAGGGGAAACAATAGATACTTTTTGTCCTGTTATGGCATTGATTAGACTTGATTTGCCCGTGTTGATTTTACCTATAAAGGAAACTCTTTTTCTCTCTGATTTGGGTGTTTCAGTGAACATTTATGGACCTCCTTTCGCCCTTTGAAGGGGAAATCTTTAAACCCTTTTCATATAATATTTTTTTTATTTTCTCTATTGATAATGGTGTTTTTCCATCGTAAATTCTGTAATTTTTTCTAAGTCTCTTTGGAGTAAAGTTGGGCATAATAACATTACAGCCACATTCAAGGGCTTCAGAAAGGGATTTTTCACCACCTAAAGTGTATAAGGCAGTTGTAGCTGGAATATTAAGATCTTCAAGAATTATTCTTGCAAAGGTTAGTATTTTAATGACAAGTTCAGTATTAGCTGCAGCGTAGTTAGAAAAAGGTGTCCCTTTAGCGGGTAGAAAAGGACCAATAGCAGCCATATCACAATCAAGTTCTTTCATAAGAAAAATGTCTCCAATATAATCCTCTAAACTGGTATAGGGTAACCCGATAATATTACCGAGACCAACCTTATATCCAATTTTCTTTAATATTTCATAATTTTTAAGTCTATTCTTCAAAGAATCATCAGGATGTAAAGCTTTATAGGCTCTATCATTTGAGGTTTCGTGCTTGATTAAATATCTATCAGCACCTGCATCGAAAAAGGCCTTATAATCATCATAACTACGTTCACCGATACAAAGTGTAATGGCACAGTCCATATCTTTTTTAATCTCAGATATTATCTCAACAATAGCTTCTCGTGAATAATATAAATCTTCTCCTGACTGTAAAACTATAGTTTTTATACCTCTTTTGTATATTTTTTGAGCCGATTTTTTGATATCTTCTTTATTCATCCTGTATCTTACTATCTTGTTTGACTTTCTTATGCCACAGTATAAACAGTCTTTGCGGCAATGATTTGAAAATTCGATTATCCCCCTAAGAAAGACTTCGTTGCCATAGATTTGATTTTTTTTCTTTAGAGCTATCTCTTTATATTTATATAAATTAGTATCCATTGAAGTAATAATTTTCTTTATTTCATTTATGTTAAACATATACATCCATCTTTCCAGAAAAAACTTCCTCTATCTTATCTTTATATTTTTTTACTCTGAGCTTTTCAATTTCATTATAAATAAAGTTATTTGCTTTAAGCCTTTTTTCTTCGTCAAAAAAATTTCTCACATACTCAGCTAAACTAAGTAATGAATTGATGTTGCAAAAATTTTTTATCTTACCTGTTTCTGCTAACTCCAAAAAATCCTCTCCTACTCTTCCTTTTCTATAGCAGGCAGTACAAAAGCTGGGGATTAACCCGTTTTCTATAAGTGTCTCAACCATCTCAGATAAAGTCCTCTCATCGGATATACAAAACTGATTGGCATCATCTTTAGATGTATAGCCTCCTGGTGTTGTTGATGATGCAGCACTTATCTGGGACACTCCTAAATTAAGAAGCCTATCTCTTAACTCCTTGGGCTCTCTTGTGGAAAGGATTATGCCTGTGTAGGGAACAGATATTCTTAAAACAGCAACTATATAGCTAAATAACTCATCATCAATTTTGTAGGGAGGGTTATAAGATAAGGGAGTGTTGACAGAGGGTTTAATTCTTGGAACAGAGATAGTATGCGGTCCTATAGAAAAATTGTTTTTTAGCTCTTCTATGTGTTTTAATAAGAAATATACCTCTTCATCTGGTTTAGAGAGTCCAAAGAGAACACCCATACCAATATCTTTAATACCCGCTTCAATAGCACGAAAAGGGGCATAATATCTAAAGTCAAAATCGCTTTTTAAACCTTGGGGGTGATATATTTTATAGAGCTCTCTGTTATAGGTCTCTTGAAATAACTGATATGTTCCTATGTTTGTCTCTTTTAAGGTTTTAAAGTCATAAAGAGTGAGTGGGGCTATATTAACATTAATCCTTCTTATATTGCTACCATTATATTTTATAGAATAGATATAGCATATGCTGTCGCAGATATAGTTTAAACTGTCACTTTCTCCTGACACCAAAAGTATACGCTTAACCCCTTGCTTCAAAAGGAAAGTGGTTTCATTATATATCTCTTCTTGAGACAGTTTTTTTCTCTTTATCTCTTTATTTTCTTTTCGAAATCCGCAATATAGACAGGAGTTAGTGCAAAAATTTGATATATATAGAGGAGAGAAAAGGACAACTCTCTTTCCATAAATCTTATTTTTTATTTTGTTTGCTAAAGAAAGGACCTTCTGCTGTGTAACTTTATCTTTACAGTTAAGAAGCTCGTAAGCCTCTTCTGCCGATAAACCCCGATATTTTTTCGCTCTTAAAAGGATATTTGATATCATAATATGTGAAAGTCAATACAATATGTAAAGAATATATTACACAAAAAGTTGTCATATTGACAATAAAAAATTAGTTTTAGTTAAAAAACAATATGAAATAGTGCCAAGATAATTTTATTAAGTTTAATCTTTTCTTTATTCCTTTGATTTATACTAAGTAGAGATAAAAAAATTCCGGGAAGGGGCTTGGCTATGCCCCGTTCCCGTTATAGTAGGGAGGGAAAGTATGTATATTTTTATAAGCAATATATGTGCCAATTGCAAAATTTTTTGTAGATGTTAAAAATATTATTTCTTAGTTTAAAATAATTATTGATAGCTATAAAAAATTAGATAGTTTTGTTCAGATTTACAAATAACAGCAGAGAGACTATGATTTTTATGATTTAAATTATT
>FMSI01028916.1_pt1 | contig 16530 bp, 12 predicted proteins | sample 1504471 | NCBI WGS metagenome assembly FMSI01 (sample SAMEA4475357, study PRJEB15587) | soil metagenome | biome: Soil; feature: Field | place: India | collected 2015-03-11 | depth 0 m
TCAACCGACGAGTTACAGGAGAGGGCGATGAGTCTAGAAACCGCTTACCGGAGAGGAAAAGCCAGCCTGTGGTATAGGGCTTACCCCTATATCTCGATATCTGTTCCGTTTCTCGTCATTGCGTTATTTACGATTTATCCTGTGCTGTATGCGGTGAGGATCAGTTTCTATCAATACATCCTCACCAAACCGAAAGACCATCCCTTTGTTGGCCTGGCGAATTACACCGAAGTCATCACCAGTTATTATTTCCGCAATTCATTGATCAACACGGCCCTTTATGCCGCCGCCGTGGTCATCGGTGTGACATTATTCGGCCTGGTGGTGGCGTCGCTGTTGAACAGCAAACTTAAAACCGCCGTGGCGCTAAGAGTTATCATTCTACTGCCCTGGGCCATTCCTACCGTTGTCGCTGGCCTGATCTGGAAGTGGATTTTAAACTCCGAATTTGGCCTCTTGAACGGCATTTTATATGCCCTGGGATTGATCAAGGAATATATCCCCTTTTTGGCCGACCCCAACTTGGCCAAGGTGAGCCTGATCCTGGCAGCCATATGGAAAGAAGGGCCCTTGGCGGCCATCTTCTTGTTGGCCGGCTTACAACTTATCCCCAATGAACTGTACGAAGCCGCCAAAATAGACGGCGGGGGTGCTTGGCGTATCTTCCGCCATATTACCCTGCCCTTGCTCCGGCCTATCCTGCTGATTGTGGTCATTTACGAAACCATTACCGCCATCCTGGTCTTCGATTTGATCTATGTGCTAACCGGAGGTGGGCCAGGTGATTCCACCTCGCTGATCTCTTGGTTCGCGTATGCCGAGATCTTTAAGAACTTGAACCTCGGTCACGGTGTGGCTCTGGCGGTGATTATTGCCATCATGATCTTGGCCCTCATCCTGGCGTACCTGCGCGTTATCCGACTTGAGGAAGTTACCTATAGTTGAGGTGGAAGATGAATAGTGCAATCCGAAAGCGCTTAGGATCCGGCTTGGCGAACCTATTGGTTATCATCCTGATCGTCTATATTCTCGGCCCCTTCCTGTGGATGGCGATCGCCAGTTTTCAGGGCGAGAACGAGTTGCTGAAGCGTCCCCCCTCGATCATCCCTCAAAACCCCACCCTGGATAACTATCGCTATGTCTTCACCGGCGAAATCCCGACTGCCTATGAGGTCAAGGGGCAACTGCGAAGCCGCATCTCGCAAGAGGCTCGCCTTATCGCGCCGGCTCTTAAAAACAGTTTTGTCGTCTCAGCGGTGGTCATGGTGGTCAATTTACTGCTGGGCACCCCGGCTGCCTATACCTTTGCAAGGCTGAAGTTCCGTGGCAAGCAGTTTTGGTACAACTTCATCCTGGGCAGTCGCCTCATGCCGCTCATCGCCGTGGCTATCCCTTACTACGTCATCATCAAAAACCTCAAGTTACTGGATACCTATTTGGGCTTGATTCTCATTTACTTGGCTCTGACGCTCCCGTTTACTATTTGGTTCCTCTCTTTGTACATCTCCAACCTGCCGCGCGAAATCGAAGATGCCGCCTTAGTGGATGGGTGTACCCCGCTTCAAGCCCTTCTCAACATTGTGCTCCCGCTGATGGCGCCTGGCTTGGTGGCGGCGGCGGCATTTGCGTTTATGACCTCTTACAACGAGTTCCTCTTCGCGCGCTTGATCACCCAATCCATAAAATCACAGACCGGCCCGGTGATCATCGCGTCCATTGCTGGTAATCCCGATGCGTCGTATTCGCTCATCTCGGTGTGCGTCACGTTAGGTCTTATTCCACCCCTGATCCTGGCAATCACCATGCGCAAATGGCTCACCGAAGGGCTTTCGGCTTCGATCACTTTCCGCTAAACGGAGGTCAAAAATGGGCGGGGCAAGCAACTTCAGGGCGGTTAAGGTTTACGAAGATACCCTTGAACTTCCCACGTATCTGATTAAGGGCGAGAATCCCAACCCGGTTTTTCGCTCCCAATACGGCGTCGCGCTCATCTACCCCTATACCCTTTTAGATCACATTGATTCTCGTCCCACGCTTAAGACGTACCGCGCGCTGGTGCTGGAAAATGCCTACCTACGTGTGACGGTCATCCCAGACCTCGGCGGACGGGTCTATTCCGTGTTCGACAAGGTTTCGCAGGCCGAGGTGTTCTATAAAAATCACGTCGTTAAGTTTTCTCCGCTGGCGATACGGGGGGCATTCTTCTCCGGCGGCATCGAATTCAGTTTCCCCGTTGCCCATGCCCCCACCACCGCGGACCCCGTCAACTGGTCCATCCGTCAGAACGCAGATGAAAGTGCCAGCATTTCCTTCGGGGGCATCGAACATCTTTCACGCATGAAATGGATGGTCACGTTGACCCTTTTCCCCGATCGGTGTGCGCTGGCGCAAGACGTCACCCTAACCAACCCCTACTTCTTGCCCGGGCGATACCATTACTGGACCAATGCCTCGCTCGATGCCGATGACCAGACCGAGTTCATCTATCCCTTCCGCCGCGCGCGGTCCTATGAGTTTTCGGGTTCCGCTCCCTGGCCTATGGCGCGACTTGATCTGATTCGCGACGACCCCGGCCTGCCCGGGATGGAAGGCACCCCCAAGTGGCCGGTGGACATCATGCACGATCCGCTCAATCTTCGCTGGCAGAAAAACATTCTCACCCACCTCTCCGTCTTTGGGCGCGACATCACGTGGAATTTCTTCGGCGCCTGGCAGCATTCCAAGAACCGCGGTTATGTCCACTGTGCCGACCCGCGCTTTGTGGCTGGGATGAAGTTGTGGTCGTGGGGGAATGCACCCATCGGCATCGTGAATCAATCGGCGTTGACGGATGACGGTTCCTTATACGCCGAGACGCAGTGCGGCGCCTTGGAGACGCAACTGGACTTCGACTTTCTGTCCCCATTTGCCACCAAATCCTGGCGGGAGTGGTGGGTGCCCCTGCGCGGCATCAACGGCGTCTCTTGTGCCAATGAAGATGTGGCCGTTAACATCCGTCTCATGCCTACCCATTCGGATCCCTATACTTACCAGTTAGTGCTTGGGGTATGTCCGGCACGCGCATTTCCAGGGGTCGAGATCATCCTACGAACCCCCAATCAGACCCTCATTGCGGAGAAGAGGGACATTGCGCCTGAGCACCCGGCGCAGATGAGCCGCGAGGTGGATACGCGTGGGATTGCCGATAACCCGCTCATCGTGCAGATCTTTGATGCCCAGGGGAAGGTGCTTCTGGACTACGTCTTCGATCGAAAGCCCTCGCGCCGGGCACAAGAAGAAGAGGCCTCTAAGACCTTCGCTCCCACTAAGCGTTCCTACTATGAACAGGGGCTGTATTACGAGAAATTAGATCAGCGCGATCATGCCATCACCTACTACCGCAAGGCGCTGGAAGAAAATCCCAATCATCCTCTGGCTAATTTGCGCTTGGGCTTGCTCTATGTGCGAGCCGCGGATTTCCAGCGGGCTTCACGCCACCTTCAAACCGCGTTGTCGAATGCGGTGGATGACGCGCGCTATTTCCTGGGGTTCATTGCCACCCAACAGAACCACATTGATGAAGCCTTCGACCAATTCCGCTCGCTGCCTGCCGCGTCCGATCTTTACGTCCCGGCCCATGTCAATATCGCCGGGCTGTTGATCCGGCAAAATCGCCTTGATGAAGCCATTACCACGGTTACCCGAGTGTTAGAGGCTAAGCCGGAGGTCGCAGTATTGCATGTGCTTCTGGGGACCCTTTACCGCAAAGCCGGACATCCGACTAAGGCTGCCGAGGTTCTCGGTCGGGCTGTCCAGATGGATCCGCTCAACCATGCGGCACTGTGGGAACTGGGGCTTATTACCGGGGATGCGCAGTATCACCAAACATTAACCCGCTTACTGAGCGATGACCGCCAATACATCCTTGATTTGGCGGGCTATTACATTGGCTTTGGTTGCTATAAGGATGCACTTCAGGTACTGGAGCGGTTTAAAGCACTTTACCCGTATCCGATGCTCGGCTATTTGGGGTATTGGATCAACCACGCGCTCGGGCGCGAGGCGCAGGCCCAGGAATGGTATCAGTGGGCGCGGGACTGCAAGCCGGATCTGTGCTTCCCTAGCCGTTTAGAGGAAATTCTGGCACTGCTCACTGCCATCGAACACCATCCGGATGATTTCAAGGCGCACTACTATCTCGGGAATTTCCTCTATGCCCGCCAGCGGTATGACGAGGCCATTCAATGTTGGGAGAAGGCCGCTCAGGGCATGGGTGATTTTGATGTCCTCTACCGCAATCTCGGCTGGGCAATGTGGAAATATAAAGAAGATCCCTTACGCGCAGTTGAATACTTTGAACGGGCGCTGGCCATTAACCCCTTAAACCAAGACCTGTACTTACACCTGGATGATCTGTATAAACTGTTGGGGCGCCAGGCAGACCGCCGGAAACTCTTAGAACGCATCGAAGCCCTGCCCGACCTGCGCGAAGATGTGCGCAAGCGGCGGGTGTTGATGCTGGTGGAATTGGGGGAGGAAGATAAGGCGTTATACATCATGCAGAATGAGACGTTTGTCCCGCTGGAGATGGATCAGACCTTCCATGATGTATATGTCCAAGCGCTCTTACAGCGTGCCGAGAAGCATCTCCAAGCGGGGCGGCCAGAGCAAGCCATTGAAGACTACCAGAAGGCGCTAGAATATCCGGTCAATTTGGGGGTAGGACAGCCGCCGGATCTCAAGCAAGCCCAAATTTATTACCTGCTGGGACTGGCTTATGAGCGCATTGGGCGCTATCAAGACGCCCTCGATGCATGGTACTGCGCGGCGAAGGAATATCATCCCAGCCACTCTGCTCTCTATCCCTATGTGGAAAGCGCCCTGGACAAGATCAATCGTTACACCGAGTTAGGGCTGGAGCCATCCGAATCCGTACGAATCACTCAATCCCATCGCTAAGGAGGTAATCCATCATGAAAGTCTTATACGCCGGTGACGCCTGTTCAAAGATTGGCCCTGTGTTTGTTGCGTCCCCCTTTAACCTTGAGGTGAAAGGTTTCTCCCATCATATCTGGGGGCAGCCTTTGATTGATGCATTGAAGCAGGGGGGAATCGAGGTCGTCCATATGACCAATGAACAAGCCATTTCCGATTTTCCGCGCACCGTTGAAGGGCTTTCAGAATACGACGTGGTCATCATCAGCGACTGCGAATGCGAAGTGCTGGCTCTCTATCCATTCTGGATCCCCGGCACCCCGCTACCGCGCACCAATCGGCTCAAGGCCATTCGCGAGTACACCCGCAATGGCGGCGGCCTGCTGATGATCGGCGGTTGGACGTCCTTCAGCGGTCGGTTCGGACACGGCGGCTACTACAACACCCCGGTTGAGGAAGCCCTGCCCGTGACGTGTATGAAGGGTCTGGATGATCGGGTGGAAGCCCCGGAGGGCGTTCGGGTGCACGTCAAGAATCCGGATCATCCGATTTTGCGGGGTATTCCGTGGGATGAGTGCCCGGTGTTTGAGGGCTACAACCGGATCTTCCCCAAAGAGGGGGCAGAGGTGTTGGCCACCATCGGTGAAGGGGAAGACGAGGCGCCCCTGATCGTGACCTGGCAGTTTGGAAAAGGGCGCGCCATGGCTTTCGCCAGCGATTGCAGTCCACACTGGGCAGAATATTTCCAACCCTGGGAATATTATGGGCAGTTTTGGCGGCAGGTAGTGCATTGGTTAGCCGGAAAAGAATAAAGGGGGAGGTATGGAAGACGTCTCGATTGCTGTGATCGGGGCGGGCTTTATGGGCAACTTGCTGGCGCGGGCAGCCAGCGAGTTGCCCTATGCCCGTGTGATCGCCGTGGCGGACGTGGACACCCAACGAGCGCAGAAGGTTGCAGAGCAGTTTGGGTGTGCGTTTTACGCCAACGCCGAAGAACTATTCGAGCGTCATCATCCCGCGGCCGTATTCATCGCCACCCCTGAATTTGACCACTTGAAACCAACCCTTGCCGCCGCAAGGGCGGGATGCCATGTGTTTGTGGAGAAGCCCATTGCCACGACCCATCATGAAGCCCAGCACATGATCACCGCATGTCGTGAGGCCGGGGTCAAATTGATGGTAGGCCACATCTTGCGCTTTGAACCCAGTTATGCCCTGCTCTACTCGGCAATCCGTGAAGGGAGTATCGGCAAATTTTTATCGGCCTACGCTCGTCGGATCGCCTCCATCAACGAGGCGCGCCGGTTAAACGGGCGAATTTCGCCCCTTCTTTACATCGGCGTGCATGATATTGACCAGATGCTTTGGTATCACCCTGTCCCGGTTAAATCGGTCTATGCCCGTCCTCTCTACGGGCGGGTATGGGAGGAGTTCAAGACCTTCGATTCGGCGTGGGTGATGATCGAGTTTGAGGATGGCGCGCTGGGGGTGCATGAAGTTGGGTGGTGTCTGCCTGAAACTTGGGCAAAATGGGAGACTCCCAAGAGTTGGGGCGGGTTCGGGGATGTGCGCATGAATGTGATCGGTTCGCACGGCAACCTTAGCCTTGATTTCACCCCCATGGACGTTTATGGCGTGGGGATGAGCGGCTGGATGCTTCCGGACACACGGCATTGGCCCACCCTGCATGGGCGGGTAAGCGGGGCGGTAAAAAACGAAGTGGAACATTTTCTGACCTGCATCCTTGAAGACAAGACCCCGCTGGTGACTGGCGAAGATGGGTTGCGGGCTCTGGATGTGGTCATTGCGGCTGAGACCTCGATTGCCGAAAATAAAATTGTCCCAATGTCCTCGATCGTTTGAGCGCGGGATCCATCGTCCTTGAAAAACGCAATCCGCAAAGGGGTGGTGATTTGGTTAAAATACAAGGCTAAGTAGGCTGGCATGGCAACATTACTTTAGAAAGGACCCGGGCAGGTAAATGCCTCATGAGATAACCTTCAATCGCAGTGCACCCTATTCAATTGGCGTGGATGTCGGTGGCACCAAAATCGCCGCGGCTCTTGTGGATGCTCAAGGTCGGATCTCTGGCGTTAAGACGCGTCGAACCGACATCTCCAGCCCGGAAAAGACCCTCGACAGCATTGCCTCGACGGTATTAGAGGTGATCAGCGAGACGAACATAGACCCCAAGGATATCAAGGGAGTGGGGTTAGGTATCCCGGGGATCGTGGATCCCGAGCGCGGGATTGGGGTGGCCTCGGTCAATCTTCAATGGCGTGATGTGCCGGTCGTGCAAGAATTACAAAGCCGATTGGGCATCCGCTGTGTCATCGAAAACGATGTCAAGGTGGCTGCGTTGGGGGAACTTAAGTATGGCGTTGGCCGCGGCTTAAAAAATATCGTCTACCTCAATATCGGAACAGGCGTAGCCGCCGCGGTTATTTTGGAAGGGAAGATCTACCGGGGACATAACGGCATGGCCGGGGAGATCGGCCATGCTGTGGTGGACGTCCGGGGGCCCCGATGCAAATGCGGCGGGCGCGGTTGTCTGGAAGCCATTGTTTCGGGGCCGGCCATCGTTCAGCGGGTGGAAGAGAAAATAAAGTCGGGAAAGGAATCCTCTTTGAGAGCATTGTTGGGCGGCGGGATAACTCTACAAGAGGTGTATGAAGCCGCCGCCCATGGCGATCTGGCGGCGGCGGAGGCGACCCATGAGGTGGCCCACTACCTGGCGGTGGGGATCCAATTCATCGCCCTGGCCTATGACCCCCAGCGAGTTATTCTAGGGGGTGGAGTGGTTTATGCAAGCCCACTGTTCATGGATTACCTTCTTCGCGCCGTCCAGCAGTTGGCAAGTGAAAGTTGGGTCTTTCGGGATCTGCTGAGGCCGGATTTTATTCAATTGACCAGCCTGGGCACCAATATCGGGATCTTGGGAGCGGCGGCGCTGGTGGACTTCTGAAGCCGACTTTAATTCTCCAGCCAAGAGGGAAGAGTTCATTCTGGAGTCATGATCCGGCCTCGTACAGCCGGTGATGAGGGAAGAATAAGTCGGCGGCCTTTCAAGAATGTCGCGGTCCCAGATTGAGGACCGAAAGGCCGCTGGTGTGTCTTTGGCTTCTTATCTCTACGCTCCCCAAAAGCCGCGGCGCAGGGGGCGAATCTCTTCGACCGTGACGAAGGCTTCGGGGTCGGCTTCCAGCACCAGCGTCTCGACCTCGTCCAACTTCTTGCGCATCACTCCCACGTGCAGGATGGTCACCGTGCCGCTCAGGCCGCGCCCGGCTACCTCGGTCACGCCGTAGCCGTGTGAACGCAGTAACTCGGCAATCGCCGAGCCGCGCAGGGGGCTGATGATGGTCAGTTGCAGGTGTCCGATTGCCAGGCGTTCCTCGATCGTCATCCCCACTACGTTACCGGTGGCGAACCCGGCGGCATAGCCCACGATGTTAAGGGGATTATCGAGGTTGGCCAGCACCGAACTGATCGCGATCACGAAGATCAGCGACTGCATGAAGCCCAGTGCCCAGGCCAACCCCTTGCGCCCGCGCACCACAAACAGCACGCGGATGGTATCCAGCGACATATCACACACGCGCAGGGCGAAGATGCCCAGCGCCACCAGCAAACTGTGCCAGGTCAGGGTCAGGTGCATGGCTCAACTCGCTTGGTCAGAGGGTACTGTGGCTTTTTCAGGCGTTTCCTCTTCCGCCGCTTCTAGGCAGGGCAGGTACATCTCAGTGAGATATTCTTTGAGCATGCGGCGGGTGCTGAATTGCGGCGCCAGGGTGCGAATGGATTCCTTAATCCGCGCGATCCAGCCCGAGGGAATGTTGTCGGTGGAACGATTCTGATAATAAAGCGGGATGATCTCTTTCTCCAAGGTATCGTATAGGCTGAGCGCGTCGAGTTCGTCTTGATGGGTCGGATCCACCGGGTCGGCGTCCTCGCCAATCGCCCAACCGTTGGCGCCGTTATAGGCTTCGCGCCACCAACCGTCCAACACCGAGAAGTTAAGCACACCGTTGAGCGCGGCTTTCATTCCCGACGTGCCCGATGCCTCGTTGGGGCGGCGCGGGTTGTTCAGCCACACGTCCACCCCCTGCACCAGCAGGCGCGCCAAATTCATATCGTAGTCTTCGAGGAACACCAAGCGCCCTGCCGCGCGCGGATCTTTGACCGCGCGGTAGACCTGCTGAATAAGCAGTTTGCCCGGTTCATCCGCCGGGTGCGCCTTGCCGGCAAAGACAATCTGCACCGGCATATCGGGGTTGGTGATGATGCGCAGCAGACGTTCGTAATCGCGCAGGATGAGGGTGGCGCGCTTGTAGGTCGCAAACCGCCGCGCGAAACCGATGGTCAGCGAATACGGCTCCAGGAAGACACCGCTGGCCAAGACCTGCGAGGGGTGGACGTTACCGCGCATCCACAACTGGCGTGCCCGCTCGTTGACGTACAGCGCCAGTTTGCGCTTGAGATGCTGGCGCACCGCCCACAGTTCATGATCGGGAATACCGGCGATGCGATCCCACAGTTCCGGCTCGTCCAGGTGTTCCAACCAGTCCGGACCGAGGTAGCGCTCGTAGAGCAGACGCAGGCGCCGTGCCAGCCATGAGGGGGTGTGCACGCCGTTGGTGACGTGCGTGATCGGCACGTCTTCTGCGCGGCGATCCGGCCAGAGGAAGTTCCACATCCGCCGCGAGACCTCGCCGTGCAGTTCAGAGACGGCGTTAGCATGGTCGGAGAGGCGCAGGGCCAGCACCGGCATGCAGAACGATTCGCCCCACGGCGTGGTCTGGTGCCCCAATGCGATCAACTGCTCGCGGGACAGTCCCAATTGCGGCCACAGGGTCGAGAGGTACTTATCCACCAGCCAAAGCGGGAATTGATCCACCCCGGCGGGGACTGGTGTGTGCGTCGTAAACACGTTGCCTTTGCGCACCTGCGCCACGGCTTGCTCGAAGGTCAGACCGCTTTGCACCAGTTCGCGCGCCCGTTCCAGCACCAGGAAAGCCGAGTGCCCTTCGTTCATATGCCACACCTTGGGCTGTAGCCCCAGGCGGCGCAGGGCGCGCACCCCGCCGATCCCGAGCAGGATTTCCTGCGAAATGCGCACCTCAGGATCACTGCTGTAAAGCCGTGCCGTCAATTGACGATCGTTTTCCTGGTTTTGCTCCAGGTTGGTATCCAGCAGGTAGAGCGCCACACGCCCCACCTGCACCTGCCACAAGCGGGCATAGACCGTGCGTCCGGGCAATTCCACGCTGATCAGCACCGGCTGTCCTTGGGCATCGGTCAGGGGGATGATCGGCACTTCGTCGTAATCTAGGTAGTAGGTACTGGTTTCCTGCCAGCCATCTTCGGTAATACGCTGGACAAAATAGCCCTGGTTATAGATGAACCCTACCCCCACCACCGGCATGCCCAGGTCGCTGGCTTCTTTGAGGTGGTCGCCGGCCAAGATGCCCAGGCCGCCGGCGTACACCGGCAGACATTCATGCAAGCCAAACTCAAATGAGAAATAGGCAATCGTCTCCCGAGTGAATTGGGGGTAGGTGCGTGCAAACCAGGTCTGCGTATCCTGCATGTAGGCGTCGAACTTTTGAAAAGTGCGATCATAAAGATCAAGGTAGTGGCGGTCGTTGGTGACCGCGTTTAACTGACTGCGCTCTACCTTCTTCAGAAAGGTCACCGGGTTGTGGTTAACCTGATCCCACAAGCGCTGGCTGATCAGGCGGTAGAGCATCTGGGCTTCGGGGTTCCAGGTCCACCACAGGTTGTAGGCTAATTGACCCAGGCGGTTGATGCGCCGGGGCAGGCTGAAGTGATTTGGAATCACACGTTTAATCGTCTCGTCCATCGAAATCACCATTGAAGTGATCAACCTCTTTCATCAGAATTTAAACACAAAACGCGGCTGTGACTTTCGTGCACGAAAGCCAGAACCGGGTGAAAAAACTAAGCGCCGGGCAAACGTCCGGGTTGTATGATCACCGCGATTTATTATACCATTCTCCGCGCTGAAGGTTGGAAACCTCAGGGATCATCATCAAGAATAAAGAAGACGGTCAGGGTGTTTTGCGACTTGCCCTGACCGTCTCTTTTTCTAAAATGTATTAGGCGATTATCGGTGAGGGTTAGTCGGCACTGCCAAAAGTGGGCACGGGTTGCGGCTGGGTAACCACTGGTGCTCCCTCGACGCCTAACTGCAGATCCTCGGTTGAACGATTGAGCACATGAACTGTTTGCACCTTCAGGTTGCGTGCTCCGGCCCGGATCGCCCAGATGAGCGCCCCGAACAATGCCAGGGTCCAAATCACGGCAAAGATTTGCTGAGCGGCTATATTATTGGGGAAGAGCAACTGCCCCCAGGTGTATTCCTGAACCAAGATGATTTCTTCAAATGCCTTGTGCTGTTCATAAAACAGGGTGTAGGGCAAGTAGCCTAGGGCGAAACCGATGAAACCGATCAAGGTGTTGGTATAACCGAGTCCCAGGCGCATGTAAGAACGGATCTCACACCCGATGAGGGCGACAGCGCCGGCACCCAGCAAGAGCCCACCTAACATAGCCGCCCAATTGAGCTGGTTCTTAACCGGCGATTGAAAGCCCAGGTTGACGCCGAAGAGCACCCACGCCCCGACGGCAAATACGCCGGTGATCACAATGGACGCCAGCAACCCCTGCAAAGGTAACAGTCCCTTGAACAACGTGCGGGTAATGGCAGGAATGCCCATCCGCGCAAAGCGTTCCTCATCCTTTTTGAGCATCGCGCTGGCTTCGGCGCTGACCAGCGCGCATTCGGTGCCGAAGCCCGATTTGGCCATGGCAAAACCACCCACAACGCCGGCCAATAACGTCAAGCCCATGAACAACCAGCCCGAATTCGGTACGCTGTGCTTGGATTCGGGGCTGAAGAAGTAGTAGATGGCGGGGACCAGAAACAGCACCAAGAAAGCCATACCCGCCCAGCGCCAAGGATCGCGCCAGGGATTGTAATTTGGATCGTAGGTCACGCCATCGGCGAGTAGGTTCTTTTCGCGGGCAGACTTGACATAGGAAAGGGTCTCCTGATGTTTGAAATAAGAGCCCACCCCCATTTTAGCCATCAAGAAGAACATGCTTAATCCCCCGATCGTCATGAACAGAATGACCACCGTGGATTTTATGCTCATCAGCGGTATGCCGCCCAGTAGATGATTGAGCGTACAGCCGCCCGCCAAACGTGTGCCATAACTGAAAATGAACCCCCCTACTAAAGAGGTCAGCAGCATCTTAGGGCTATAGCGGGCCCAGGCGCGCGACTCACGTTCGGCTAACGCTACCAGTAGCCCACCTAGGATCATTCCCAGAATGGGACCCCACGTGTCCACACTAAAGGCAGAGCCATAGAGACCCTTTTCTAGACCAAAGGTCTTGCCACCCCACCAGAAGACTTCGATCCCGCGGAACATCCCTCCCAGGTTTGTGGTGACGGTGATCGGATTGCTAACCAAGGGTTTACCGTCGGCGGCAGCCTTGATGTAACCGGCAATCATATAGATGATTTGCGCTACCCCAAAGCCAACCCCCGCCCAGAAAAACGACCATTGACGGGTGAGAATACGTTTCAGCATCTGACCTCCTCCAGTTGTAAATGATGCCTTTTCGCCAGGCGTGTGTGATCACGATATAATGTAATTAGGCAAAGATGCTCTTACAAGGACAAATTACTTATCCAAGGTATAAGTAAAAGGTTAATCTCCTGGCGATGTTGAGCCTACACAAACTGGACGTTTTTATGACCGTTGCCGAAGAGGGAAGCATCAGCCGTGCCGCGGAACGGCTTTATATGACACAGGCTGCGGTGAGCCAGCACATCCATGATCTGGAAGCAGGGCTCGGCGTCGTGCTGTTTGAGCGCCATGCTCACGGGGTGCGCCTTTCTCCGGCCGGGGAACGCCTGTTGACGTATGCCCGACAGATCTTGTGGCTGACCGCTGCCGCAGAAAGTGAACTGACTCAGGTTAGCAACCTTAAAGAGGGGGAAGTACGGCTTGGTGTAACTCCCGGCGCGGCGGCTCACCTGCTTACCGAGTGGCTGTTGGCCTTCCATGAACGCTTTCCCCATCTCAAAGCCACCGTGTACACCGAGATTACGCCGGCTCTGGTCAACAACGTGCTAAGGCGACGACTCGACCTCGCGCTGGTGGAAGGAGAAGTGGAGCCAGAACCGCACTTGCGCATTGCCGAGTTGGGTGATACGTATCTTGTGGTGGTGGTGGGTAGCAATCACCCCTGGGCCGGGCGGGAGACCATTTCGATTTACGAATTAGCCCGGCAGCCCTTCCTCGTCCGCCAACGCGGCAGTCACACCCACGAATGGGTGTTGGGCTTATTTTCAAGGTTTGGGTTGACACCGCATATTGTAGCGGAGTTCAACGATCCGCATGCACTACGTCAAGCCATTATTCACGGGCTGGGCGTCTCTCTCTTGCCGGCCTGCCTGGTGCGTGACGATGAACAGCAGGGGCGCTTATCACTGCTGACGCTGGAAGAAGCACCTGATCTGCGGCGGGCGCTCAAGGTGCTGTGGCGCACCGATTGGCCTCCCGGTCCGGTGGCGCGTGCCTTTCTACGGCTCTTGGCAGAGCGCTATCCTCACGTCCATGTTCCGGATCTAGATGCTTCGGCGACGCCATTCGGGCCCGCTTAGGTGCGCGGCGCCAATTGCTGAAGACGGCACTAGGGATGGTTCATCCCTTTTTTGTTGGGGGTTCGGCGATCCGCCGCACCAACTCGACCAGCACCGCCACGGCTTTTCCCATCGCAGGGATGGGAATGTACTCGTAGCGCCCGTGGAAGTTGTGCCCGCCGGTGAACAGGTTGGGGGTCGGCAAGCCCATGTACGAGAGGCGCGCGCCGTCGGTGCCGCCGCGCACCGGCACGATCTTGGGCGTCACCCCGCAGGCGAGCATGGCCGCTTTAGCCACATCCACAATGTGCATCACCGGCTCGATCTTTTCGCGCAGGTTGTAATATTGATCTTGCACCTTAACTTGCACCAACGGTTGCCCATAGCGCGCATTGACAAACTCCGCCGCGCGCTGTAACCAGGCTTTGCGGGCTTCAAAGCGCCCGCGGTCATGGTCGCGGATAATGTAATGCAGGCGCGCTTCTTCCACACTGCCCTGGAAGGTCAAGAGGTGATAAAACCCCTCGTAACCCGCGGTGTATTCCGGGCGCTCGACGGCGGGCAGCAGGGCGTGGAACTGCATCGCCACCTCGTTGGCGTTGATCATCTTGTCCTTGGCACTGCCGGGGTGGACACTGCGCCCACGCACCGTCACCTCGGCGCGGGCAGCGTTGAAAGTCTCAAAGGATAACTCTCCCAATTCACCCCCATCCACGGTATAGGCGAAATCGGCGCCGAAGCGCGCCACGTCGAAGTGGTCGGCGCCGCGCCCGATCTCTTCATCCGGGGTAAATGCCACCCGAATCCGTCCGCGGGGAATCTCGGGATGTGTCATCAGATAGGCCAGCGCGGTCATGATCTCGGCAATGCCGGCCTTATCGTCGGCGCCGAGCAGGGTGCGCCCATCGGTGGTAATCAGGGCTTGGCCAATGTAGTGGTTAAGGTCAGGAAACTCGCGCGGTGAGAGCACCACGCCGTTTTCGGCATCCAGCACCAGATCCCCGCCCTGGTAAAGATGCACCTGGGGGTTGACATTGGTGCCGGTCAGGTCAGGGCTGGTATCCATGTGGGCGATCAGTCCCACGGTGGGCACAGGATGAGCGACGTTGGACGGCAAGGTGGCCATGACGTAACCGTGCTCGTCCAGGGTCACGTCCTGTAATCCCAGCGCTTCCAGTTCCTGCACCAGCAGGCGCGCCAGGTCGAGTTGCTTGGCCGTGCTGGGAGAGGTGGACGAATGGGGATCGGATTGGGTATCTATGCGGGCGTAACGAATAAAGCGCTGGGCAACGTCGGGCAGGTCGGATGTCGTCATATTGAAAGAGCCTCCGCAATCCTGAAACTGGGTTGTCATGTGGGGAAAAGACCATCCCCACTTTGATCAGCAGGGACGCATTCCCGATTATACTGCTAAAAGCAAGCGCTTCACGCAGAACCTTTCAGCCACCGCTTTGTGCGTTAGTCGGCCTGAATCCGCGGCCGGGGTGAGAGATGCGTCGGCCCAAAACGGATGAGCAGGATCAGCGCGGCCAAGCCATAGACCATGACCAGGCTCAGCAGTGACATACCCTGCACCACGGCGCCGAAGGTATTGAGACTCACATGAAAAAGAGCCACCACGAAGAGATTGCCGGCGGTCGCGTTATATAGCCAGGTATAGAGCACGGTCAGGGCAAGCAGGCTGAGAAACCACAGCCCAAACGGGTAGGTAGCCATGGGGTTGCCGACCCAAAAGAAGAGCGGTAGGTGCCACAGTCCCCATAGGCTTCCGAGGATCAGCGAAGCGGTTAGGGCGGAATAGCGCTTTTGCCAGCGCGGCAGGGCAAAGCCGCGCCAGCCCACTTCCTCCCAGGGATTGGCCAAGAGCGAGGCGATGAACGCGGTCGCGATGAGCGAGGCGCCCGCTTGCGGTGAGCCGGCGGGGATGCCCGGCAGTCCGAGCCCAGTCGTTATCCCCTTGGCCACCAGCAACAACCCCAACGGCCCGGCAACCGCCGCGCCGTACCACGGCCATCCCACGCGCCAGCGCAGTAGCGGCTGAAACAACCGCCGCACGCCCGAACCCCCTGCGGTCGCCCCGGTGATCAGCAGGGCGGCCAGGGCGGGCGCGAGGCCGGGAAGGATGAGCAGTCCTTGCCAGTAAGGTTGATCGAAGGGTGCGATACCGCTTGCCCCCAAGACTTGGGGTAGCCAGCCCAACCAGGCCAGGCCAAACGCCAGCAGATAAAACCCGAGTAGAGGATGGCGCTTAAGCACAGCCTTTCACCTTTTGCAAAAGATGGGGGATCGTTCGGAATGAACCTCGGCTTGAGATCATGATACTGTGAGGACACGCCCAAGTCAAACCAAAATGCCCCTCACCTTGGGTGCGAGGGCAGTTGGATGTTTGTAGGGGCGCTCAGAGCAATACAAAGGCGGGCATATTCTGTTCAACGGGTGTTTCGCAATCTGTAACCCGCTACAAGTCACATCTTGCCGCCCCCCTCGGCCTGGGATAAGATTAGGGCAACGTCACCTGTGGGAGGCTCATACCATGCGACTGCTCATTGCCGTAGATATGGAAGGGATTTCGGGGGTGGTGAATTGGAATCAGGTCAACCCCGAACATGCCGAATACCAGCGCTTTCGCAAGATCATGACCGAGGATGTCAACGCCGCCATCCGCGGGGCCGCCGAAGCGGGCGCCAAGGCGTTCGTCGTCGCCGATGGGCACTGGGACAGCAGTAACCTGCTCATCGAAGCCCTCGACCCGCGCGCCCAATTGGCCGCCGGCACCCCGGCGCCGCTCTCGATGGTGCAGGGCGTGCAAAGCGGCGTAGATGCGGCGCTGTTCATCGGCTACCATGCCCGCGCCGGCACGCCAAACGCCATCCTCGATCATACCTGGTCGAGCACGCGCGTGGCCAACCTGTGGCTCAACGGGCGCTTATGCGGCGAGT
>FMSI01045999.1_pt1 | contig 16521 bp, 9 predicted proteins | sample 1504471 | NCBI WGS metagenome assembly FMSI01 (sample SAMEA4475357, study PRJEB15587) | soil metagenome | biome: Soil; feature: Field | place: India | collected 2015-03-11 | depth 0 m
CCCCAGTTCCAACTGGTGTTCAGTGGTGTCAACTACTCAATCTATGCCAACGCCAACTTTCTGCCCCGCTGCTTTGTTACCGGCAATTACGAGGTGGTGGCTAACCGGGACGAACTTTTTGCCCGGTTGATGCGGCCAGACTTCAACCCGTTAACCACCGCCCTGCTCTACCATGAACCGGGCTTTTCACCCCACACCGCTCCAGCAGTTGGCACCGCCGAAATAACCCACTACGACGCCAACCGGATTAAAATCCATGCCCGCCTCACCGGTCCCGGGCTCCTGGTCCTCAGCGAGAACTACCACCCGGACTGGCGGGTGACGGTAAACGGCAAACCGGCACCACTGCTCCAGACATTTCACACCCTGCGGGCGGTGGCGCTGCCGGCCGGTGAACACCAGGTTGAATTTTTCTACCGTTCCCGTTACTTTCAACTGGGAACAGCGCTCACGATTATCGCCACCATTTGCGTGCTTTTTCTGGGAATGGTTAACCTCTTTCGCTCAGCAAAATGGCGCCACCGGCAAAAGTAAAACATCCCAAGGAGAACCGATTAAACCCGGCTGACTGGCTCACCGGCTTAACCATCCTCCTCGTCGGTCTGGTGATCAATTTCAGCCGACTGAAAACCTGGGCCCCGCTACCCGACGAAATTAACTACGCACTTTCGGCAAAAAACCTGCTCGCCAACCGCACCTTAATCGGCTCGGACATTATGTTCTTTCCGCCCCTCTTTGTTTACTTAAGCGCCTTACTTCAGCTAACCGGTAGCGAACCGCTTTTTTCAGTCCGGCTGATCTCGGCAGCCGCAGGAGCGCTTATTCCCCCTTTGTTTTACCTTGCCGGAAGGTGGTACTTTGATTACAAAACCGCCCTCCTTGCCACCCTTGGCCCACTCTCCCTTTTTGCCCTCCATCAATACAGCCGGCTGGGTCAGGTAGAAATCCTCGCCTTCCTCTTCGCCGCCGCCGCCATCCTTTTCCTCCTCCGGCAGCAACCCGTTTTTGCCGGCGTGGCATTGGGACTGGGACTCTGGGCAAAAGAGGTCACTCTCGGCATCATTGCCAGCGGCCTGCTGTTCCTTCTTTTCTTTCCCCGGCGCTGGCGTCAGATCGGGTTACTTCTTGCCGGACTCGCCGCTCCTGGCGGTTTGCTCTGCCTCCTCGGGCTACTCACCAGTAATAACTTACTCTACGAAATCACGGCCAGCCGGGGCTACGACATCAATATGCTCAAACTGGCGCCGCTTGCCAGTCTCTTTGCCCTCGGTGCCAATCTCGGCTTTAACCTCTTCCCCCGCCTGTTTACCCCCGGCGAGTTCTTCCTGTTTATTACCCTCGCGCCGCTGACCGTTTTCCTCCTGTTTTACCTGGTTCTCCGGGGCGCTTTGAAAAAACGCCCTTTGCCCCTTTTAACCCTTTGCTACCTGATTGTCCATCTCCCGTTTTTCTTTCTGTTCACCCGGAAATTTGACTACTACCTCCTCCCGGCCGCAATTCTCCTGCTGTGGACCGGCATCACCGAACTCGTCACCAACCCACCGCCCCGGTTTCTCCGGATTGCCGGCGCTGCGCTAATCACTCTACTGGTTATTTTTAACCTCTATGCGGGTCAATTCCTCTATTACAATCAAGGCACCCACCAGTCTTTCCTTCCCGCGGTTGCCCAGATACCCACCGGCAGTGGCGTCGCCACATCCCATCCCACACTCGTCAACTATATCGCGCAGCAGATGGGCAATAACCTAAAAACCAAACCGCTGTTCAAACCGAATGGCTACGAATTAAATCAGGAGGTCTTTGCCGACACTTCAATAAAAGTTGTGCTCTTAAAAAAATACTATTACGAGAAACTGCGCCGGCAGTATCCCCGGACCTGGGACAGCCTGACCGGTTACTTCCCAGAACAGCAGGAATTCATTGACAGCACCTGGTCACCCTGGCTATCTTACCGCACCGGACCAGCCCTCTGGGAGCAACACCGGAACCGGCTGGCAGAATTTGTAAAACCGGTTGGGGTTGTTGTTTTCCGGCGCAAATAACCCCCTTTTTATATTACTCAGATAAATTCACCGACCGGCAATATATATTGACAAATTACGAACCGATTCTATATTAAACCATATGCATTGGCGGCTAAATGCGGCGTTTTTATTCTTAATCACAACCTTCGCTGCCGCCGATATTGGACCGGAACCAAACCGGCTGGAGCACACCCAGGAACCCCGGCTGACGATTGAACCAAACCAGGAGGACCAGCTCCTGATCGGTGCCAGTAAATCCTATCTCTTTGCCGCCTATCTGGAAGCCGCCACCACCGAGTCGGTTGCCCTGCTGCCCCCGCTGGTAGCGAACAACTGGAGCGCGGTGCTGATGGATTCTGCCGGGGTTCAGGAACTGCCCGACACCGATGGCGACGGCGCAATGGAACTGGATCCGATTCCACCCCAGGGCCGGCGCTATTTCACCCTCCGGGTAACGGCTCCCACCAGACTCAGCGGCGATACCAGTCATCACTTTGCCCATCGGTTTCTTATCCAGGGTTTTCTGTTGGCAGACACCGCGGTCCGGGATACCGCACTTCTGCAGATTAAACTGGTGCCCGGACTGGACATTCACAACTTCCCCAATCCGTTTGCCGGACAGACCACATTCATTCTTGGACTGCCCGAAGACGGTCGGGTTACCCTCACCGTCTACAACCGCTCGGCTGAGCAGGTAGTCCGGCTCCTGGCTTCGGAACCGTTCCGCGCCGGGGTCCATCTGATTAACTGGAATGGCAAAAACAACCACAACCAACCGGTGGCTCCAGGAACCTACCATTGTCTTCTGGAGTATGAACACCGCGGCCGGGTGGAACGAATTAAAAAGAAAATCGTCTGCGAGGGAAGGCAGTGATGAATCTCCTCCTGCTTTTCCTCTTCACCGCATTTTTTCACCGGGGCGGCGGACCCGGTAACTCGGTCCTGCCGGTATTGCAGACCGGTCAGGGTGCCCGGATCGCCGCAATGGGAGAGGCCGGCATCGGTCTGGCTGATGACGGCTGTGCCCTTTACTGGAATCCTGCGGGACTGGGAAACTTCTCTGACTTTAGCCTCGCCCTTTCCCATCAGGAGTGGTTTGGCGATACCAGAGACGAATTACTTCACACCGTTCTGCCCTCCGGCAGAGGTGCCTTCGGATTGAGTCTGCTCTATTCGGCAACCGATGGTATTGAAGCCTGGGATGAACAAAATCAACCCGGAGACGCCTTTGCTACCTGGAATGGTTTAATTAACCTGGGTTATGGCATTACCCTTGTTCCCAACTACCGCTTCGGCATTGGCGTCAAGGCTGGTTACGAAAACCTCTACCAGAGTCACGGCTATGGCGGTGGCCTGGACCTCGGCTTTCTTGCCCAACCGCTGTCGTTCCTTGGTATCGGACTCGCCGGCCGCTCGTTCGGGGTGATGCGTTACAGCTCCGGAATTGAGTACCTCCCTGCGGAGGTCGGCTTGGGCATCGCCTATCGCTGGGAAAACCTGCGGCTGGCGCTTGACGGGGTGCTCCCGCTGGATAACGAGCCAAATTTCCGGCTGGGGGTGGAATATCTACCGGTTCCTGTTCTTGCCCTCCGGCTCGGTTATCGCACCGGTCCGGTTGACCTCGCCACCCTGAACTACAGCAGTGGAATTACCGCCGGTCTGGGTGTAAATCTCCCCGGTTTCTCAATTGACTATGCCCTCACCCCCTATGGCAAACTGGGAGCTGGCCATCGTTTAACCATCGCGCTGCGACTCCCGCGGCAGGGACAGGGCAGCCTCCACATCCAGGTGATTGACCGGGAAACCGCCACCCCGCTCTGGGCGATGGTCAGCATCAGCGGCGTCCGCAACCTCCAGAACGAAACCAACCGGAAAGGCGAACTTTTTCTGACCCGACTACCAGCCGGTCAGCTTGTCATCAAGATCAACCGAAACGGCTACCTACCCCGCGTTGACACCATGCTCATTTTAGGCAACCGGGAACAGTCAGCGGTAATTGCCCTCCAGCCGATAAAGTACGCCACCGTTATCGGCACCGTCTACGATGCGGTAACGGCAAAACCGCTACCCGGAAACATAGCCTATCAGGGAATGGTTTACGGTGAAGAGCAGACCGACCCCGTACTGGGTACATTTGCCATTCGCACCATTCCCGCCGGCAAATATATCTTCACCGTCCGCGGACCAGACGGCTATATTCCCCAAACCTGCACCCTTGATTTGCCGGCAGGCAGACTGGTCACCCGAGATTTTTACCTGGCGAGACGCCAGCAGACACTCGTTCTGGAAGGCATCAACTTTGCAACCGGCCGGGCCGATATCCTGCCCCGGTTTTACCCGATTCTTGACCGGGCCGGCAAAATCTTAAAGGAAAACCCAACCCTGGTGGTGGAAATTGCCGGTCATACCGACGCCCGGGAAATCAACTCCGCTCAATTCCCTTCCAGTATGGAACTCGCCCAGGCCCGGGCCGAGGCGGTGCGCCGGTACCTGATTGAGCAGTTTGGCATCAACCCGGAACGCCTAATTGCCCGGGGTTATGCCGACAGTCAGCCAATCGCCCCGAACGACACCGAAGCGGGAAGGGCTAAAAACCGCCGCGCCGAACTCCACATCCGGGAAAAGTAACCGCGGCTCCTTTTACCACCGGCCAAAACCAGAGGACGGCCCGATTATCGTAACCGTGCCGGAGTTGTAGTTGGCTACATAAACCTTGCTATCACTGGAGTTGGTACAGATGGCTATCGGATTCACCCCCACCGTAATGGTCTTTTGCACCCCATTGGTGCTACAGTTAATCAAGGTCACGGTCTGAGCGTCGTAATTGGCACAGTAAAGCCTGTTCACCCATCCCGCCCAGGCAAGACTGCGCGGATGGATACCAACGCCGATTTCAGTCAGAAACGAGTAGTTCTGAGCGTTGATAACCGAGACGCTATTGTCTCCGGAGTTGGCAACGTAGATACGGTTGTCAGTGGCGTTATAGGCAAGCGCCCAGGCTTCATTGCCCACGTTAACGGTAGCGATAACCGCCTGGTTGGCGCCGTTGATAACGGTTAATCTCCCCAGTAACCGGTTCGCCACCGCGACATTACCTTGACCGTCAACCACCAGGGCGCACGGTTGATAATCAACACCAACCGTCCCCAGCACCCCGTTAGTGGTGCCGTCAATCACCGTCACGCTGTTGCGCGCGAAATTGGCGCAATAGACTTTGTTATAAACCGGATTGTAAACCAGGGCGATCGGGCTGGAGTCAACCGGGACCGTGGTAACCACCTGGTTGGTGGCACCGTCAATCACCGTCAGCATCGCACTCCGGTAATTGGCCACGTAGAGATAGTTATTGGTGGAATTGAAACACATCGCCTGGGGGAAATTGCCGGCGCTGATCGTTGTCACCACCTCGTTAGTAGCGCCGTCAATCACCGTCACCGACCCGCCACCGTAATTGCTCACGTATACCCTACCGTTGACCGTATTCAAGCACAGGTCATAAGGATTGGCCCCAACCGATATCGTGGTTAAAATCTGGTTCGTAGCACCGTCAATTACCGAGACGCTGGCACTGTTGTAATTGGCAACGAACACCTTGTCGTGAATGCTATCCCAGAGCACTGCCCGGGGCTTTGCACCAACGGTAACGGTGGCAACAACCGTATCCGGAGTCCCGCCCGCCCCGGCGACGATAAACGTACCGCTGGTTCCTTCGGTAACATAATTTCCACAGAACGCCCTGACCCGGACGAGCGCATTGTTCGTAGCCGGACCCGGAACCTGCCAGAGGAAACTGCCCGGAGTTGTTGTCCGACCCTGACGCTGCCATGAGTTTCCGCCATCAGTAGAATATAGAATAACGGTGGAATCCATGCCGAGGAATGTGCCCCCGGTCCAGGTAATCGTCTGAGTAGAACCGATTGTCCAGCGAACCCCTGGTGCCGGCGAGGTAACCGTGATCGGTGAAGGCGGCAGGGAATCGTAAACAACATAACGGTCGCTGGTGCCAACCGAAGAGTCGGCACCCAGATATGCCCGCACCTGAACCCGGGCATTCTCACTGGCCGGACTCGGAACCTGCCAGCTGTAACTGCCGGGAGTCGTGGCCCGACCGTGCCTTTGCCAGCTGGAACCGTTATCTGTGGAGTAATAAACTGTGATGGAGTCGGCCGCTATCGGCCCACCGGTCCAGGTGACCGTCTGGTTAGAACCCTCGCGCCATCTGGTCTGGGAATTGGGCGAGGTGATGGTGATGGGCGGCAAACCTTCAAGAATTATAAAGGTAGCACTGATACCGGTGGTAGAGGAATCAAGGCAGTACGCTCTTACCCGTACCTTTGCCTGAACAGTTGCCGGCGGTGGTACGGTCCAGCTAAACCGCCCCGGTCGGGTGGTTTTCCCTTGCCGAATCCAGCTAACACCGTTATTCGTAGAGTAAGAAATGACCGTTGAATCCATCCCCAGCAGTGTGCCCCCTTCCCAGATGATGTCATGGGTTGAACCAATAATCCACTGTGCGGTTGAATCAGGAGAAGTGATGGTAATCGGGGAAGGCTTTCTGGTGTCATAAATCTCGTAGCGAGGTGTGGTCCCGAGTATTGTATCCCCGGAATAATAGACCCGCACCTGAATCCGGGCATTTGTCGTAGGTGGCGACGGGACTGTCCAGTTAAAACTGCCCGGTGCGGTCGCCTTACCCTGTCTTAACCAGGTTGTTCCGCCGTTAGAGGAGTGAAAAATTACTGCCGAATCCCGCGTTATCGGCCCGCCGGTCCAGCGAATTGTCTGAGAACTGTACACCCGCCATCTGGTGGTATCATTTGGTTCAAGGACCCTGAGCGCAGGCAGGGTGGTAAATCGCCACTCCGGTCCTGCCGCAGTATCCCCAACCTCATCCCGGGCAACCACCCGCCAGTAATAGGTAGAATCGTACTTCAAGCCGGTGGGACGATAAAAAGTATCAGGATACCCCGCAATCAGAAGCGGTGGTGGCGAAACCGTACCTAGGTAAATATCATAGGTAACCGTATCTCCCGGGTCTGGGTCGCCACCCCGCCAGGATAGAGTAATCCGAATGCTCTGCTGTTGAGCACCGCTATCCGGACTGGGGTGAGACGGCTGGTTGGGCACCTGATTCTGTCTTCTGGTGGTAAAAAACCAAACTGGTCCTGGCGCACTGTCTCCAAACCGGTCCCGGGCAACTATCCGCCAGTAATAAGCGGTCAGCAGCCGGAGACCATGTGCCCGATAAAAGGTGTCCGGAATACCGGTATCCCGCAAGGTCGGTGGATAAGAATTGCTGAGATAAATATTGTAACGGAGCGATTCGGTTGTATCGGGGTGGGAACAACGCCACCGAAGCAGCGGAGCGGTATCAACATTAATCGCTCCTGAATCCGGCGCAACCGGGGTGGGCGGATTGGGCGGACGCTCAATCGGGTTGGACCATTTTCGGCAGGTCGCCACCAATATCAACGCCATCAGAAATAGTAAAATGCCCCGTCTCATCACCACCTCACAACAAAATAGGCTCCGATACCAATCGCCCCGGCACCAACCCCGATATTCCGGAGAAGATCCCATTTTTCGGTCTGTCGGCGGTAATCAATCGCCTCTTCTTTTGTCGCCGCCTGTTTATAAAGGGTGTAACTTTTTTCTGCCATAATCCCGGCAAAACCGCCACCGGCAAGAACCGCTGCCCCGGCAATCAAAATCGGTAACCGCCGTCTTGGTAAACGGGAAAGTGTCTGGCTAACATAGGCGGTATCGCCCACCTGAACATCGGCATAACCCAGCCAGTCCTCGTATCCGGGTTTAAAAATTCCGAGCACATACCGGTCCGGTGCCAACCCGACCAGAAGCGGGCTTGTGCCGATTTCCCGACCGTTGGCCAGAACCCTGGCACCGGCTGGTTTTGTTTGAACCGAAAGAAAACCCCTGCCTTTACCCAGTTTGAGCAGCACCCCGATTGGACCCACATCATTTACTTCCACCAGTTTGCTCCCATCCTCATAGCCGGCAAATCGGGCTAAAATTGCCCGTTGACCGAATGGCACCCGGGAAACAACCAGACCGGTCTCCGTGGTCTTGCCTTTGTAGAGGCCGTCAACCCAGATATCCGCACCGGGCGGGTCAGATGTGATTACCAGGGTCGCCAGCCGGGCGGAAATATTAAATCCCCCGTAATAGGTGCGGTAACCGGAATAGCGTACCTCCAGTTCATGCCTGCCCGGTGCCAGATCGCTGACCTCAACCGGAGTTCTCCCCCTTTCCGCGCCATCAATAAGCACCAGCGCCCCGGATGGTTCTGAGGTAATCTTCGCGGTATTTCCGCTGACCGCAACATCAACCCGCAATCTCGGCAGCGATGGTCTTGCCTCCGGTTCCGGCAATCTGGCTCCGCACTTCTTGCAAAACTTGGCATCATCCCGGTTGGAGGTGCCGCAGCTCGGACAGATTTTTTCTGCCCAGACCACGCCCACCACCAAAACCAAACAAAGAAATAAAGTCAAAATTCCGGCTCTTCGCCACCTTAATCTCATATTTCCTCTCAATCCACAAAACGATAACCGCAACTGGTGCAGAACTGAGCACCAGGCTCACGCCTTGCCCTGCACTCCGGGCAGGTTGCCCGCCCCGCTGCCACCCGTAAACGGACCGGGGTGCGCGGTTTCAACTTCGTTCCTGATTTAGGCTCGGTCCCGATCACCGTGCCGGTTTGCACCTGGTCATTATATTCACGAATTATCAGCGTACTGTCCAGCCCGACGGCCCGCAAACGACGTTCTGCCTCTTCCCTCGTCATTCCCACCACATCCGGCAGCAGAACTAACCCGGTGCTCAACCGCACCTTTACCACCTGCCCCTTTTTCAACCAGACTCCCGGAGCAGGAATCTGTTCACTCACCCGGCCGAAACCCAAGGTGTCGTGCTTGTCTTCCCCCAGTTCCAGTTTGAAGCCCGTCCGTTCCAGAACCGCCGTCGCATCCTCTCGGGTAAGCCCAACGACACTCGGAACCTGGCTACCACCGGTCCGGCTGAAAAAAAAGAACACCGCCACCCCCAGAACCAAAACCAACGGCAATACCCACACTAACGGGTTAGCCCGCCGTTTTACCGCCACCGGAGGGACAACCGCGGCAGCAGGGCGAGGTGGAACGGGGCGGGCTGAAGCCATCACCCGTTTCGGCTCCGGTTTAGGCGTAACCGGTTTTTCCGCCACGACCGGCTCCGGTGCCGCCGGCGCCGCCTGAACCAGCGGTTTTTTCTCCGGCTCCTTGGGGATGAACGGAACAAGCGCAGCGCGAAACTCCTTGGCGTTTTGAAAACGTTGTTCTGGATTCTTCGCCAGAGCCCGCAGAATAACCTGCTCCAATTCCCGGGACAGGTCCGGTTTTATAGAACTGGGCGGCGGCGGATTCTGACTGATATGCGCCTGAATTAATTCCGCGCCGATTTCAGCCGTAAACGGCGGCTGACCGGTCGCCGCCTCATAGAGCACCACCCCCAGGGAATACAAATCGGCACGGGTGTCAAACGCCTTTTTCTCCGCCCTTTCCGGTGCAATATATCGGGCGGTGCCAACCCGTGAGGCACCGTAGTCAATTAACCGCCAGACACCATCTGCAACCTGGACAATCTTTCTCGGTTTGATGTCGCCGTGAATACTGCCCTGACTGTGGGCACGTTCCAGGTCATCCAAAATAGAGATGAAAATTCGGGCCAGTTCCGGAGCGGATAGCGCCCGGCGCTCCCCAAGTAAATCAGCGAGTGTCTGTGCTCGCGCCATCTTCTCTATAAGATACCACCCATCAAATAGTTGTCAAGCAGGGCAGGCCGGCTGAACCGTTTTTCATCGCACCTCCCCCGGCCCGATTTCAACAACCACCCCCCGGAGCAAATTGCGGGCAATCGGCACATAGGGCGAACCAGGGTGTTCCAGAATGAGCCGCTCTAACGCCGCCCGGAACCCTGACTCGTCTTTTAACCCCTGGCGATAAACCTCCGCCTGCAAAAGTCTTGCCCGGGGTGCCAGTTCGCCTTTGGGAAACCGACCCCAAAATGTGTCCAGCACCGCAAGCGCCTCCTTTGCCTTCCCGATCTCCAGAAGAATCTGGGCCGAAAGTAAAAACGCCTCCTGGGCCACCACCCCCTGCCCCGATAGCAACTTTTTTGCCCGTTGCAAGCCGCGCTCCTTTTCTCCCGCATCACAATCAAGCATCGCCAACCCCAATTCCTTTACCCCTTCACCCTGCAGGCTTAAAACCCCGAGCGCCAGACCGTCGTTCAGTAACAAACTGGCGGGAAATTGCTGGCTCATCTCCTGGAGAACCTGCGCTACCGAATCAAACTTCCCCTGATAGAACAGCACCTTAGCCTTAAGTAAAAGGAGCCGGTCGCTTGGATTGGCGGTCTGGGCGATAACCTGCCGGGCGCTGTCAAGTTTTCGCTCGCCCAAAAGTGCTGCAGCCAGACCAAAAAGTACCGCCTCATCCGGTCCCCGCTTTTTCAACACCTCCCGATACAGATCTGCCGCCGCGGGGTAGTTTCTTTCCGCAACCCGAAGCAGTTCGGCAAGCTCAAATCGCCCCACCGGGCTCGAGTCCCGCACCAGCACCGCCCGCGCCTCACTCACCCTGCCCATCTGCCGCAGAATTCTTGCCGCATCGGCATAGGCCGACTGAAACTGGTAAATCAACAGCGCCGCCCGGTAAGCCCCGCGCCGCTCGCAATCACGGGCGAAAACATTCAGTTCCTCACCGACAAGTACCCCCTTTACCCGCTGCACCGCCATCTCCTCATCACCGGCACCGAGATAGAGCATCGCCAGCGCCCTTGCCCGTTGCCGTGGCTCAGCAATTTTCTCCAGTTCTGCCGCCACCTCCCGCACCATTTTCCGCCGACCATAGTCTAAAAGCCGATCATAAAAACCACCCAGTCTTCTCGGATCGGCATTAACCAGCATAACAATTTTTTCCGCCGCCGCCCCGAAACGCTTCTGGACCTCATAAAGTTCAACCAACCGCTCGGCATAGTCGGCCCGAAACCCGCCCGTCCTCATCACTGTCTCCAAATACCCGGCTGCAACCCCCGGCTCACCACCCGACTGCAACACCCGGGCCAGCTCCCCCACCTTTTCGGGAAATCGCTCGGCAAACCGACGCGCCCGACTTAGTGCCTCACCGCGTCGTTTCAAACCCAATAGCCCCTCAATTGTGCCAAGCGCATAATCGGCGTTCTCCTGACCACCTCCCAACCGCTCCAGCACCGCAACGAGCGAATCAAAACGCCCGATCTGACGACCGACGCGGATAAAACCAAAAAGTGCTACCCGGTCTGCCGGATTGGACTCCAAACTACTCTGATAGGCAAAAAACGCCTCCTCCAGCTGTCCTGCCTGCTCTAAAGTCTGCGCCTTGCCCGTGTTGTACAGCCGCTGCGCCCGAAGCGGATAGAAAAGAACAAATAGTCCGATCAGCACCTGACCGAGTCGCATCATTTCCACCTACTCCTGCAGCAATCGCTCAAAATAAGAGCGAATCAACCGCTCGTACTCCAACGGGTACCCCTGCCGCAGCGCCCGCAGCAACTCTTCCCGTAACAGTCGGTTTCTTTCCCCCCGGTCCTCGGGCAGCGGGGGCGGCGTTTCAATCTGATATTCCTGGGCGGTCTGGGCCTGCCGTTCCTCTTTAAAACCCTGCTGGCGCAGACTGCGCTGGGCATCAAGGAGACGCGAAAGAATCCCCTCCTGCCTTTCAATCAACCGCCGGTCCACCTGGAGTTCACTCAACGCCCTTTCCACCGCCTTCATCTCATCAACCAGCCGGTCCAGACTGCCGGTGAGCCCTGGTCGCTCACCCCCGATTGACTGAAGAAACTTCTCCAGTTCCTGGCGCAGCGCCTGCTGCCGGGCAAACAAGCGGGCGAGTTCTCCCCGTTGTTCCGCACTTAACCCGGAAACCGGTATCGGAATCGGTATCCCGGACATTCCGGCGTTAATCGCCATCTGCTCGGCGGCCATTTTTGCCAGTTGCTCCAGCAGGCTCTGCAACCCCGCCTTCATCCCGCCCCCTTGCGCCTCCTGTCCGGCCGCGCTCAGAACCATCAGCACCGCCCGGTTCAAACTCCGGCGTGCCGCCGCCATCTCCCCGGCTGCCGTGGCTCCCCGTCCTTCGGCAAGCGCACCTGCCGACGCCCGCATCGCATTTAGCGCCCGGGCGATTTCCTGCCCCAGTTCTGGTGTTATCCGTAGCGTTTTGCTCCCGAGACCGGCCAAACTCTCCGCCGCCACCCTTGTCGCCTCCCAGAGCCCCATCTGCTCCGGTGCCAGACCGGCCGGCTCCGCCGTCCGGGACAGTTTTCCCTCCAGCTCCTCCTCGGCCCGGGAGATGGCAATCAACCCATCGGCAGCGGCAAGCAACTGCCTCAAAACTGCCGCTGACCGCGCGTTTTTCAACTGTTCGCTCAGCGAATTTAACCGCTCTGCCAGTTCCCGAAAACCCCGACTCATCTCTTCACTTGCCCGCTTTGCCTCCTGCCGTTGCCCCGCCGCCAGTTGTTCCTGCAACCGGGACGCCATTTCTCGCCACCCCTTTTGCTCCATCTCCTGCATCAATGCCGCCAGTGAATCGGCAATCTCCGGCTCCGAAATTTCTGCCGCCAGTTTCGCCATCTCCTCCTGGAGACTGTCAAGAGCGGAGTTAATCGCCTCCTGCCGCTCGGCCGCCGCGCTCAGGCTGTCCGCGCTCACCGCCCGGTTGACCCGCTCCTCCTCCTGGGCCAGCTCCTCCGCCTGCCGGGCCAGCGCCTCCAGCCGCTGTTCCTCCATAGCCATTTTCAGAAACTCCAGCGCCCGCTGCAACCCGGCTTTCAGTTTCTCCTGCTCCCGACGCATCCGCTCCAGCGCCTGCCGGATTTCCCCGGACCGCTCCCCGAGCCGCTGTTGCAACTCCTGCAGTACCGACCGTAACTCCGGCGATAACAGCTGATTCATCAACTCCTGTAATTCATTCAGCGCCGCAAATGTCTCCTGGTCCCAGTTCATCCCCTCCAGCAGCTCGGCCGCTTTCCTCTCTAACTCCTCCTGCACCGCCGCCAGTTCCGCAAAAAGCCGCTGCTGCTCACCCACCACCTCCTCCAGCCGGCGCCGTTCCTCCCAGGAGAGCTCCCGGTTTTTCTTAATCTCCTCGCTCAACCGTGCCAGTTCCTCCCCCACCTTCGCCTGCTCGCCCTGAATCGGCGCCAGCGCCGCACTGGTGCTCTGGGTCTGTTGCACCGCGCTGGCGTAAATCTCGCTCATCGTCGGAAACCGCACCACAAAAACCTCGCTTCTCCCGCTCTTCGGCCCCGCCACCCGGTCGTTATCGGTCACCCGCACATAGTAACGCAGCGCGTCGCCGGGCAACAACCCCGCATCAGCAAGGTCCCAAAGGTAAAAGGTGGTATCCTCCTTCTCGCCGGCCAGACGTTTCAAACGCACCACCCGGTCAATCTCCACCTTGCCGTAATGGAGCCACAGTTCACCCAGTCCGAAATCGTCAATGCTGTTAATCCCGAGCGGCACCTGCATCGTCATCGGCAGGTCAATATCCCGGCCGGGCAGAAAAACCCGGACTAGGGGCGGCTCGTCCGGAATCGCCCGCACCGCTACCCGGGCAACTGTCTGGGCACCGCCACCAGAAACCGGTACCAGTGCCAGTCGCAATTCACCGTCTCTTTGGACCACAAACCGCCCGGAAAAACGATTCGGTTCTCCCCCCGCAATCACCACCGCGGCACTCTCAGCACCAAACACCCAGCGCCCGGCACCAATCGCCTGATTCACCTCGCCAACAAAATCAACCACCGACCCGGCCAAAGCGGTTATCTCCCCACCAGTAGCAGAAACCCCGGGCAACCCGGTATATGCCGGCGGGTGAACGGTCCACTGAATCCGGCGTAAACCCAGCGGTTCAACCAGCGCCACCGAAAACCAGCGGGAACTGCGGCCGAGAAGCGAAAACCGGTAGGCAAAACCATCGCTGACCAACACTGTGGTTCCGCAACTGTCGCCAACCAAAGGCAACACCTCTCTTCCGCTCCTGCCACCCTTTGTTTCCAACCGCACCCGGGGAAAAATTCCGGCTGGATTCACCCGGCAGAAAAGCCGCACTTCCGCACCGGGCAGGACCGCGGTATCACCCGGCAAAACTTTCAACACCACCGCCACCCGTGCCGGGAAGAAACCGTTCCTCAAACCCACCGCTGTCCGGCTGGGCATTAACCACCAGGAAATTCCCAAAAACACCAGTCCGAAAAACATCACCACCGCGCCCAACAATATCCGCCGCCGCGGCAAAAGCCTGCCCAACGGCAACGGGGCGAAAAGCTCCTCCACCTGGGCGAGCGCCGCTTTCCGTAACTCCAAGGAGTAACCCTCCCTGCCCCCCTGGTACCGGGCAAGGTCCAGCCCTGCCACCAATCTGCCCTGCACCACCGGGAAAAACCGTTCCACCCGATAGGCAAGCGGTCTCAGCCGGGTCTGGCGCAGCCAGTACCAGAAAATAAAACCCGCTCCTAATAGCGCGATTAAAAGCAGTCCGCCGGTAAGGAAAAAAACGCTGACCAAAAACAGCCCCAGCCCCGTAAACCCGAGTCCGAAGAGCAACGCCGCAACCGCGTCGTTTAAAATCAATCGGCGCTGGAGCCAGCGCAGTCGCTGCTCAACCACCCAGACGTCCTGCCTGCTTTTCACCACCTTTAATACTAACCGCAGAAACCGCCCAAAGCAACGGTTGACTTAATTTCATTGCCACCTAAATTTTTATTAGCAAAACTGATGAAAGCACCAGATAAACCCCGGTCCCGGCTCCGGACCGAAACCCTGGTCACCGTAACTGGGATGGTGATCAATATCACCCTTGCCGTTGGCAAAGTGTGCGCCGGCATCGTCGGCCGGTCCAACGCGATCATCGCCGATGGACTGCACTCCTTCTCCGACCTGGCCAGCGATATCCCGGTTCTCTGGAGCATCACCGCTGCTAAACAGCCCCCTGACCACGACCACCACTACGGCCATACCCGTTATGAATCAATCGTCGCCCTGTTTGTCGGCATCCTGCTCGTGATCGCCGCCCTCTACATTGCCGCTCAGGCAATCGCCACCCTGAGCGAACACCGCGGTGGAATCAGTAACTGGCTGCCCTTCTGGTGGGCGGTTGCCTCCATCGTCACAAAAGAGTTGCTCTACTGGTGGACCAGGGCGGTGGGCAAAAGGTTTCACAACCAGGCGATAATCGCCAACGCCTGGCACCACCGGTCTGACGCCTTTTCCTCAATTGCCGCCGCAATTGGCATTGCCGGTGCCCGGATCGGCGGCGAAAGATGGGCATTTCTTGACCATCTCACCGCGGTTCTCCTCGCCGCATTTCTTGTTTTCGCCGGTATCCGCATCATTCGCCAGGCCCTTTACCGGCTCACCGACCGTGCCCCAGACCCCAATTCAGTCACCCAGCTCCACGCCATCATTACCAACATTCCCGGTGTCCGCAGCTTTCACGCCTTCCGCGCCCGCAACTCAGGTGCGGGCAACCAGATTGAAATGGACGTCCACGTTCAGGTTGACCCCGAAATTTCGGTCCGCACCGGACACGAAATCGCCGAGCGAATTGAAAAGGAACTCCGCAACGCCAACCCCAACCTCACCGGCATTGTTATCCACATTGAACCATCAGAACCAGAGAAAACACACTGATTAAAAAACACCGGCAACCTCCCCATTTTCGCTCGCTAAAAATTTCCCCTTTTCTCTTTTCACCTCTGGCACCGGTAGCCACCCCGGGGGTAACCCCCCGGGTGACCCATTAAAATGGGGAAATTATGTTTAACTCGATTAGATTCGGTTACTTATACCGTTAAATCGCCAAAAATTAAACGAAACTTCTTATTCTGTCCCTATCCCTGATTTTCTACCCGACGATAACCCAGGGTGTAAAGTTTTTTCACGTTTCTTCTTTTGATGGCGTTACGGGAATCAAGAATCAACCGGCTCTCTCTAAGAATCATCTCATAATCAAAACAGGTATGGTCGGTAAGAATTACCACGCAGTCCGCCCGGCGCAGCGTCTCCGGCCGTAACGGTTTTGCCTTAAACCGCCGCCCGGCAATTTCAATCTCCGGCACATAGGGGTCAATGTATTCAACCGTCTTTACCTTATCCAGAATCAGCTCCATCACCTTGATTGCCGGCGAATGCCGGGTGTCCTCAACGTCGCGTTTAAACGCCGCTCCGAGAATCAAAATCCGTGCCCTTTTGGCCGCAACACCGTTCACTCCGAGAACCTCAAACAACCGGTCCACAACAAAAAACGGCATCGCCTCATTTGTCTCCGCCGCCAGTTCAATAAAATTGGAATGAAAGTCAAACTCCCGTGCCTTCCAGGCAAGATAATAGGGGTCAATGAGAATACAGTGGCCGCCGATTCCAGGTCCGGGATAAAACGGCATAAAACCAAACGGCTTG
>FMSI01009719.1_pt1 | contig 16518 bp, 18 predicted proteins | sample 1504471 | NCBI WGS metagenome assembly FMSI01 (sample SAMEA4475357, study PRJEB15587) | soil metagenome | biome: Soil; feature: Field | place: India | collected 2015-03-11 | depth 0 m
TTTTTTCTCGCCATTGATAGTATTCACAGGGGAAACGTAATCTTGGTGCCATATCCTAAAACCATTGCGGCAATGGACATACTCTGGCAGGCCAGTCCACAGTCAAAGGAATCCGTGGACAACTCGCTTGCACCGGAGATGACGATGGCAACTTTGGCTGACGAAAGCGAAAGCCCCCAGGGTGGTTGAGCCGCTCCACCTGGAGGAGGGATTTGCCTGCCCGGTGGAGGAGTAAACCCCATACTCTGTTCCATCTCCTCAAGAATCGTCTGATCACGTACCACCGAAAAGTGCCATGGCTGTCTGTTCCACGCACTGGGTGCGTTGATTCCCGCCCGAAGGATAATTTCGAGATCTCCATCCGCCACTTCCTCCTCAGTGAAGGCCTTCGCCGTTCTAGCCTTAGTGAGAATAGAAATGACCTCGATTCACTGGGCCTTGTTTAGAGCCCCACTATCCCCACACTCAAGCAACCTGCAAGGGCAAACACCAAAAAGGTCAAACGCTTCATCCTTACAACCTCCTTGAGAATACTCTGGCGCGCGTTCTTACCGGAGAGAATACTACATGGTGTCAGAGGACGAAAACTGAAGTCAACTTGGACCATCTCCAGGCGATGCAAGGCCACAGAATGCAACCGCAAAAACCGGGAATAGGCCTCCTCGTGAGGGTAAGAAAGTCGCAGTGACTTGAAAAAAGAGGGTCGTACCTTTCTCTTCTGTCGCCCGCAAAACCCTCAACCTCACCGGTTATCCTCAGCGTCCTTGACAGAATTCTCTCCCTACGGTACAAAATGAAAAACAAAGTGGTCCTTGGGCTGGCAACCGAGAGAAACGGTGGAGATCCAGGCCTATGGGTCAAGGTGAGCTTGCCGTAGTCCTGGAAGTGGCCAGTTGGTTGGAGGCAAGGGGATTGAGAGTTTTCCACGAACGCCGCCTGCCTCAGGACTCCCGACGGGGAGTCTTCACTGTCAGAGGCGTAGAGCGAGGGAGACGCCCCGACCTCCTGGTGCAGGGAACACTCACCGCTGCCGGGCGTACCCTGCCCGGTGCTTTTGTGGCCGTCGAGGTTGAACCGGGTAACAAACACCACCACATTCTCGATGGATTTGACGCCGTGCTCGGGTATTTCCTGGACTATGCCTGTGGCGCCAGATACGAAGTGGAGGGAACCCAAAGAGACATCGCGGCCATCGTCCTTGTCACTTCCTTTGGACCCAAGGGGTACCTGTTTTAAGAGGAAGGCAAGTTCGACCCCAAAGGCATCGTCCGGGGACCCTGGGACGCCTATCCCATGACATTTACCATTGCCCGCCTTCTCTGGCGCCAGCGGGACAACGTAGTCAAGCGTTTACGGGAGACGTTGTTTTTGCCCCGGTATCCCAAGGTCGGTGGGATTGGGCCGCTTCCTGAAGTGGGCGTCATGGTCAACGACCCCCGCAGGAGGGAAAAAGTATTCCTCATGATATCGGCTCACCCCTACCACTGGCATCTTGGAGCCGATTAGACATCCTCAGAGACATTTGCCACCCTTCGGCAAAGAAGCGACATCATTTGCCCCTTTGGAATTCCATCCCCGATTCTTGTTTTGGAAAAAGAATATCTCACCACTACAATTCATGAACCTCCAGAGGACCTTATAATTCTCGTTGTGACTCCCCTAAAGTCACCGACTGTGGTATTATTGTATAGTGGATGGGGTATACAGGAAGAGACATGAGGCACACGTGTGGAGCAAACAGAGGGAAGCGGGAATCGTGCTTGGTGCTTCATGAGTGAGAGTGAAGGAGGGGGTGTTCAGTGCGGATAAAAGAGGCGACGTGTCTTGGAAAAGGGCCTGAAGCTTGAGCTATCCATCCTTGTTGTTGCAGCTCTTGCTCTCTTTGCTGTTTTCGGAGCCTGGTACTACAAACTCCAGTCCCAATGGCTCACCCTGAATGCGCCAGTGGTGGGAGCAGTTCAGGAGTTGCCCCAGTTAACCCCTTCATCTTTGCCACCGGTCCGCCTCCAGATCTGCGATTGGTACTGGTACATTGTCGACAAAAACCAGGCTCTCATCTTGGGGACGATTGAAAATGTCGCAGACGTGCCAGCGTATGACATCAAGGCAAAGGTGACATTCTTCACCGAAGACATGGGCTATATCAGCAACACTGCCGAATACATTCCTCAGAGCGTTATCAATCCAGGGCAGAAAGCCGCCTTCTGGTTCCGCGCCCAGTGTGGCCTGTACGCACACTCTGCAGTCCTCGAGCTTGTCGACGACTCCAACCAAGTCCTGGCGAAGTCTAAGAACGAAATGCCACGGCAACCCTAAGGGTGCTATCTGCACCTTGAGGGCAGTGGGCTCCTGGATTTTGGGTAAGTATATCGTTGCCTATTTTCTCAATATATCAACCACTCATCGCCAACCTTTTTGAGAAGTACGGTATCGCTGTCAATCAAAAAGAAGTTCTCAAAACAGACCCACTGGTTGAAGGGAGAAACGTCCTGCGGAGGATAGGGAGGGGTGGAATAGGCGTACTCAGGAAGGGGTACCGGATAGGGTATAACCCAGGTGCTCTCGCAAAAACCGCACACCTGGCGGCTCTTCAGATGCACCTCTGCCCAAACCTCTCCCCAGACAATCTTTTCAATTGCTACTCCGAAAAGTGGTAGGCTACACACCCCCTGAGAATACTGCGGCTCGGTGTGGAGGATGTTCTGGATGGTGTTGAAGGTGAGGTCAAAATTCTTGTCCCTCGGCCCCCCAGGGACAAGGCAGGACCTGGCCATGTTGTAGTCCCCAGCAAGGAGAGCGTTGCCGTAGCGATTCAGGAGGCCCCTCACCTCCTCCTTACGAGGGTCGGGAAAATTGCCCTCACATGCCCCCAAAAAGAGCAAAAAGCACAAACTCACAAAAAGGAACTTCTTCATCCCAAAAGTCCCCCTTTCTGGCTCCTATAGCATACATGGTATCACACGGAAAAGGTTCAAAGAAGCCTCAAAGCTCCACGCCCAAAAGCTTGAAAATGAGGAAAGCCTCAAGAGAAACGCTAAACTAAGGTTGGGGCAATCTTTAAAACCTGGGAAATCCTGGTGCGCCCGGCGGGACTCGAACCCTCAACCTGCAGCTTAGGAGGCTGCTGCTCTGTCCTTTGAGCTACGGGCGCACAAGTATATTTTAAACGAGCTCAAGGAACTTATCAACAATTTCCTCAAGAGAGGGCACCCCGGGGAACCACTCTCTCTGAGTGAAGTCCATGGCGATGCGCTGGTAGACCCAGCCTACAAGCTGCACAAGCTCGGGAGGAAGGGGAGGCGGGGAAGTCGTAACGTAGGCCTTCCATCCTGTGGAGTGGGCCTCCTTGACCTTCTGCACCTCCCGGTACCATTCGGTTTTACGGTAGAAGGAGCGGAGGATTTCCTTGCTCATCGGCATGCCCCGGAAGGTGAAGCGGCACTCATCCGGCGTTCCCACCACGTCCACGAGAAGGAATTTTCTCTCCCCATCAAAAGCCAATTCTATCTTCCCGTCCTCATTCTCCACACCGATGCGGTAGGCCTCCCGGGTGACGAAGCGGTCTACCAGAATGAGAATCTCTTGAGTTTTTTCGATTTCTTCCGGGGAAAGGATACCCAAAGCCTCCACTTCCCTCCAGCTCAGGTACCGATCCTGCTCTTCCAGTTTCGTGGAGACATCAAGAACGGGTCGCTCAAGAGGTACACCGGGGGGCGGGAGCTCTACAAGGCCGAAATCGGAAGGTGCCGCTTTCCCTTCCTCGATGCGTTTCCTCAAACTCGAATTCTCTGGAATGGTATTGCGGTAGATGAATTCAAAGGGGATGAGGAAATTCCCCCGAATGCGGCGATAGAGACCGTAATCGTAGTTACCCTCTATGCGAGAGGGGAGAATAACCCGCACCAACCGCACGTGCATGATATTTGTCGGTTCTTTGAGCTCTGAAAGCCTTTTGACCCTGCCTTCTTCTTCCACCCCCAGGTAATGGGTGGGAATGCCCATCTTCTCGAGTTTCTCAAAAAAGTGAGCACCGATAAGGCACAGCGACGCACCTTTCTGGGGAATGGTGTTGGGCATTTCTCCCCAGTCGAAAACCGAATACCGGTCAGAGAACACGAACTTCCCCCGGCCGGGTTCCTCATCTATCGGCGAAGACAGAACCACAAGATCCTTGACGCTTCCCATTGTCCTCCTCCAGAAAGTCCTGTTCCAGGCTTCTTGCAAACCCTAGGAAATGCTCCTATACTTTTTGTAACATTATAAAGGAAGGAGCAGGAAAATTGGAATTGGTTTTTGGCATGAAAGATATATACCCCTGGGAGGCAAAAATCCGCCGAACCATTGAGACCAATCTGAGAGATCTTTTTGAAAGCTGGGGATACGTTGAGGTGGAGCCACCCACCCTCGAGTACTACACCACTCTTGAGAAGACTCTCAACAAGGAGATGCGCGAGCGAGTTTACAAGTTCGTGGACCGTGATGGTAAGCTCGTGTGCCTGCGGCCGGAGTTTACCACTTCTGTGGCCAGGATGTACTCCCAGGACAACAACCTTTCTTTCCCCCTCCGGGTCTACTACAGCGGCAAGGTCTTCCGCTACCCTTCCTCCCCTTTCCGTACCGAGAGCGAATTCACCCAGATTGGCCTTGAGAACATCGGACAGGGAGGGGTAACAAAAGATGCCGAGGTCATCGCCCTGGCTCTCCTTGCCTTAGAAAGGGCGGGGATGAAAAATTTTGAGGTGGACGTGGGGCATGCGGGAGTCTTCAGAGGCCTCCTTGAGGCCCTTCCCCTCGATGCTCCCCAAAAAGAGGTGGCACGACAGCTCATCAAAAAGAGGGACTTTGTGACTCTTGAGCACCTTTGCTCAAACACTGCCTTTCCGTCTTCTTTTGCTCTTCTCTTTCGTCTTCCCTTTCTGCGAGGCAAAAGAGCCCTCCTCAATGACCTTGCCCCTTTGCTCCCCCAAAACCGGGAGTGGCAGAGGGCCGTGGAGGAACTCAGCCAGGTTTTTGACATCCTGAACGACTTTGGCCTCGCCGAGCGGCTTTCCATCAACATAGGTCTTGTGCGCGACTTTGACTACTACACGGGGATTGTCTTTGAAGGGTTCTCCCCTCATGTGGGGTACCCTCTCCTTGCAGGGGGAAGATACGACGAGCTCTTCTCGGTGTTCGGGAGAGACCTTCCTGCCTGTGGTTTTGCTCTGTTCCTGGAGCGAGTCCTTGAAGCCAAACAGAAAGAAGAACCTCTGGGGGAAGAAAGGGGGACCCTCCCTGTGCTCTCTTTCCCTTCCCCGCTGCGAAAAAGAGCCTTTCGGCTTGCTCAGGCCTTGCGGCACAGGGGAGTAATCCTCATTCTTGAGGAACACAGAGAGAACGCAATTCGCCTTGTCACCCCTCAGGGTTCCTTTACCCTTGAGAGCCTCACCGAAGATGAAGTTCAACGTCTTCTTGAGGAGGAAAGACGGTAATGAAGCTCACCATTACCCTTCCCACCGGAAGGCTCAAAGAGGAGGTGGTGGAAGTAGTCTCGCGCCTTTTGTCCTTCTCCCTCGTTTTACCCTCCCGGCAGCTTGTGGTCGACGACCCCGACCTTCCCTGGCGAATCATCCTCTCTCACCCTAAGGACGTGGCCACATACGTGGAGTACGGAGCGGCAGACCTTGGTCTTGTGGGAAAGGACATTCTCTTGGAGCGGGAAAACGAAGTGTACGAACTGCTCGACCTTGGCATCGGAAAATGCACCATGGTTCTCGCCGGGCCGGAAGGGACAACCAGAGGAGACCTCCTGAAACAGGAACGCATCCGCATCGCCACGAAGTACCCACACTTCACCCGCCGTTATCTCCAGGAAAAGGGGGTCAACGCCGATGTCGTCGCTCTCTACGGTTCTATCGAGCTTGCCCCAGCCATCGGCATTGCCGATGCCATCGTGGACCTCGTCTCCACCGGGAAAACCCTGCGGGAGAACCGCCTCCATGTACTGGAAGAGATTGTGCCCATTTCTACTCGTCTTGTGGCCAACCGGGTGAGCATAAAAACCAAAACACAGGCCATTGAAGTATTCGTCAAAAGCCTGAAGGAAGTGATCTCCAGTGAAGATTGTTCTTAAGCCTCTTGCAAAACCCGAAGATGTGGAGAAAGACGTCGCCCTGAGCCGCCGAGACCTCTACAACACCTTGAAAAAAATAGAAGACAAGGTGAGAGATATCATCGAAGCAGTCAAGGAAAGAGGAGATGCCGCCGTCCGAGAGTATACCGAGAAGCTTGACGGGTGTTCCCCTGAAGAGCTTCGCATCCCGGAAAAAGACATAGAAAGGACCTGGGAAAAATCTCCGAAAGACTTCAAAGAGGCTGTCGCCTTTGCCGCCCAGAACATTCGTTCCTTCCATGAATCTCAGAGGTTCTCCTCACACTTTTCCGAGCGCTTTCCCTCTCTCCTTGGGGAAATCGTTCGCCCTTTGCGGAGAGTGGCTGCCTATGTGCCGGGGGGAAGGTTCGCCTACCCCTCTTCCTGCCTCATGACGGTGATTCCAGCCCAGATAGCCGGGGTAAAAGAAATAGCCCTCTTTACCCCTCCGCAGAAAGACGGCTCGGTCCGGGAGGAAACCTTAGCGGTAGCAGCGTTTTTGGGAGTGAAGGAGGTCTACCGGGTGGGAGGAGTACAGGCGGTGGCAGCAGCCTGCTTTGGCACCGAGAGCATTCCCCCTGCCGAGAAAATTGTGGGTCCCGGGAATATCTACGTGACGGTAGCCAAAAAGTGCCTTCAGGGCATTGTGGGGACTGATGTCCTGGCCGGCCCCTCGGAGGTAGTGATTATAGCCGATGAGAGCGCCCCGGCGGAATGGGTGGCACTTGATCTCCTTGCCCAGGCCGAGCACGACTCGCTCTCCTTGAGCATCCTCCTCTCCCCAAGTGAGGCCCTGCTCTTTGCGACCAAAAAGTACCTTGAAAGAGAGCTCGAGAACTTCCCCCTGGAGCGGGCACTCCCCATCTTCCTCTACCAAGTGGAGACAGTGGAAGTGGCCTGTGCTACCGTCGACCTCCTGGCCCCAGAGCACGTGGAGGTTCTCACCGAAAAGCCCCTTGAGATTTTGGGAGCAGTACGCGGTGGGACCATCTTCCTCGGTCCCTACGCTCCGGTGGCCCTGGGTGATTACGGGTACGGACCGAATCACGTCCTTCCTACGGGGAAAGGTGCCGCCTTTTCCTCGCCTCTCTCAGTGCGGGATTTCTATACCTTTTCCTCTTTCGTTTACCCTCTCCCCTCTGATTCCACCCTGCAGTACGAAAGGTACGCCACGCTGGCCCACTACGAGGGGCTCTTTTTCCACCGACGTTCGCTCCTTGCCCGGGTAGGCAAGAAACTCCTCACCGATATCGAGCGGGAATGGGGGAAGGCATAACCCCCACCCCTCAGCGGAATATTTCCTTCAAAAACGGCGGAAGCACAAAGGCTGCCTGATGGATGGCAGAAGAGTAGTACCGGGTGGGGAAGGGAAGCTCCCGCCCTGCCTTTGCCGGATCGTACTTTTTGGAGGCAATGATGTAGCTCCAGACCCCTCCTGGATAGGTCGGCACGAGTCCCCAGTAAAGGCGAAGAATGGGAAAGACCCCCAAGTGCTTCCAGAGCTTTTTCACCCGCTCCTCCTCAAAGAAAGGCGGCTCCATCTGAGAAACGAGTATCCCGTCAGGAGAGAGGTGCGCAAAGGCATCCTGATAGAACTTTGGGGAAAAGAGGGGCTCAGCTACCCCCCGGGGAATGGGATCAGTGGAATCCATGATGATGACGTCAAAAATCTCCTCCGTTTTGGCAATGTACTCGGCAGCATCACCGATATGGACCTGCAGGCGAGGATCGTTCCATCGGCCGAGCTGCGGAAAGTACTTTTGACACACCTCTATGACACCCTCGTCAATGTCCACGAGAACCACCTCATCCACCGGATGCTTCAGGATTTCCCGGGAGGCTCCCCCATCACCTCCTCCCACGATGAAGACCTTGCGGGGAGACGGGTGCGTCACCATGGCCGGGTGCACGAGCATCTCATGGTACATGAATTCGTCTTTCTCGGTGGTCTGCACAATGCCATCAAGAAGGAGTACCCGGCCAAAGAGGTAGGTATCGACGACAGCGATTTCCTGAAATCCGGTCCGCCCCACATAGAGAGTCTCTCTCACCTTGAGGGCCATCTGATAGTTCTCAATGTAGTTCTGGACGTACCAGAGTTCCATTCCCTCTTCCCACTCCTCTCGTCAGTTCCGTAATTTTCACGTCCTGGGGTTTAAAGTACTCCCAGATGATTGGGACACTCGCCTTGGGGTCTAAGGAAGCCCCAAGAAAGATATCCAAAGCAGCATAACCGTACTCAGGCCAGGTATGGATGGCCACGTGAGATTCCGGCATCACCAAAAGCCCGCTTAGCCCATGGGGCTCAAACCGGTACACATGAAGCGCCAGAATATCCTTCCCGTAGCACTGAGCCAGATTCTGGAAAAAGGCTTCGACAAGCCCAGCATCGTTGAGAAGACCAGAACCCACAATCTCCACAAGAAGATGCCTGGCCACCGTCTCTTCAGGCAACACCCTCACCCCCTCACGCCGGCAAGGAGCAAACACCGGCCCGGCGCGCCGTCACGGCGAAAAGAGTAGAAGAGTTCCCCACCACAGGCCGTGCAGAGCCCGCTCACCTCAATCCTTTCTCTCTTCACCCCCAGAAGTACGAGATCCTCCACCACCACCCCTTCAAGATCTATGAAAAACCTTCCCTCTCGTTCCTCCAGAAAGGCCTCCTTCCCCAAAGCCTTAAAGCACTCAGCCACCTCGCTTCCTACCGCAAAGCAACATGGCCCTATGGCCGGCCCCACTCCCATCCACAAAGAAGAGGGAGAAACGGCAAAACGCTCCCGCATCACTTCCACCACTTTCTTGTGAATTCCCCCTGCTACCCCTCGCCACCCGGCATGAACCACCCCAAGAACTCCCTCTTCAGGAGCGAAAAGAAGAAGGGGAATGCAGTCAGCCACAAGGACCCCCAGGTAACAGTTCTTCTTCTGCGTGAGGAGCGCATCGGCAAAAATTGGAAAGGGAGGGGAATCGTCCTCGAGGACAAAGACCTCGGTTCCATGGACTTGACAAGCCACAAGAATAGGACCAATGTCAAGATGCACCGAGAGTGCCTGTCGTCCCTTTCTCTTCCGCACGTCAAAGGGCACCCGGCGGGTTACAAACCAGTGCACAAGACCAGGGAAATCACAGGTCTCAAAGCGAAGGAGGACCACTCCCTCTTTTTCCTCGTACCGCATCTCCGAAAACCTAAAGGCAAAGAATTATTTTCTCTCGCCCTTACCAGATACTTACCTCGCCGTAGGAGAGTCTGTAGTTTGAAATTACACGAATCACAAAGAGAACAAGGAGGACGATTGAAGAGATATCGTCTATCTTTCCCAATCGTGCTCTTGAAAGTCCCAAAAGGTGCCGGCTCACCAGCCTCGATACCCTTCCCAAAGGGACAAACTGAAACCAACGCCGGAAAGGCCAACGGGGATAAAGAAAAGAGACCGGAGGATTACAATAACGCCCCTGACTCTTACAATGGCCGAACCCCCGACTTAGCACCCCAAACGACCAGTCCTCCTTCACCCTGCGGGACACTCCATTCTACCCTCCAGCGTATTTTCTTTCGATTTGCAGACACAATCGCCCCAGCTTTACTCAAGGAGGTCATCACAACCTGTCAAGAGCATAGCAGAAACCCAGGGGTCTGCCAAGAATGGAATGAAAAAATGCGAGCCTCAGGTAAGAGCTTGACGGTATGAGCGCAAAAGTCTTGCGAACCCCTTCATCCAATCGTCTTTGCCCTGATTTTCGATAACGTAGGCAAGAAGTGCCGAGCCCACTATGACTCCATCCCCATAGTGAGCCAGAAAGGCTGCTTGCTCGGGAGAACGAATGCCAAAGCCAGGAAGAAGGACAGAGTCGGTGTGTCGGCGGAGGTATTCGATGCGTTCCAAAAGAGCCCCAAGTTCCACCTCGGTTTCTCCGGTGATACCCTTTCCGGATACAAGATACACGAAGCCTTCGCTCTTCCGGGCAATCGCAAGGGAACGCTCAAGAGTTGAGGTGACAGAAGCCAGAAGAACCCGGGAGAGCACCCCACGGGCTCCTTCAAGAAAGGAAAGGGCCTCGAGGGGAAAATCGGCCACAATGAGCCCCAAAAAGCCGGCTTCACGAAAATCGCGGGCAAACTGCTTTACCCCGTATTGCAAGACAATGTTTCCATAAGTCATGGCAATGAGGGGTACAGAAGGGGTGATACCCTTCAGGACTTCGGGCACCATTTTGGGAGTCACTCCTTGCTTGAGAGCCGCAAAAGAGGTAGTCTGAATGACTGGCCCATCGGCCACCGGATCGGAATGGGGGATACCAACCTCCACCGCGTCAGCCCCCTCTTCCTCGCAGAGGTGCAGAAGACGGCAAAAGGTCTCGAGGTCCGGATATCCAAAGGTGAGGTACGGGACAAAGAGTTTTCGTTTTTTTCGTTTTTCTTCAAGCACTTCTCGAAGAGGATCCATACTCATTCCTCCTCCGCCAGAGCTCGCATAATGATTTCCACATCTTTGTCGCCTCTTCCTGAAAGACAAATGACGATGGTCGAAGAAGACGACAGAGATGGCGCTATTTTCGCCGCATAGGCCACGGCATGGGCACTCTCCAGAGCTGGGATGATGCCTTCAGTCCTGGCAAGAAGGCAGAAAGCCTCCTTGGCTTCTTCATCTGTCACCGTGACATATTGTGCCCTCCCGGTGGTGGCGAGAAAACAGTGCTCCGGTCCTACACCAGGGTAGTCAAGGCCGGCAGCAACAGAATGGGTCTCCCGAATCTGGCCGAATTCATCCTGCAAGAGGAGACTCATGCTCCCGTGCAGCACCCCTTTGGTGCCCTTCCCGATACTTGCTGCATGCTTCCCCGAATCAAGGCCAAGCCCTCCAGCCTCCACTCCGATAAGGCGCACCTCAGGGTGAGGAATGAAAGCCGAAAATATCCCCATGGCGTTGCTTCCCCCACCTACACAGGCAATGACGTAATCAGGCAATTTCCCTTCGCATTCGAAAAACTGGGTCTCTGCTTCTCTGCCGATTACCGACTGGAAGTCCCGCACCATGGAGGGGTAGGGATGGGGGCCGACAACCGACCCAATGACGTAGTGGGTATTGTCCACGTTGTGCACCCAGTCCCGGAGAGCCTCGTTGATGGCGTCTTTGAGGGTTTGACTCCCGGAGTACACCGGGACGACTTCCGCTCCAAGAATCTGCATTCGGAAGACGTTGAGCTTTTGCCTTTCTACATCCACCGCCCCCATGTACACCTGACATTCCAGCCCCAGAAGGGCACAGGCGGTGGCGGTAGCTACCCCGTGCTGGCCTGCCCCGGTCTCGGCAATGATTCTCCTCTTACCCACCTTCTTCGCCAGAAGCACCTGCCCCAAGGTATTGTTGAGCTTGTGGGACCCGGTGTGATTCAGGTCCTCCCGCTTGAGGTAAATCTTCGCTCCCCCGAGGGTCTCCGTGAGCCTGGCAGCAAGGGTGAGAGGAGTGGGTCGTCCGGCGTACGTTTCAAGGTACATGGCAAGTTCTGCCTGAAAGAGAGGATCGTTGCGATAGTACTCATACGCTTCTTCAAGCTCCTCAAGGGGTTGCACCAGCGTCTCCGGCACAAACCTTCCCCCAAACTCTCCAAAAAATCCTTTCCCCATTTTCCTCACGCTCCCTGTACCATGTCCATAATCTGTCGAACCTTAGTGATGTCCTTTACGCCCGGGGCAATTTCCACACCGCTATTGACATCCACAGCAAAAGGCCGCAGAACTCGAAGAAGGGAAGGAATATTCTCCACCTTGAGTCCCCCGGCAACAATGACTGGGTGAGGGCTTGTTGCCACCACGGGCACAATGGTTTCCCACACAAAGGGTACCCCCGTCCCCCCTTTCTTTGTACCCCGGGCAGTGTCAAAGAGAATATACGATATGCAACCCTTGTAAGCCTCAACGCTCCTGAGGGGAAAACTCTCCTCCACCCCAAAGGCCTTGATCACTCCCTTTTTAAGCCGTCGGCACAGAGAGGGATCCTCATCCCCATGGAGCTGCACAAGGTCAAGGCCACAGAAACGGCGAATGCGCTCGATCTCTCTGTAGTCCTCGTTCTGGAAAACGCCAACGGTGAGCACCTTCCCAGAGAGCAGGTGAACAATGTCTCTGACTTTTTCAGGAGTCACACAGCGCGGACTTCCCGGAACGAAAACAAACCCCAGGGCCCACACGCCCAGAGAGGCGAGACACATAGCATCCTCTTTTTGGGTGATACCACAGACCTTAACAGCGGGCAACTTCCCTCTCCCCCTTGAGTTCAAGGAGCTTCCGGAGTGGATCACGAGACACAAGCAAAGCTTCCCCAATGAGGAAATTTCGCACCCCCTGCTCGAGGAAAACCTCAATGTCCTCCCGGGTGTGGATGCCGCTCTCGGTGACAACAATAGTGCCTCTGGGAATGTAAGGAAGAAGGCGAAGGGTCGTCATAGGGGAAACCTGAAAGGTCGAAAGGTCTCGATTATTGATGCCAATCACCCGGGGTGAAATCTCAAGGGCTTTCTCAAGGTCCTTTTCGTCATGCACCTCCACTACCGGAACAATGCTCAAAAGCTCACACAGTGCTGCGAAATGCTTCAGGCGGTCCTTGGAGAGAATGCGGGCAACAAGGAGTAGAGCCTGGGCACCGGCCTCTTTGGTCTCATACACCTGGGTCTCCTCAAGAACAAAGTCTTTCCGTAGAATGGGCAGATTCGTTCGTCCGGCAACTTCCTGGAGAACCTCAAGCCCTCCCTGGAAGTGGTCTTCTTCGGTGACGACGGAAATGGCACAGGCTCCTCCCTGCTCATACGAGGCTACAAAACGAGGAACATCGGAAAAGGTGATGAACCTCCCTTTCGAAGGCGAGGCAAGTTTTACCTCTGCCAGAATGTTTGGTCCAGGCCCTGACAGAGCAGCAAGGAAAGTGTCCGTACCCGGCCGGGTAAGGAGCTCGGCGACTTCTCGAGGAGAGTATCGACAGGGTTTCTCAAGAAGCCTTCTCCTTTTGGCCACAACGATGGTCTCGAGAATGGTCTCCACTCTCCTCACCTCCCCGCACTCTCTGAGCCTCTTCAAGGAGTTTTTTCACACTCTCGAGGGCACACCCACTATCTATGGCCTCTTCCACAAGGCGCAGTGCTTCGAAAACAGTCTTTGCCCTCTCACTCAGCCAGACCAGAAAGGCTGCGTTGAGCACCAGGGCGGCTCGGGGGGCTCCCCGGATTTCACCCTGAAGCACTTCAAGGAAAAGGCAGACGTTCTCCTGCGGCTCTCCTCCCTGGATGGCCTCAAGAAGATAAACTGGAAGGTTGGCGCTTTCTGGACGGAAAACAAAGCGTTCTGTTCTCTGGGGCGTCACAAGAATACAGTGCGTTGTCCCACACACACTTACCTCGTCCACCCCCGGTTCCCCAAAGACCACAAGGCCCCGCTCCACCCCAAGATGCGAAAGCACGTAGGCCACAGGCTCAAGGAGTTCGAAGCTATATACCCCTACCATTTTGTACCGCACCGGACAAGGAGTGGTGAGAGGGCCAAGGAGATTGAAGACTGTTCGCACTCCAAGTTCCCGCCGCACCCCCTGTACCACCCGCATGGCAGGATGGTACAGGGGGGCAAAGAGGAAGGCAAACTTCGTCCGGATAAAGAGCTCTTCCATGGATTCCTTGGGAAGGTCGATGGGAAATCCAAGACCTTCAAGGAAGTCTGCACTACCACAGCGGCTTGAGACCGAGCGATTCCCATGCTTCACTACCGGGATACCCAGGGCATGGGCCAGGAGGGCCGCTCCGGTAGAGATGTTGAGTGTTCCTTTTCCATCGCCTCCGGTCCCACAGTTGTCCGCCACCGCACAGGCAGAGGGAACAGTGAAGGTTGTGGCCCGGTCCCGCATGGCACGGGCAAAGCCGAGGAGTTCTTCTTTCTTTTCCCTTCGAAATCGCAAAGTGGCCAGAATCGCCCCCATCTGGGCAGAGGTGAACTCCCCACCCATCAATCTCCGCATGAGCTCATATGCTTCTTCAACGCCGAGCACTTCTCCATCAAGAACACGCACCATGATTTCTCCTCTTTTCATTTCCGGTTCACCTCCAGAAAATTCTTAAGAATCGTCTTCCCCTGAGGAGTCAGCACAGACTCGGGATGGAATTGCACCCCAAAGAGAGGGTATTCCCGATGTTCCAAAGCCATGATCTCGTTCTCTTGCGTCCAGGCAGTTACTCGAAGCGTTGGCGGAAGACTTTCCGGGTCCACGACGAGGGAATGGTACCTGCCAACCCATATCTCTTCTGGCAGTCCCCGGAAAAGAGGAGAGGGAAGGAGGCGAACTTTCCACCTTTTCCCGTGACAGGGCTTGTGGGCCTTGACTATTTTCCCTCCTTCAACGTAGGCAATGCACTGGTGGCCAAAGACACACCCCCAAGATAGGGATGAAGGGGGCAAAACGAGCAATGATGGCATTCGTCATGCCGCAGTCGGTGGGATCTTTGGGGCCGGGAGAGATGACAATACGGTCCGGATGGAGGTATGCAATCTCCTCGGGGGTTACCTCATCGTTTCGGAACACCCGAATGTCTCTCTCCCCCAACTCTCCCAGGTACTGCACAAGGTTGTAGGTGAAAGAGTCGTAGTTGTCCACGACGAGAATCATACCCATTCCTCCTTTTCAGCAAGCTGTAAAGCCAAAAGCAAAGCTTCCGCCTTGCTTTTTGTCTCCTCATACTCTCTTTCAGGGACGGAGTCGTACACCACTCCTGCCCCTGCCTGTACCTGAGCAATACCGTCTTTGAAGAAGATACTCCGGATTACGATACAGGTATCCATGTTCCCCTGGAAGCTTACGTACCCTAAGGCCCCGGCGTAAGGTCCGCGACTTTCGGGCTCAAGATCTTCAATGATCTGCATTGCTCGGACCTTGGGGGCTCCACTCACGGTTCCGGCAGGAAAACAGGCCTGAAGCGCCCTCCAGGGGGTCATGTCTTCTCTGAGGATTCCCGAAACCGTAGATACGATATGGAAAACGTGGGAGTAGCGCTCGATCTTCATGTATTCCTCCACCCGGACACTCCCAAGCTCACACACTCTTCCTAAATCATTTCGCCCCAGATCTAAAAGCATCACGTGCTCGGCGTTCTCCTTCTCATCCTCCAGGAGATCCCGGATGATCTCCTCCTCCGGCACATGAGCCAGGCGCCGCCGTGTTCCAGCAATGGGTCGGGTCATAACCTTCCCCCCCTCCGCCTTCACCATCACCTCCGGAGAGGAACCAAGGAGCACAAAATTGGGAGTCGAAAGATAAAAGAGATAGGGTGAGGGGTTGAGGGAGCGCAAAAAGCGGTAGGCCCGAAAAGGATCCCCCTCGTATGGTACCGAGAAACGCTGGGAAATGACGACCTGGGAAGCATGCCCTTCCTCGATGAGTTCGATCACCTGGCGAACCGCCGCCTCAAAGGACTCTTTGGTGAAGTTCGAACGAATGGGCCCCCTGAGACGAAAGGACCCGGCCCTTCCCGGAGTTATTCCTGCTTCCTGGGCTCTCCGTATTGCCTCCTCAATCCAGAACACCCCTCTCTCAAAGTCTTCCTCATCCCTACCCCGGGCCACATACACTACTCCGAGGCGGTGTTTTAAGTGATCGAAAAAGAGAAACCTTCGAGCAGTGGCAAAATACGCCAGGGGAAACTCCACAGGTTTTTGGGGAACCGTCCGCTCCCAGGTCTTCACCGCATCGTAACTCAAAAACCCTACTGCTCCTCCAAGAAAAGGCAAGGAGGGGACAGGGTGTACTGAAAAGGGGGGATATTGAGCCTCCAAGGCCGAAATGATGTCGGTGAATTCCCAGAAATATTTCTCTTCTTCCAGATCGACGATGAGGAAAGAGTAACGCCCCCAGGTTTCCCCCCGCTCGGCACTTTCCAAAAGCAAAGCCGGAGCCCTCTCCCGAAAGTGTTCAAAAAGGAGCACTGGGGTGAGACGATCGGCCAAAAACTCTGTATAGAGGGGAACATAATCGTACTTTTCACTCAAAGCCAGAAATTCTTTTTTGTGCGGACGCACGTCCATGGTACCACCCCAAACAAAAAAGCCCTCATCAAGAGACGAGGGCTTTCTCGCGGTGCCACTCTTGTTGACAACGCCAAAGCGTTGTCCTCTCCACCAGGTACCCATGATACCCGTCTTCCTTTACAGGGAAAGACCCCTTTCAGTCTACTCTCCCTTCAGCGGGATTTCGATGAAAAGCTCCGAGGCCCATTCACCCCTCTGGAATCACCCGGCTCCCACCTCACCCGGGCTCTCTCTGGATTCCTAAAAGAAGCTACTCCCCCTCTTCATCGCCTGAGGCCCTATGAACTTTTGGGTATCTTATACCACTTGAGTCTTCCTTTGTCAAGGA
>FMSI01023915.1_pt1 | contig 16496 bp, 12 predicted proteins | sample 1504471 | NCBI WGS metagenome assembly FMSI01 (sample SAMEA4475357, study PRJEB15587) | soil metagenome | biome: Soil; feature: Field | place: India | collected 2015-03-11 | depth 0 m
TAGTACTGACATGTCAGTACTATTATATGTATAAAAATAGTCAACTATTTTTTATTAAAAATCCCCTGACCTATTATTTTTGCTGCTTTCTCAGAAATTACATTTATATTGCCAAGAAGTTTTTCGTCATCCATTTCAATTGTGAGATAATAATGCGCAACACGGAATACCCCCCCAGCAACTAAATTTGCTGTAAAATTTAGATCGGTTTTTTCTGGAATATGACCAAATCTTACTGCAATTTTCAAATCTTCAATTATCATATTAATGAGTTTATTTTCAAAATGCTGAATTTTTTGCTCAAAATAGTTGGGCAGCCCTAATCCTACTCGCAATATAATATTTGCCCTATCTCTATCACTGAAAAAAAATTGAAATGCCTGATTCATTCTTTTTGCAAGATATGCATGGTGTGAAATTGTATTAATATCTTCATGTATCGATAGCTCCTTTAAATACTCCTCCCAATCCACAAGAAATCTTTCTAATAAAGATATGAAAATGTGTTCCTTATTTGAGAAATACTGATACACTGTTCCTCTACCAATTTTTGCAGATTCAATAATATCTGCAATCTGTGCGGAATGATAACCTTTTTCTGAAAATAGCCGCTTGGCATGGTATAAAATTTTCTCACGTGTATCATCTCTTTTCATTACAATTTCCCTTACTAGTTTCAGCTTCTTAATCTCAACGATATTCTATCGTCAACTACTTATAATTATTATACCATTTTGCACAAATGATATAAAAATAATTACATATTTAAATGTGTATATATTAAATGCTTTATTATATTATTGCACATCCCTTTAAATGTATTTTAAAGTCATCCATACATCAAAATTAAAAAAATTTTTCAATTTTTTAAAAAATACTCTTGACAAATATAATAAATACTGACATGTCAGTATTTGCAACAAAAATTTTTATTTCTAAAATATTTTTTTACATATTCCAAATCATAAGGAGGATTCCAATGGTTATTGCACCAAATACTTCCGTAGACCAATTTTTAACTGAAATTATGCCTAAAGTGGCATCTGAAATGCTTCTTAACTCAAATGCACCTAAAGAGCTAGGAGGAACAGAAATAACAATGGTAGTTGAAGTCGATGGCAAATCATACGGATTTAAAGTTAAAGATGGTAAAGATATATCAACATGCGGAGATATCCCTAACGCGATGTTGAGGTTGAAAATTTCTGATGCTGATCTAAAGAAAATGATAGAAACAAATAATCTCGATATGCTGATAGGAATGCAAAAAGATCTTACGCGAGCTCGCTACAATGCGTTAACATCTTTAAAAGGCAGCTTCATAGCAAAGTTAAAAAATGATGATGGTTCTGAATTTACTATCGAAGCAATTTTAAATGGAGCTACTACACCTCAATCAATATTCCGTATGTCAACAAAAGACTCCGCCGCCTTAATGAAAAAGGAAACTAATCCTGTAAATCTTTTTATGTCCGGTGCTATGAAAATTGAAGGTGACATGAGTTTTGCAATGGCAACCCAACCCCTATTCACTTGATAGATACTTTTTTTATAATCTCAACCACATTATCTGATGTGGTTGAGATTCCTTTTTATTTAAATGAAGGGAGGTTATTGATGACATCGCTACCATGGTACAAAGAATACAAAATCTTAGGGATTCCTAAAACATTTGAACCCTATCCTGACAAACCTGTTTACCACATTTTAGAAATCGCTGCAAAAAAATACAAAAACAATGGCCTTTTACAAAAGGATTTTTTTCTTTCTTATCCCGAAGTCCTTGATTATGTTAATAAGTTAGCATCAGCGTTTCAATCTTTTGGTCTTATAAAAAACGATATTGTTGCAACTATATTACCCACATCCATTGAATTTATTATCACAGATTATGCAATATCAAAAGCAGGGCTCATCCATTTACCTTGCAGTTCTCTTGAACCTGCTGAAGCTTTAGATCATAAGTTTAAAGAAGGGAATCCTAAGGTTATTGTTTGTACCATTAACGATATTACTATCGTTAAAAATTTATTAAAAAAAACAACTGTAAAACATATAGTTATTGCTCACATTCGTCAAAGCATTGATGTGGTTGATGTTGATTTAAAAAAGATTAATATCAAAGGTCCACATCTTTACGATTTTTATCACCTTATTACTTCATCCTCAGGAAAAGTAAATCCACCAACTATAGATGTAAAAACTGATATAGAAACCCTTATATTCACAGGGGGAACTACAGGCATACCAAAAGGGTGCATGTTAACCCACCGCAATATATATGCAAACTGTATTCAGAATCTTCATGCTTTGGGCGCTGGCGGATTAACCTTCAGAGGAGCCATCTCCGTAATTCTTGGTCTCCCATTCTTTCATACTTACGGTCATTGTCTAATGCATACAATGATGCTTTTTGGCTTTAATATTATTATCATAAATGATCCCCGCGATACAAAATCAATGGTAGAAAATATCAAAACACACTATCCTGTTATGCAAATTGGGGTCCCTGCTCAGTTTATGAAATTAGCTAAAGAAGATTTAAATGGTATTGGCATTATCGGCCTTTCAGGATCTGCTCCACTTTCTGACTCTACACAGGAAGAGTTTGAAAAGAAATCTAGCAGCGGCATTATGGAAGGATATGGTTTATCAGAAATGTCACCTGTTACTCATCTTAATCCTTCAGTTATTTACCGAATACTTGGTGGCAGATTCGGTGTGCGTTTAGTTTCATTGCTTTCCTCCATACCCGGCAACAGTTATATAGTTAACAAACTCTTTAGAATATTGGGTCCTAAGATTTTTGGCAGAATTTTCACAAAAATTATCGCATACCGAATGAAAAAAACAAGCAAGAAGCCTGATAAAAAATCTGTAGAAAAAAGAAGAACTATAGGTATTCCTTTCCCTGATACGGAAGTTCGCTTTTGTGATATAGAAACTGGAAATATTCTTTCCATTGATGACATGCTTAAAGGAAAACGTGCAGAGATGCTTTTGAATGGTCCTCAGCGCATGTTAGGATACTGGCCTATTCCAGGAAGCGGCTGTGATCAAGATGGTTTTATTCATACAGGCGATATAGTCCAAATTGATGATAATGGGTATTTTTTCATTGTAGATCGTTCTAAGGATATGATAAATGTGTCCGGTTTTAAAGTGTATTCAAAAGAAATAGATGATATTGTTTGTGAACATCCACATGTAGAAATTGCTGCAACAGTAGGAATTCCAAATCCTGATAAAGAGGGCAGTGAAATTGTTGTCCTATTTGTTCAACTTCAACCCCAATTTAAAAATAAAACAAAAGAAAAAGATATTTTGCAATATCTTCAATCAAAAGTTGCAAAATATGCTGTACCAAAATTCATTCAAATTATTGACGATATCCCCAGAACAGCGGTAGAAAAAGTAGATAAAAAAGTATTGCGAGAACTTGCAGTAAAGCAATTTCTTCAATCTACACCAAAATTGAAAGGGAAAATAAAAGACAAAATTTAAATAATATCCTAACAAATAAGAGAGGTGCTAATGCGAGAATGTGTTTTTATTGATGGTGTTCGTACACCAAATGGAAGAGCTCATCGCGAAAAAGGCTGGTTCAGGCATTTAAGGCCTGATGAGTTGCTAACTCCAGTGTACAGCGCTCTATTTGAGCGAAATAGCAAAATTGCTCCTGATATGGTGGATGCGGTGTTTGTAGGATGTGCAAACCCTTCTGGTATGCAAAACGATATTGGCAGATTGGCATGGCTTGCATCTGGTTTGCCTGACTCAGTACCCACCAACACTTTAACTAATCAATGTCCATCTGGCATGTCAGCTACCATGCATGCAGCTCGTGCCATTATAACTGGTGAGGCAGACATTATTATTGCTGCTGGAGTTGAGGACATGGAAAAAGTTCCAATGGGATCTAATATGGATTTCCCCCCACGTCTATTAAAATACTACAATGGTGCAGATTTACTAATGGGTGCAACAGCTGAAAAGGTTGCTGAACTTTACAAAATTTCCCGTGAAGATATGGAAAACATGGCAGTATGGTCAAATAAAAAAGCATGGGAAGCAACGGTTGCAGGGAAGTTCAAAAAGGAGATAGTCCCAATAAAAGGCCTGGATGATGATGGCAAGGAGTTTTTAGCTGATAGGGACCAGTGGGTCCGTGAGAAAGTTGACGTTGAAAAAATGAAAACTATGATGTCCCCTTTTAAACCAAACGGTGTTGTTACAGCCGCTACTTCTTCTCCTTTAACGCAGGGCGCATGTGCATTGCTCCTAATGAGCCGTGAGAAAGCAGATCAATTAGGATTACCCTATAAGTATAAATATTCCTACGGTGTGTTAGCTGGCTGCGATCCAACAATTATGGGCATAGGCCCTATCCCTGCAATAAAGAAATTAATTGCCAGAACAGGACTTAATTTGGATGAGGTAGGAGCAATTGAACTTAATGAAGCATTTGCCAGTCAGTCATTAGCATGCATCCGTGAACTAAACCTAGACAATTACAATGCTCCATTCAAACGAGTTAATGTATGGGGAGGTGCTATTGCACTTGGTCATCCCTTAGGAGAATCTGGTGCACGAATCATAATAACATTACTTAACATTTTAACCACTGAATTCCCTGATGCAAAATATGGTTTAGCATCATTATGTGGAGCATTTGGAAACGCAGGAGCACTGCTTGTTGAAAAAGTTAACTAACATTACAATCTTAAATCAATATGATACTGTAATATTTAATGGAGGTTTGCCATGAAACGTTATTTACTAATTATAACCATTTTTATGGTATCTGCTTTCACTATTACTATTACAGCCTTTTCGCAAAACACGGGATGGAAATTAATTTATGAAGGGAAAGAAGACAAAGCCACTGTACAAATTTTCACAAGAGATATACCAGGGTCTTTGTATAAAGAATTTAAAGGAGTAAGCTATTCAGATATTCCGTTTGATGTTGCACTGAAAGTTATTCAGGATTACCGAAACTATCATAAATGGTATGGCATGTGCAATGCTTTATATGCCATCAATGTAAGAAACCCAAAAGATGTGGATATGTATTTTATTCTTGACCTTCCTGTTGTAACTGATCGAGATGTTGTAGTAAAAGTAGAAAGCGGATGGGATGAAAACAAAGGAACTGCGTGGGTCAGCATGTCATCTATCAATACCAGTGAATATAAAAAAGACAGTGGGTTGGTCAGAATGACTTCCCTTAAAGGGAGGTGGGATATCATAAAAAAGGATGAAAATCACGTTGAAGTTATTTACCAGGTTCATGCAGAACTGGGAGGATCACTGCCAGCATGGGTAGTAAATATTGCAGCAAAAGATCAACCTTTGAAGACCTTACGGGGTGTGTATAAATATAGTAAAAAAATTCGAGATAATACACAGTGATATTCTGTTTTATCATTTGTAGCAATAAAAGAGGCATAACGCCTCTTTTTTTATTGACACTTCATTCATATAATATTTCCAATATTATTTGATGTTTAAGTAGTATTTTTTTATCACCATATAACACAATGCAAAGGCATATTTTGAATATCTTAATGGACAACCCAATAGCTTCATAAGCTATTGTGCATTTATTTCATTTGATTATCTCAATATTTTCACTTAAACCTATACCCTTTCTTTAATTAACAGAGTAGTTATAAAATTACCAATTTGCAATTTTTGAGGTCTGCACATGCTTTTACTTTATATATTCATATTAGGACTTTATCTTGTTGTAGTTGGTTTACTTGAAATTATTTTTCCTAAAATAGTTTTATCTTTTTGGATCAAACTTTTATCTAGCAAGATCTACCCTCTATATGGAATCATAGTTATTCTGGCAGGCTTCCCTTTAACTCAAGTTCCCTCATCCAACCCTTTATCAACACCTCTTTTCATTATAGGTCTTATAGTGGTATTCTCTGGTCCGTTTATTTTAATTTATCCTGAGAAAGTAAGAAATTTATTTTTCCATGGACTTGATGAATTAGGACAGAGAGGAAGCCTCTTTGCCATTATACTTGATGCAATAGCACGGATTGTAGTAGGAATACTATGTATTTCTGCGTATATACTTAGGTAATTTAAATTACTATATTTACCAGTTTTCCAGGAACTACTATTACTTTTTTGACTGTTTTCCCAGCAATCATTTCTTTAATTCTATCATCATCAAGAGCAACCTTTTCCATTTCTTCCTTAGAAATGTCAGCAGGGACATTTCGTTTTGAACGTATTTTGCCATTAATTTGGAACACAACTTCTATCTCATCCTTTGCAGTCAACTCTTCTTTGAAATCTGGCCATGGCTCATCTAAAATAAAATTTTTATGTCCCAGCAGTTCCCATAATTCTTCAGCAACATGTGGAACAAATGGTCCAATCATTGGCAAAAGCTTGTCAAATAATTCAGATACAACCATTTTACCTGCATCTGTGCGGATTAATTCTTCATTTACCTGATATAATGCATTTACCAACTCCATCATTCTGGCAATTGCAGTGTTAAATTGCATTCTGTTTTCAATATCATGTGTCACTGCTTTTACAGTTCTGTGTATTTCCCCTCTAAGGTTCTTCAATACAGGATCTAATACAATATTATCAAAATTATATTCTGTGTAACAATCACTATATTTATGAACAATGCGCCACACACGGTTAATAAAGCGATAGCACCCTTCAACCCCTTTGTCTGACCAGTCAAGATCCTTCTCAGGTGGAGCAGCAAAAAGCATGAATAACCTGACAGTATCAGCACCGTACTTGTCAATGATGTCATCAGGGTCCACAATATTTCCCTTAGATTTACTCATCTTTGCCCCATCTTTAATAACCATGCCCTGTGTCAACAATCGTGTAAATGGTTCACGGTATTTGAGAATGCCAAGATCGTTCAGGACCATAGTAAAAAAACGTGCATACAGCAAATGCATACATGCATGCTCAATACCGCCAATGTACTGGTCAACTGGAGTCCAGTAATCTACCTCATCAAAATCAAAAATTTCACTTGAATGAGGCGAAGTAAACTTTGCAAAATACCATGAAGAATCAACAAACGTATCCATGGTATCAGTTTCACGTTTTGCTTTTCCTCCACATTGTGGGCATTGAGTTTCGTAAAATTCAGGCATCATGGTAAGTGGCGAACGGGAATCGCCATGAAAATCAACCTCTACAGGCAATACAACTGGCAACCTGTCATACGGAACCGGTTGTGCCCCACACTTTTCACAATATACTATTGGTATTGGACATCCCCAGTACCGTTGTCGCGAAATAAGCCAATCCTTTAGCCTGTAATTTACTCTTCTATATCCAATTCCTTGCTTTTCAGCATAGTCTGATATTGCTTCAATAGCCTGTTTGTTATTAATTCCTGTAAATGGCCCGGAATTTACACATACACCATCATCTACATATGCATCTTTCATTTCTGAAACTTCAATAGGCGCAGAAGGGTTATCTATAACCAATTTTATTGGAATGCCATATTTTTTAGCAAACGCAAAGTCGCGAGTGTCATGTGCCGGAACTGCCATTATAGCACCAGTACCATATTCCATGAGTACAAAATTCCCAACATACAATGGCACAGTATCGCCATTAAACGGATTTATAATTTTTATTCCGGTATCTATGCCTTCTTTTTCCTTTTCTTCCGAAAGTCTGTCAACAAGAGACTGCTCTTTGATCCGCTTAATAAATTCCTTTACTTTCTGGTCTTTTACCCTTTCCAGGAAAGGGTGCTCCGGAGCTATCACCATAAATGTTACACCATAAATGGTATCCGGACGCGTTGTAAAAATTGGGAAGGCCTCACCCGTGTCAGCAACCTTGAAATTAACAATCAACCCTGTTGAGCGCCCTATCCAGTTTCGCTGCATCACTATAACACGTTCTGGCCAGCCCTCTTTCAGTACATCGTGCCCAGTTAAAAGATTTTCAGCATAATCGGTTATTTTAAAAAACCACTGCTCCAGTTCACGCTGAGTTACCTGTGTCTCACATCGCCAGCATACCCCATTCTCAACTTGTTCATTGGCAAGTACGGTACTGCAGGTTGGGCACCAGTTAACAGGGGCTTTCCGCTTGTATGCCAGTCCCTTTTCATACATTTTAATAAACACATACTGATTCCACTTATAATATTCTGGGCTGTGTGTTGCTATCTCCCTGTCCCAGTCATATGAGTATCCTAACATCTGGAACTGCTTTTTCATATATGCGATATTATCATCTGTCCACTTTTTAGGTGGTATGTTATGTTTGATAGCTGCATTTTCTGCTGGCAGGCCAAATGCATCCCAACCCATTGGATGAAAAACATTGAAACCCTGCATCCTTTTATAGCGTGCCACAACATCACCAATTGAATAATTGCGCACATGGCCCATATGTATCCTTCCGGAAGGATATGGAAACATTTCTAATATATAATACTTTTTCTTGTTTTTATCACGTTTAGATAAAAAAACCTGCGCTTTATTCCAGCGTTCTTGCCACTTTTTTTCAATCTGCTGTGGTTTATATTCCACTTCCTGCATACGGTTATCCTCCTGAATCTTTGAGGTACTTGTTACAGTTTATATCTACACCAACAAAAAATTACACGGTCTATTATGAAAATGCACAATATATTTAATTGTGTGAGCGTCAAGTATTTTGTTAGGAGACAACCATCATTTCAAAAAGATTATAATCCACTTAATCCTGCACTCAGTTAATCCCCGATAACAGTTATTATCGCCATAAAAATGTTGGAACTTCCAGATAGCATGAAAAAAATGAGGTGTTGGTGTTGAATACAAAACCAAATCACTCAATCAAAGTATTATATACAATTGAGCCAGTTTCAGCTATTACCCTAATATACAGCGCAATACTAATCTGTATTATATATTCCTAAAAATAGTATATTGAGTTGTAAAAATGTTTTACGTTAGTGCTATAGTGTTGAAAAAACGAAGTATTGCATTCTTTTTAGAAAAAAACTACTTGGCATTTCGCAGAATTTCAATAATCTCTTTTGTGGTTTTAGCATTTATCATTTCATTGCGAATCACATCATTTTTCAGAACTGACATTATTTTAGACAACAATTTTAAATATTCCTTATGCTGTCGCTCACCTGCAGCCACCAGAACCACCAGATGCACAGGCTTCCCATCAATAGAATTAAAGTCAATGCCCTTCTTTGATATACCTATCGCATAAGCAATTTTATGCACAGATTCAAGTTTAGCATGGGGAACTGCGATTCCAAATCCTATACCTGTAGTCATAATCTCTTCACGTTCTTTTAATGCGTTAATAAACGCTTTGATATCAGAACACACATCGCTGCCCTTAAATACATTCGCAAGTTCCTCTATTGCTTTATATTTGTTTTTTGATTTCAAAAACTTTATATATTTGCTGTCAGTAAATTCCAGTAATGAACTCACGGTAATCTCCAGATTTTTATAATAAATTTTAAATGAACTTCTTAAAATTAATTTTCACGGATGTGCTCATAGTTTTGTATTATACACACGTTTTCTAATGTAAACCTGATTGATTTATGTTAATACCAGTATAAATAGCCAAATGCAAATAAAATATAGCAATTTTGTTTTTCATTAATTTAAATTGCTTTTAGAGATAATAAATGTCAATGACTTAATTATAAAGCATTGACTTTTTACATCAAAATTTCGTAATGTTAAAAGAAATACTTATAATGTTTTTTATGCAATACTCATCAAGAATTTTGGATAATAATTCATTAAAATAATTATTTATGTATACTATTTCATATTTTCCTTAAAACTTGTCTTTAGGAATAAATACCAAGAAATTTTATTCATTCATAAAAATTTTATTGACTTCATACATAATTTATATGCTAAAATCTTAGTAAACAATCACTAATATTATTTTATAAAATATTATATATAAAAGGGGTAGTGGTATGGGATACACACATTATTCCCAGGTATTCTGGGATCAGGTTAACAAATACGGCAACAGAGTTGCGTTGCGCTATAAGCCAAAAGACAGCTGGGAAGAAATTACCTGGAAGCAATTTGGCGATATGGTTCACAATACCAGTAAAGCACTCATCGAATGTGGCATTGGAGAGCAAGAGACTGTTGGAATTTTTTCACAAAACATGCCACAATGGTCAATTGCAGATATTGGCTCTTTATGTATACGGGCAATTCCGGTTCCCATTTATGCAACAAATACTGCTAAACAGGCAGAATACATTATTAACCATGCTGAAATAAAAGTAATATTTGTTGGTGATGCAGAACAATATTCAAAAGTTATGCAGATACTTCCTGAAAACAAATTTTTACAAAAGGTTATTGTGTTTAAGGAAACAGTGCCAATTCAAAAATCCGATAAAATCATGTACTTTAGCGATTTCTTGAAAATAGGGGAGCAATCTAACAAAGATAACCAGGTTAAGGAAAGAATGAGCAGAGGGACACTTGATGACCTTTTAACTCTAATCTATACATCGGGCACAACTGGCGAACCAAAGGGTGTTATGCTTACTCACTCAAATGCAATCTTCCAAAAAGAGCAGCATGACCTGCGCCTTATTGATCCCAACGAAAATGATATTTCCCTAGCATTTTTACCGCTTAGCCATGTGTTTGAGCGAATCTGGACATACTATGTTTTTGCAAAAGGTATGACCAATAACTACTTGGAAGATCCTGCAAAGATTGTTGAATTCATCCAGGAGGTCAAACCCACCATAATGTGCGCAGTTCCACGATTTTATGAAAAAATATATGCTACTGTCTTTAACAGGCTTGAAAGTGCCCCACCCGCCAAGCAGAAACTATTTAAATGGGCCATTAAAGTTGGTGCACAGCATAACAATCGCAAGAAAGATCAGCTTTTCATTTCACCTCTATTGCGATTTAAATACAAGATTGCTGATGCACTTGTACTGAAAAAAATACGTGATGTAGTAGGAGGCAGGATAAAATTCTTCCCCTGTGCAGGCGCACCACTTTCACAGGAAATTGAAGAGTTTTTCTATGCCTGTGGCATTTTCATATGTTACGGCTACGGTTTAACTGAAACCACAGCAACAGTGACCTGTCATGAGCCAAATAAATTTAAATTTGGTGCGGTAGGAAAACCCTTACCCAATGTTGAGGTTAAGATTGACCCCAACAACGGTGAAATTCTTGTGCGTGGTGGCAATGTAATGAAAGGCTACTACAAAAAGCCTGAGGCAACAGCTGAAGTACTTACACCCGATGGCTGGTTCAGAACCGGCGATGCAGGGTTTTTTGAAGAAAATGGCGAATTGCGTATAACCGAGCGCATCAAAGATTTAATGAAAACATCAGGTGGCAAATATATCGCACCGCAGATGATTGAAAGTACTATTGGCGCTGACCATTTTATTGAACAGATAGCTGTTATAGGAGATCAGCGAAAATATGTCACAGCGCTGGTAGTACCATCATTTATTGCACTGGAAGAATATGCCAAAGCACATAACATCTCTTACACAAGCAAGGAAGACCTTATTTCTAAACCTGAGATTATCGAATTCTACCGACAACGCATAGAAGAAGCGCAGAAGGAATTTGCACGGTTTGAAAAAATCAAAAAATTTACACTGCTACCAAAGGAGTTCACAGTTGAATCAGGTGAGATAACTCCTACGCTGAAACTCAAACGAAAGGTAATTGCTGAAAAGTATAAAGACATAATTGAAGAAATGTACAAGGATGATAAAGGAGATTAATAAAAAAATGGCGCTTATTTAAGCGCCATTTTTTTTATCCACTTTTAAACCCTGGCCACTTGCTGCAAGTGAGCTATCGCTAAAAATGCCTGATGGATAGCATCATTTATCTTTCCAATTTTTTTACAATCACCTAGTGCAGTATATGCTATACCAGCTTTCTGTAATTCACCTTCAAGCGGGTTGACCGGTTTTGACCCCACTGCAATTATAACATTATCAAATTGCTGCGCAATACTACCTGTATCTTTCTCATATACAACAGCATTCTCTGTAATCTCGGTAACTTTTGCAGATGTGATGACGTTAATTCCGAATTTTTCAATTTCGAGATTTAAAATCCACCGTGTTGATCTACCCACATCTTTTCCTATTGTTGGGAGCATTTCTATAATCGTCACCGTACTTGTCCCACGGGTAATTAATTCTTTCAAATGGTCAACAGGCTCTGCGTCAAAGAACATCAGAAAATGGAGCGCTTCAGGTGACAAGGTGCCCTTATTAGCAATAAATAGTGCCGTTTCAATACCAACAGCGCCTCCGCCTATCACCGCAACATTACGCCCTAATTTTGGATTATCCCTTAAAACATCCCAGGCTGAATATACATGTGGCAGGTTGATGCCTTTAATTTGGGGCATAAGCGCTTCAGCACCTGTTGCAAGTATTACATGGTCGGGTTGTACTTTCTTTATCACATCTATTGTGACATCCGTATCGCAATGAACGGTTATAGCATATTCCTCTAACATTGCTTTATAATACCGTATAATTTCCAGCAATTCCTGTTTATGTGGAGGAGCAGCAGCTATGTGTAATTGGCCACCAATCTCATGTTCTTTTTCATATACTACAACGTCATGTCCAGCCTCTTTTGCTCTCACTGCAGCTTCAAGCCCACCAGGCCCCGCACCTATCACCATAATCTTTAAGGGATTAGAGGCTTTATCAATTGATCGCTCAAACTCATACCCTGCACGCGCATTAAGAATACATCCAACCGGCATACCACTAAATAGTGTATCGGTACAGCCCTGATTACATCCCACACACGGCCTGATAAGCTTTGCTTTCCCCTGCTGCGCTTTTTTGGGCCAGTACGGATCCGCAATGAGCACTCTTCCAAGGTTTACCATATCTGCCATGCTATCGCGCAGTATCTTCTCAGCTTCATCTGGAGAACTAATTCTATTCGATGCCATTACCGGCACTTGCACCACCTTTTTTATGTTTGCAGCTAAATATGCATATCCTGCACGTGGCAGCTCCATGGGTAGCTGTGGAACTCTTGCCTCATGCCATCCACCGGTAACATTAATGATATCCACACCTGCTTCTTCATACACTTTAGCAAATAACGGTGTCTCTCTGCTGGTGTTGCTTTCAGGCACAAAATCATTGCCTGCCATGCGTATGCTGATAGGGAAATCGTTGCCAACTGCCATGCGTATTTTTTCAATCACTTCTCTGGGGAACCGTACTCTGTTTTCAAACGAGCCACCGTATTTATCTGTTCGTTTATTTGTTTTGGGCGATAGAAACTGTGTAATTAGATACCCTGCCGAAGCAATAATCTCAACACCATCAAAACCAGCTTCCTTTGCACGCAGCGCAGCATCAACGTATGCCTTCTGGACAATTTCGATGTCCTCAAGCGTCATCTCCCGTGGTGTCTGCTTTGAGTACTTTGAATAGACTGCAGAAGGCGCAATTGGCTGAACACCATCAGTGAGCATTGAATACGAATATGCACCTGCATGAAACAGCTGCACAAATGTCCGTGCACCTTCACCTTTTATAATTTTTGCCAATTTTGCAAAATCAGGTATTCTATCATCAGATGCCAGTGAAAGGGCAATCCTTCCTGAACCTGCAATATCTATCCCTACAGGCCCCACAGTGACCAGGCCCGCACCACCTTTTGCTTTTTCCCTGAAATATTCATAATAACGATCATTTAAAGATCCATCGTATGAATACAGTAAGCCCAATGCGGGATACGCGATCCTGTTTTTAATTTCCAATTTATTAATGGTAATCGGCGTAAAAAGAAGTTGGTACATACAGCCTCCTAAACATAACACTGTTATGTTTAGATTGTATCACATACTATATTTATATTACAACTTTTTTTGCAAAATTAATAATAAAAAATTTTTTCTATCATTTACCAACATATCTGTAATTATGTGCTACTATATATTTTTAATACATTTTGATAATCGTATATGTAAATTTTATGAGCACCTAAAAGCAGCTTTCATCATTTTAAGAAAAGATTCTGCAATACTAAGAAAGCAGTGATTAGTGCTATATGAGCCTATAAGGAAACATCCTTGAAGTTTTTTTATAAGTTCCTTACTTTATATTTTTCCATATTATAGCACAATATAACAAACAATGGAATTAACATAATGTTATCACAAAGAACAAACGGCATTATACTTGTACTGCTTTCGGCAGTGACATTTTCTCTTTCAACGGTGTTTGCTAAATATATTACCAATACATCCTCTATTCACGGAATTGAAGTATCATTTGTTAGATTTCTTATTGGTTTTATACTATCGTTAGGATATATTATTTTTCATAAAATGAGCATTCGCCCCAATAATATTCCACTGGTGCTTACCCGTGCAGTATCCAACACTGTTGCAGTGATATTCTTTTTTGTTGGTGTACAGTACACCACTGTTACTAACGCAAATATGCTCAATATGACATATCCTGTGTTTGTGTTTGTACTTGCGCCTCTTTTTAATAAGGAACCACTCATAAAAATAAATTTTTTGTATTTGGTGATAACTCTTGTTGGAACATACTTTGTAATTATGCCTCATTACAGTACTATAAATATTGGTGATGTGTACTCATTTCTTTCAGCAATTGTTGCTGCTGTAGCAGTTGTAGCACTTCGTGAATCAAGAAAATATGACAGTACCGCAATTATACTTTTCCATCTTATGAGCATTGGCCTTGTCATAAATGGCATAGCAATGATCCCGGTATTTGAAATTCCTGATAGTATCACTTTTGTTTATATGCTTCTTTCTGGATTCAGTGCGTATTTGGGTCAGGCGTTTTTTACTGCTGGCTTTAAATATATCGATGCTACCAGCGGATCTATTCTTTCCTCAAGCAGGATTTTCATCGCAGCATGTATGGGGATATACTTTTTCAATGATTCATTTACCACAACTATTTTGATTGGTGGGTTGTTAATCACTGCTGCCCTTATAGGGGTAAGCTTGCAGGAAAAAAAAGACCTTCAGCATTAATCTTCTATAAAACCACGCATCATCATATCAACACTACTTGCAAGTGCCTCAAGATCGTATCCACCTTCAAGAAATGCTATCATCCTGCCACCACAGAAATCATTAGCTACCTGTTTCAATAACACAGTAAATTTATAATATGATTCAGAGGTAAGCCCTATATAGGATAATGGGTCAGCATTATGAGCATCAAAACCAGCAGATATTAGAATGATATCTGGCTGAAATTTTTGCAATGCAGGAACTAACTGGTTTTTAAAAACATCTAAGTATTCAGGTTCACCACTTCCTGCTGGCATCGGGAAATTTAAGGTGTATCCTTCGCCTTCGCCTTTTCCTCGTTCACTGCGGGCACCGGTTCCAGGATAATGGGGATATTGATGTGTACTGATGTACATTACGGTTTTATCGCGTTCAAATGTATGCTGTGTTCCATTGCCGTGATGTACATCCCAGTCAATAATCGCAATTTTTTTTAATCCATGTTCTGTTTGCAGATACCTGGCAGCTATCGCTATATTATTAAATATGCAAAATCCTGCAGCATAATCATATTCTGCATGGTGTCCCGGGGGACGTACTGCACAAAATCCACGTATTGCCTCACCAGACATAATAGTATCGCACATATTGAGGCTGCCGCCTACCGCAAACAATGCGACCTCGTAAGAACGTTTGCATACTGCTGTGTCCATTGAATCTAAATAGTGTATACCGGATTCTATTTCCTGTTTAACGCGTTCTATGTATTCAGGTGAATGCACTAATTCAATATACCGCTTTGCGCCAATTTTGGGTTCAACTTTAATGAGGGATTTGTAATATGTTTGCTGACGCAAGCGCTGGTCTATAGCCGCCAGACGTTCAGGCCTTTCCGGATGCCCCCAGCCTGTATCGTGGTCCATGTATATAGGATCAAACAGGTATGCAGTAGGTACCATAAACACCCCGCATATTCAATAGTAGTTTTACAAAACAAAATAAAATGTATTACAAAAAGTCAAGAACTTTAAAAAATAGTACGTACCACTACAAAGGATACCGCACTCCTAACCGTATAACAAGACCTGACATATCTAATTCAAGATCACCACTTTTAAGTGGTAGACTGCGATACCCTGCTTCTGCATAGAAATCAACTTTTGAATCTGAAGCAGGCTTTAAGGAAGCGCCAAAGAATAACTCCCATGATAATCCTGTGAAAAGTTTAGTTATAGATTCCGCATTGTAGGTTTTACCAGTATTTGAATCAGTAAAATCGGGTTGGGAGTAATGTAACACCATAAATGAATAACCAAGTCCAATTGTTGCAAAAGGGGTTACATATAATTTATCCTTCAGGTTTGGCAGACGTACCTGGGCATTGAACATCACAGGAATAAGATAGGCATTAGTATCAGCTTTTACATCTACATATACCGATCCCTCCTGTTTAA
>FMSI01176800.1_pt1 | contig 16475 bp, 16 predicted proteins | sample 1504471 | NCBI WGS metagenome assembly FMSI01 (sample SAMEA4475357, study PRJEB15587) | soil metagenome | biome: Soil; feature: Field | place: India | collected 2015-03-11 | depth 0 m
TCAGGATCAGTATTTATAATCCCAACACAATTTGGACCTATAACTGAAATTCCATATTTTTTTGCCACATCAACAAGTTCCTTTTCAAGTTTCAAGCCCTCCTCTCCTATCTCTTTAAATCCAGCTGTTATGACCACAACTCCCTTAACTTTTTTCTCACCGCACTCTGCAACAACTTTGCTAACCATAGTATTCGGAACAATTATCACTGCAAGGTCAACCTCATCGGGAATTTCAAGGATTGAGGGATATGCTCTTACTCCGAGAATACTTTTCGTCTTTGGATTTACAGGGTAGACAATCCCTTTATATCCACTGAAAAGGATATTTCTGAAGACAGCCATTCCAACGCTATCAGGACGGGATGAAGCACCTATAACAGCCACTGCCTTCGGTGATACCATTTTTTTCAAATTTGTCGCATCCATTTTCTTACTCCTAATTAATTAAGATTATTGCAAAGTTTACAATTCGTAACCCGAGCTTTTTTGTATTTTAAATCCATTTCTTTCTTCTCTTGCAAGTCTCGCCCATTTATCCATACAGATTAGGTCTCCATTGCAAATTGAAAATTTTAAATTGTAAATTTTAAATTGTAAATTTTCAAATTTAATAAACATTTATTTTTTAATTTTTCATTTTTAAATTTCCAATCTTCATTTTTCAATTTTTAATGTTCTCGTCTTGCTCATCTCGCTTTTCGCGCCTTTCTCGCTTAAAATATCTACCATCTCAAAATCACAGCTCCCCATGTAAAACCTGCTCCGAAGGCATTCATCAAAATTAAATCACCTTTCTTCAGCTTTCCCTCCCTGTTCAGCTCATCAAGGGCGATGGGAATAGTTGCAGCAGACATATTCCCATATCTCTCAATATTCGTGTAAACCTTTGATGGGGCGATTTTTGCTCTCTCTGCTGTTGCATCTATTATTCTAATGTTTGCTTGATGAGGAATAAAATACTTTATATCTTCACCCGAGATTCCCGCTTTCTTCAAAACTTTAATTGCAGAATCACCCATATTCTTGACAGCATGTTTGAAAACATCATTCCCTTTCATGTGGATAGAATGTAGCTTTGCAGAGACAGTTTCAAGGGTTGCGGGCATTCTGCTACCCCCTGCTGGTTGATAGAGGAGCTCAGCAAGAGATCCATCGGCTGACCAGTAGCTTGAAATTATTCCCGAATCATCATTGCTTTCTTCAAGAATGGCAACTCCCGCACCATCTCCAAAAAGGACGCATGTTGATCTATCCTCCCAGTTCACAATCTTGGTGAGAGTCTCTGCGCCTGCAAGAAGAATCCTTCTGCAAACTTTATTCTTTATCAATGATTCTGAAATTATCAACCCATAGATGAATCCAGTGCATGCTGCAGAAATGTCTAATGCAGGAATACTATTTATTCCAAGAGCTTTCTGAACCCAGCAGGCTGTTGAAGGGAAAAGAGTGTCAGGAGTTGCGGTGGCAACGATTATCGTATCTATATCCGATGGTTTAAGTTTTGCCATCTCAAGAGCTTTGTGAGTAGCTTTTATAACAAAGTCTGAAGTCGCTTCCTTTTCGTCTGCAATTCTCCTCTCCCTAATTCCTGTTCTTGTCCTGATCCACTCATCAGAGGTGTCAACTATTTTTTCCAGGTCAAAATTTGTCAGAACCTTCTTCGGTAAATAAGAACCAGTTGCTATAATTTTTACCTTTGCCATTTATAACTCCAAAGATTCAAATTTTACAATAAAAAAGGATTTCAGGCAAAGGAGGACTTTCATTCAGACAATCTCAACATGGAGCCATTTTTTCTTGCTATATCCATGGAAGCCTTCATGAGAAGGAATCCAAAGAAAAGATAAATAGCACTCATTATTAAAACTTTAATTTCAGAATGTGAAAATCCAGAACTGAAGCCGTAATAAACCCTGAAGTCATCAAGGGTGTAGGTTAGAGGGAACAGAAAAGCAATTGTTTTCACTCCCTTTGGAAGCTCGCTAACAGGATAGTAAATTCCTGAAATAAGCATAAGAATTGTGGCGAGGGACCATGCTGTTATCTCAGCCCTCTGGCCGAAAAAAACAACGAGAATACAAACTATAAGACCTATTATAAGTCCATTTATTCCAAGTCCTAAAAAAAACCAGAAAGTGGGGAGAAGCCCTGGTAGATAGAAAGGGAAGAATAGGATTGAGCAGATATAAAGAACCACAAAACAGATAGCCCCTCGGAGCATACCCACAATCCATGGACCGAGAATGTATTCATAAATTCCAGTAGGGGTAATAAATGTCTGTTTTAGGCTCTTCCCCCATATGTCATAGAGAAGAGCGTAAGCCACATCAAGCTGTATAACCTGAAGAACACCCATTGCGATAGCACCTGATAGAACAAATCCAAGCTCCTCAGGATTGAACTGGAAGTATTTAGCCATAAGCCCTATGGAAACAACCCCAATAACTGGCCAGAAAAGTAGTTCTGCAAATCCAAACCCGTTCCTTATGCTAAAAACCCAGCTTCTGTAGGCGAATGCCAGTGTTCTATTTAACCAGTTCAAGAAAGACCTCCTCAAGATTTTGAGCTTTTACCTGGTGTTTAAGTTCTTCAATTGTTCCAAGGACAATCACCTTACCCTTATTTATAAAAGCAATTCTCTCACACATCATTTCAGCCTCTTGCATATAATGGGTTGTCAAGATTAATGTCATTCCTTTCTCTTTATGAAGAGTTTTTATAAAATTTCTTATTCTGTAAGCTATGTCTGGATCAAGCCCCACTGTAGGTTCATCAAGGAAAAGAATTTCAGGGTCATTGAGAAGACTCTTGGCGAGGGAAAGCTTCTGCTTTGTCCCTGTTGAAAGTTCGTCAAATCTCTTCCTTTTAAAATCCTCAAGACCGAACCAATTTATACAATCTTCAACTTTTTTCTTTAGTGCATTCCCTCTGAGCCCGTAAAGCATTCCATAAAAGCATAATATCTCCTCAACTGTAAAGGACCATGGGAAATTTGGATTCCCAGAGCTCATATTGAGCCTTGTCCTTATATTGTCATGGGAATGAAAAATGTCCTTCCCAAGGATTTTGACTATTCCTTCATCGGGAAATAAAAGGGTGGAAAGTATATTAAGGAGAGTGGTTTTTCCTGCTCCATTTGGTCCGAGAATCCCAAATAGTTCCCCTTTTTTTATCTCAAGAGAGACTTTATCAAGGGCTTTTGTTCTCTTTTTCTTAAGAAGTCCTCTGTAAAAGGTCTTCGAAACACCCTTCACTTCAATGGCAATGCTGTCGCCATTCATTTCAACCCTCCAGAATCCTCTTCAGAATAAGGAGTCTGGATGCATTTTCAAGAAGAAGAGTATTGAAAAATGCCTCCTCAAGGGAATCACCAACAGAAAATGTTCCATGGGCTTCAACAACAACTATTTTTGAATTGGAAAGAAAGAGGGGTCCTCTCTCCGCAACCTCTTCAGAAGAGACCTTTTTCTTTACCTTCAGGACAGAAATATCCCCAAGGATTATCCTTGCCTCCTCATCGAGAGGAGTTATTTTATCAGTTAAAGTTGAAAGAAGAATTGTGTAGGGAGGATGGGAATGTATAATGGCTCTAACAGAGGTTTTTCTGTAAATCGACTGGTGGGTTGGATGCTCCATAGATGCTTCTTTGTAAAAACCTTCCAGCCCAATTTCAACTATATCCCTCCTCTTCAGCTCTGACATTACTGCCCCATGCCTTGTTATGAAAATTATTTCTCCTTCACGAATACTCATATTTCCTCCATGGGCAATGACCAAACCTTTATCTTCCAGAGCTCTCCCTATCTTTAAAAAATGCTTGAATTTCATTATAATTTTATAATACAATTTTGTTTGATTGTCAATATGAATTTTCTAATTAAAATAAATGTTTTGACAAAATATTTATATGATGGGCAAAAATGAAGACAGTTGAACTTTTGCCAAAAAAAGAACTGAGAATAATAAAAGGAGATCCATGGGCATGGAAAGCTGATATTAAAACCCCTCTTGAGGGCTTTGAGCCAGGAGAGATAGTGAGAGTCATTGATTCAAAAGGAAGGTTTGTAGGAATAGGTTATATAAATCCAGAATCTCTAATAACTGTTAGACTTTTAAGTTATGAGGACCGAGAGATCGACTATGAGTTTTTTGAGGAAAGGATTGAAGAAGCTTTAAGGCTGAGGAGAGAGCTTTATCCCGGGGAGGAGAACTTCAGACTTATATTTTCTGAAGGCGATTTCCTTCCAGGACTAGTGGTGGACAAATTTGAAAATCTTGTTGTCCTTCAGATAACTACCATTGGAATGGAAATAAGAAAGGACTTGATTGTTAAAGCTATTGATAAAGTCTTAAATCCTGAAGTTATTATAGAAAGATCCGACTCTCCTGTGAGAAAGAAGGAAGGGCTTGAGCCTTTAAAAGGCTTATTAAAGGGGAAAATTGAAGGAGAGATTGTGATAAAGATTAATGGATTAAATTTTGCAATTAACCCCTTTGAAGGCCAGAAGACCGGATTTTTCCTTGACCAGAGGGAAAATTACCTTCTTTTAAAGTACATTTCAAGAGGGAAGAGAGTTCTTGATGCATTCTGCAACAATGGTGCCTTTGGGATTCATGCCTTCAAATATGGAGCAGAGGAGGTTGTATTTCTTGATGCATCTGAAAAAGCACTGGAGCTGGTCAGTAAAAATTTAGGTTTGAATGGTTTTTCAGGTAATTACATCTTCCTGAGGGCTGATGCCCTAAAGTTTTTAAAGGTTATGGAGAGGAATGGAGAAAAATTTGACCTGATTATCCTTGATCCTCCTGCTTTTATGAAGGGCAGAAGCAAGTTGAAGGAGGGGATGAGGGGTTATAAAGAGATAAATTTAAGGGCGATGAAAATGCTTGCAAACAAAGGATTTCTTCTCACCTGTTCCTGCTCTCATTTACTCTCAAGGGAAAACTTTTTAAAAGTTCTCGAAGAATCAGCCTTTGACTCAGGAAAAATTATAAAAATTCTTGAATTTAGATCCCAGCCAAAAGACCACCCGTACCTTCTCTGTCTTCCTGAGTCAAATTATCTTAAATGCGCTCTCCTGCAGGTTATTCAGAGGTGACATCTTTTTTTCCAATTAAATACTCGATTTGAGTTTCGTTAAACCCTCTGTCCACTATTTTCTCCTCTTTGAAAATTGCCCATGAGGGAAGGGACTGGTATCTCTTTGTCATCTGATAAAGCTCCAGAGCTGAATTTGCCAGGAAAATATACCATACTCTGTCCTTATTAAGGGGGTTTGAAATAGAAATAAAAAGTCCATCCTCAGGAGAAGAGTAAACTTTTCCTTTCCATTCAAAAAATCCTCTTCCGAGCCTGACAGGTAATTTATCTTTAAACCTTTCCAGGAAAGAATTATCCTCAGCACTTCCAATTATTAAAAGATCATGGGAAGCAATATCCTCTACTGAAATTTCACTATCTTTCTTTAAAGGAAAGAGTATCTCAGTAAAAGCATCTGCTATTACATTCTGAAACCTCATGGCGAGGGTGCGATTGGTATCAGTATATTTAGATGTTCCATAAACAATAAAAATGTTTTTAAAGTCATCAGCAATGTTAGAAAAGGTGTAAAATTCGTCCAATTTTAAAGGTATATCATTACACGCATTGAAGCCTAAAGAAACGGGCTTCAAAGGAAGCTCAAAGATAAATTCATTTTTATCTTTGTTTTGCACTTCTATCAATTTTGTCACACTTTTTTCACCCAGATTGATGGAAACTGTTGTCAGAAAATGATAGAAGGGCTCTTTCTGAAGAACTCTTAAAACAAGTTTCCAGCTGTCTTCAGATTTTTCAACTTTCGCATCTAAAGTAAAATCTAAAAAACCTTTCCTCTGAATCCATTGTCTTATAAAAGCTTCCAGCTTCTTACAGGACTCCTCCTCAAAAATCCTTATTATATTGGAATTAGAAATCTCCTTCTCACGATACTCATTATGGATTCTTTTCATAGCCTTTGAAAATTCTTTATTTCCAAGCAGAAGCCTTAACTGATGAAGAAGGAATGTCCCTTTTATTCTAGGAATGTCATACTTTTTATATCCGCTGTAAATTCTCTCTCCATCAATTGCTTCTCCATCTCCCTCCCTTGAGATTATATAAAGAAGTCTGTGATTCAACTCCTGAAGCTGATTTTTAAAATGTTGAAAAGCCTTATCCAAGCCCTCAGGAGTATCGTTGAGAATATTCCAGTAAGCGGATGACCCACTTATAAACCAGTTCTCTGAATCGGATGCGGGATAAACTGTGTTAATCCATAAATCCTTCTTATCAAAATTTAAAATCCCTTTGAGCTCAGAATAGTCACTGGAAGTGAGAGAAAGTTTATTAACATCTTTTTTAAACTTTTCCCTTGCTTCTTTCAATTTTTCGGTTATGTAAATCGGAGAAAAAGTTGTATAGCCAAGGGTAAAATGCGGGGTTGCTCCCGTCAAATCAGGTATAAGCCTACTCCCTTTTTCAGGGAATTTCTCCCTTAATGTAGTCTTCCCGAAATGGGCAAGGAACACAAGCTTTTCAGCCATCTCAGAGGTAGTAATTTTCCCATCGCATGCGTGGGGTCTGTTTATAGGAGAGCTTGCCCATAAATTTGACAGAGATATTGAGTCAATTTTCCCGAAATAATTTTTATAAAAATTGTAGAATTCAATATCTCTGTTGGATGGTCTGTAGATAATGTCAAAGGGAGAATTGGAAGGATTTGAGACATATTCCTTTCTTACTTCAATATCCTTTGCATTGTTATCGCTCCAGTAAAATCCAGTTGTTCCACCGGGAAAATCATTCTTTTTGCTTCTCCATAGCTTGAATTTGTTTGTTCCGAGGAGAAGAATTGATATCTCATCTGTTTTTGTGTCCCCAATAAGCCAGTCATTGGTATAAAGCCCGTTGTTTTTATCTATTAGGATTGAAACTACATCATCTATGCTTTTTGAATACTGGATTGCCTTTCTTATTCTGCTGGATTGAGGAGTTCCATCGGGATTGAAAGGAGTTTGCATTACAGTTGTTTCACCGATCATAATTCCCGCTGAATTTATATAGAAATCAGCTCCTGAATGGATTCCTCCAGGAAAAGTCTCATAGACAAACCTGAATCCACTGGAAGGAACGAGATCACATATCACATTCCAGTGAACCCCTGTATATCCACTCCACATAAAAAGCTGACCGAAAACAATTCTCCCATCAGCGGAAGCGGGTTTTGTAGCAAGGAGGGATGAGCATTTGTGAAGAATCTCAGAGACTTTTAGCTCATCCTCTGCTTTTAGAGAATCTATTTTGGAAAGAGGATGAGGAGTTCGGAATAGAGCTGAAGAAAGCTGACCAAGGTCAACCGCTGAGTTTACAGTTACAATATCCAGCAGGTCAAGGGGCCTTCCGAATATCTTTGCTCCTGCCTTCACTGCCCCATCAGCAATCCCTTTCATTTCCTCAAGGAATTCAGGGTCAAACTTTCGGAACATCAGGGAGTCTGCGATAAGTCTCATATCATTCCAGCCATTGGAGGGATTTTCCTGGTTTGCCCTTAAAGCAAGCTTTTCAATATAAGAGACTATTTCCTGGGAAAGGAGAAATCCGTGTTGATAGCCCCTCTCATAGGGTTTCCCCTCAATGTGAAGAAAAATCCATCCATTCTCATCATATCTGTAAGCCTCTCCAAGCCATCTGACCCTTTCCAATGTAATAAACTCAGTTATATCATCTACCTTCTCAACAGTTATATCATCAAACCAAGCTTTCCCTATTGCTTTCCCATTCATTCCAAGATTAATCTTTACACAATCTTTGCTATTTGTGGCTATGAAGAGGGTCTCAACTTTTGTCCAATCAGAGTTTCCTCCAACAGTTGGAGAATGATTAGTGAAAGGAAAAGATAGCATTGAAAGACAGGCGGGAAGAGATGTGGGATATCTGCTTTCCAAATCAGAATATACCCTTTCTGTTTTTATCCATCCACTTAACTTATAAATATGGCCTATTTCAAGAGAAATATTTTCAAGGCAAAGACTTGAAAAAGAAAAATCTGAATTTTCTACAAGGATGCTTTTCTTGCCCGAATGGGCTGTTGTAGAATCGATAAAGATCTTTGTTTTTGATGCATCGGAAAAGAGCTGAACCCATTTATCAGGAATTTTATCTATTCTCTCGAAGTCCTCTTTAAAAATAAGGTTGTCCTTTGGCACTGCAATTATAAAGCCTGAAAAAAAGAGAAATAAAATTACGAAAAATTCTATTTTCCGCATTGTCTCCTCCTCACAATTTTAACTTTTTGAATTTCTCATAAAAATATTTTTAAAAATTATTTTTATTGATATCGTGCTAAAAATCAAGTTTAACTGCAAATATTTCTAAGATAAAAAAAATTGAACGGTTTCTGCTTAAGAAAGCTCTTATAAGCTTTTGGAGTCTTTATCTTTTAGAATTCTGGATATTTGCTCGATTTGATTTCTGGTATCTTTCTATAACTAAATTCTCGAATGATAAGCTGGACTAAATTTATCGGTGTTGGTTTCTAATCTTCATTTTCCATCTCCAGATGTTAAAATAATAATTGATGAAGAGATTTGTTCTACATTCAACATTTACTCCAAAGGGAGATCAGGAGAAGGCTATAGAGAAACTTACAGAGGGTGTTAGGAAGGAGAAAAAATCTCAGGTTCTCCTTGGAGTAACAGGCTCTGGAAAGACATTTACCATTGCCAATGTGATAGAAAGAGTTCAGAAGCCGGTTCTTGTGATCTCCCATAACAAGACCCTCGCAGCACAACTCTATCAGGAATTCAGGAGATTCTTTCCTAAAAATGCTGTAGAGTACTTTGTCAGTTATTACGACTACTACCAACCCGAGGCATATATTCCAGCAACTGACACATATATTGCTAAGGAAGCATTTATAAATGATGAGTTGGACAGGATGAGGCTTTCTGCAACCCGCTCCCTTTATGAAAGAAGGGATGTAATTGTTGTTGCCTCTGTCTCATCTATTTATGGAATTGGCTCTCCAGAAACATACTTTTCAATGTTTCTTCCCCTTGAAATTGGGAAAAGAATGGGAAGAAAAGAGCTCATCCAGAAACTTGTTGAATCTCAATATGAAAGAACAGAAACAGAGCTAAAAAGAGGAAGTTTCAGAGTGAGGGGGGATATGATTGAAGTTTTTCCAACATACGAAGATTATGCTTATAGAATTGAGCTTTTTGGAGATGAGATTGATGGGTTGTATATGATTGACAATTTAACAGGGAAGATTCTTGAAAGAATGGAGAGACTTGCCATCTACCCAAAATCATACTTTGTGACTCCAAGACCAATGTTGGAGCAGGCAATTAGAGCAATTGAAGAAGAATTAGAAGAAAGACTTGAATTTTTCAGGTCTCAGGGGAAACTCCTTGAAGCCCAGAGGCTTGAGGAAAGGACAAGATTTGATATTGAAATGATAAGGGAATTCGGTTATTGCCATGGAATAGAGAATTATTCAAGGCATCTGAGTGGAAGAAGGGAAGGAGAGCCACCTTTCACAATAATTGATTATTTTCCAGGGGATTCTTTGTTTATAATTGACGAAAGCCATCAGACAGTTCCTCAGCTAAGGGGAATGTTCGAGGGTGATAGGTCAAGAAAACTGACTCTTGTTGAGCATGGTTTCAGGCTTCCCTCTGCCCTTGATAATAGACCTTTGAAATTTGAGGAATTTGAGGAAAGGATTCCACAGGTAATTTTTGTTTCAGCAACACCAGGACCCTATGAGCTTGAAAGGGTGGAGGGAGAAGTGGTCGAGCAAATAATAAGACCGACTGGACTTACTGACCCGAAGGTTGAAGTTAGAAAAACCAAAGGGCAGATGGACGACCTTATTGGAGAATTAAAAAGAGTTTCGGAGAGGAAGGAAAGGGCTCTTGTCACAACTCTTACAAAAAGAATGGCTGAAAGGCTAACAGAGTTTCTTGCAGATAGAGGTTTGAAAGTGAGATACCTTCACTCTGATATTGACACCCTTGACAGGGTTAAGATTTTAAAAGATTTGAGGAAAGGGGTTTTTGATGTTCTTGTTGGAATAAATCTTTTGCGAGAAGGCCTTGACCTTCCTGAGGTTTCTCTTGTTGCAATCCTCGATGCGGACAAGGAAGGCTTTCTTCGTTCAACGACCTCTCTTATCCAGACCTTTGGAAGGGCTGCAAGGAATTTGCATGGAAAAGTAATCCTTTACGCAGACAATATGACGGAATCAATGAAATCAGCAATTGAAGAAACTGAGAGAAGAAGAAGGATTCAGGAAGAGTGGAATAGAATTCATGGAATTGTTCCGAGAACAATTGAGAAAGAAATAGATGAATTTTTTGTTTACGAAAGAGACTATGTTGACCTTACAAGAGTTTCTGATGATAAGGAGAAATATCTTTCTGAAAAGGAAAGGAAGGAGTTAATAGAGAAACTTGAGAAAGAAATGAAGGAAGCGGTGGAGAAGCTGGAATTTGAAAGAGCTGCTATTATCAGGGATGAGCTCAAGAAAATAAAAGGATACCATCTTGAGATAATGGAAGGATGAAAGAATCTTTAAAAATTAGAATTAAGAATCTACCTGATACTCCGGGGGTTTATATCTTTAAGAATTCTGAAGGAGAAATCATCTATGTAGGAAAAGCACGCTCACTGAAAGACCGTTTATCCTCTTATATTTCCCCTGCAATAATGGATGAGAAAACATCTCATTTAATAGAAGAAATTGATGATTTTGAGATTATAGTTACAAAGACTGAAAAGGATGCCTTCTTCCTTGAAAACAATTTAATAAGAGAGCATCAGCCTAAGTTCAATGTCAAATTAAAGGATGACAAGGCATATCCAATAATAAAGATTAGTCTCCAGGATGATTTTCCCGGAGCATATTATGTAAGAAGGGTTGAAAATGATGGAGCAAGATATTTTGGTCCCTTTGCTCCCGCCTCCTCTGCAAGGAATACAATGAGGATTCTCTCAAGATGCTTCAAAATAAGGCAGTGTAGTGAAAATATAGATGGGAAGAAGACAAGACCATGTCTTGATTTCTACATAAATCAGTGCACAGCTCCTTGCACCGGGAATGTTTCAAAAGAAGAATACAGAAAACAGGTAGCAGATGCAATAATGTTCCTTGAAGGTAGAACTGAGGAACTTGCTAAAAAGCTTGAAAAAAGAATGATGGAAATGGCAAAAAAAGAGAACTTCGAAAGGGCAGCAGAGATAAGAGACCTTATAAAAGCTATTCAGTCTCTTAAAGAAACACCTGTTTTTACATCCGTTGGTCTTGAAGAGCTCGATATTATAGGGTTTTCAAGGGAGGGGGAAGAGATAACAATTTCACTCTTTCTTATGAGAAAAGGGAAAATTGCTGAGAAGAGGGACTTCTTCTTTACCGGAATATTTGAAAGTGATGATGATTTCCTTTCATCTTTTGTAATTCAGTATTATCTTGAGAGCAGAGTGATACCCGCAAAAATAATAATTCCTTTTCCAATTCCCAGTTCATCTTTCATCGATTCTTACATCCAGAATGAGACGGGAATAAAAACAAAGATAATTTATCCAGAAGAAGGAAGACTTCTCAATCTGTTGAGAGTTGCAAATCAGAATACAAAGCTTTCAATGGAGACGAGAAGAAATTTAATCACTGAAAAAGAAATACTTGAAAGCCTTGGCCTCAAAGACATTCCAAATCACATTGAAGGATTTGATGTATCCCATCTTTTCGGGACCGAAAAAGTCGGCTCCATGGTTACATTCATAAATGGAAAACCTTTTAAAAATGGTTACAGGAGATTTATAATAAGGGAAGTTGGAGGGATTGACGACCCAGCATGCATAAAAGAAATTGTCAAAAGAAGGTTCAGAAGAGCAATCGAGGAAAAGGAGAAGCTTCCTGAGCTTGTTCTTATTGATGGTGGGAAGGGACAGCTCAATTCTGCTTTAAAAGCCATTGATGAGCTTGGGATATATGGAGTCCCTATCATTGCTATTGCAAAAGAAGAAGAGCTTTTATATCTAAAAGGAAAAGATGGCGTTCGACTTGAAAGAACATCTCCATTTTTAAAGCTTCTTCAAAGGGTAAGGGATGGAGCCCACAGATTTGCTATCTCCTTCCACAGAAAGAGGAAGGAAAAAAGAGATTTTGAGACAATTCTTGATGGAATTAAAGGAATTGGAGAAAAGAAAAGGGGAAAGTTTTTCTCAAAGTTTCAATCAATTGATGATATTTTGAAAGCTCCCGGAGAGGAGATTGAAAAAATTATTGGAAAAGAACCAACAAAAATTCTCATTGAAAGGATAAAAAATGATAGTTGGAATCGGGATTGATTTGATTGAGATTGAAAGGATAAAAAAGGCCTGCGAAGAGAACCCTCGGTTTATTGAGAGAATTTTCACAGAAAAAGAAAGGGAATACTGTTTTAAATTCAATGAGCCTTACGAGCATCTTGCAGTTAGATTTGCTGGAAAGGAAGCAACTTTCAAAGCTATTGGACACAGAATTGGCTGGAAGGATGTTGAAATTATAAATGAAATTTCAGGTAAGCCAAATTTATTTATAAAAAATCTCGATAAAGAAATCTCCGCTCACATATCCCTCTCCCACAACAGAACCATTGCAGGAGCAGTGGTGATTTTAGAGAGAGGGTGAATTTTTATCCTGCTTAATTTTTTCAAGCTCTTTCATTTGCTCCTTGATATACTCAAGAAAACTCAATCCCTTTTGCTTTGCTTCTTCTGAAAGAATTTTTCTTGCTATATGAACTTGTTGAAGGGCAAAATCCCCCGGGAACTCCCTTTCAACTTCTTTTTTTATTTCTTCTATCCTTTCTTTCCTTGTCATTTTTTATCCTCCTTATAATAATTCAGCAGGAGTAATGATTTCCACCTGTTTTAACTCTTTTAAGCTGTTTACCATTCTTACTACATCATTTGTTTTCTTCCTTATAACATGGCGAAAATTTCAAATCAAAAGATAATCCATCTCATTAATTGTTGCGATAGCAATATGATAATCCTCTTCAGAATATGCCTCTGGAATTGCCTTGTATTTGATATATTCATTAGCTAATTCCTCTATTTCTTTCGTTGTTTTCAAAACAGAAAAAGCTTCTATTGCCATCCTCATTTTTTCCTTTAAATTTTCATCTAGGGTTCTTTCAACTTCTATAATTATAATCTCTGAAATGTAAATAGTATAGCTACCGATTTTTGAAAAAACTCTTATGTAAGTGATTTCCTTTCGGGACTTCTCTCATCAAATAATGCTGATATTACAGATGTATCTAATAGACTCTCATCTCAACACTTTATTCTTTATATTCTTTTTCATAATTCTCAAGCTCTTTATATTATATATCAAATTTTTTCTTTTAAAAACAGGGGAGTAATTTTCTTGTTACAGTTTATAAATAATAAAATTCAGAAAACTGAAAATAAAATTCTCGTGGTAAAACCAAGGATGGTTGCGATTAATGTGCTCAGAATAATGGATAAAACACTTACCTTCCAGCCCATCTCCTTCCAGATGGTTGAGATGACTGAGATGCAGGGAATATAAAAGGCTATAAAAACTGTAAATGTCATTATCTGGGAGGGAGAAAGATAAAATGGAATCTGTGAGTAAGATATTCCAAGGGCTTGAAGGAGCATAATAAGAGTTAGTTCTTTCCTCAAAATACCAAAAATAAGAGTTGTTCCAAGCTCTTCAGGCAATCCTAAGACATGTTTCATAAATGGATAGATGGCAGAGTTGAAAAGATTACTTGCTCCATAATAATCAAGGACAGAAAGAACAGCAGAGCCCACAATTAAAATAGGTATAGCAAAGAAAAGAAATGATTTCATGTAGAAATAAGTTTTTATAAAAACCATCTTGAGGGAAGGAAGTTTATAGGATGGAATTTCAAGAAGAAAACCTTCTGAGGGTCTCTTAGTAAGGAGAAAGGATATTTTCCCCACTGTGGCAATTACAAGGATTGAAAGAAAATAAATCAAAAATGCGTAAAGAGGACCAAGAAAGGCAGCAGTTAGAGCTGTTATAACAGTTATCCTTGCGGAGCACGGAATAAACGGTATAAGAAGTGATGTTAAAACTCTGTCCCTGTAGGACTCAATTATTCTTGTTGAAAGAATTGCAGGAACATTACAACCATAGCCCAGGATAAATGGAGGAACTGATTTTCCGTGTAGCCCAATCCTGTGCATAAAAGAGTCGAGAAGGAATGCAGACCTTGCAAGATAACCAATGTCTTCAAGAATAGTTATAAAAAAGGAAAGAGGAAGAAGAAAAGGAAATGCTATTGCAAATCCGCCTGCAAGTCCCTGGAAAATTCCATCAATGAGTACTTTCAAAATACTATCTGGTAAAAGACCGGCGACATTTCCACGAGCCATCTCAAATGGCTTCAGGAGAAGATTTTCAAGAGGCGTCCCAGCTTTGAAAATTAACCAGAAAAAGAGAAAAAAGACAAAAGCCATCACAATATATCCGAAGAATGGATGCATAACCCATTTATCTATGGCATCGTCAAGAACAAATACTCTTCCATGTTTTAGTTCAGCAACCTCCTCAGCTATTTTCATGCAACTGCTATGCCTGAAATCCATTATGGAATCTATCGGAGCAACACCATATTTATTCTGAAATTCCTCCCTTTTCTTCTTCAAAATACCTTCTAATTCTGGATTCAATTTGATTATTTCCTTTTCAATTCTTGGATTACCTTCAAGAAGCTCTATTAAAAGAAACTTTCTATCAAGATTTATACCATCTGTTTTAATCTCTATTTCCTGAAGCTTATCAAACTCATTCATCACAAATGCGGGAAGATAATCGAATCTTGCCTTATAATCTCCAAGCATAATAACTTCAATTACCCTTTGAATAAGCTCATCTATACCCCTTCCGTATAAAGCTATTGTTGAAACTACAGGAACTCCGAGAATCTTCTCCAGTTTTTCTCTGTCAATCTTTATCCCTTTCCTTTCAGCTTCGTCAATCTGATTTAAAACGACAATTAAGGGTATTCCTGTCTCAAGGAGTTCCAGGGTTAACTCAAGTCCTCTTGCAAGAATTGATGCATCTATGACATTTATAATCAGATCGACCTTTTCCTTTAAGAGAAACTCGGTTGTTACTTCCCCCGCAGGTTCAAAGGGATGAAGCGAATAACTTCCTGGAAGATCGATGAGTTCAAATATTCTACCTCCAACTCTTATGGTTGACTCGGTTAATTTTATGGAAGTCCCAGGAAAGTTGGATGTTTTTGCTTTAACTCCTGAAATTGAGTTGAAAAGGGTACTCTTACCCGAATTGGGCTGACCGATGAGAACTATTCTTGGTCTTTCATCTCTCATTGGTAGTTTCTAAAGGCTCAACCAAAACTTTCATTGCCATTCCTTTTCCGATAGCAATCTTTGTATTAAGAGACAGATTCTTTATTAGCAAAGGCCCTCCAAAACCTTTAGAAAGTTTCTCCACCAGATCTCCCACATGAAGTCCTATTGTTTTAAGCCTTATCCTTAAACCTCTCCCACCAAGAATTTCTTTTATTCTATATATTTTTCCGTTTTCTGCCTCAAGTAGGGTCATTTTGATACTTAATCTCACTTTCAATTTTATAGGAATTAAATTAATTAGTCAAATTAACAAAACTTTTTATATTCTTTGCTTTAAAAAGTATACCTTAAAGTATAATACTTTTGAGCATACTTTTTTGAGGTGGACATGTTTATTGACAGAGAAAGAAACCCGGATTTCTAAACATATATCTTGCTATTTGAAGGTTGAAGGAACTTTTAAGAAACAATTTCGTTTGATAAAATGTAAGATAAAATGTAAGATAAAATGTAAGATAAAATGAAATATAATTAACTCTGAGAGGTAAAATGAGGTTAAAGTTGATCTTACTTGCTATTTTGGTTCTTGTAACGGCTGGTAACAGCATCGAGCTAACAGGTTTTTACGGATGGGACACGGGTGATAAAACAAAATTCAGAGGGATTTCAGGGGCATGGGGCATTTCAGGAAATTTTTCTCTCGAGGTCGAGGGTACATTCTTTGGAAAAGATGAAAAATCAATTCTCGGCGGTATAGTTGCAGGCACAAAAATTTCAGATATTTTTCCATACCTTATCCTTGGAACAGGATGGAAGGATGTAAAAGAAGAGGAAAATGAAAAGATGGAGAGGTTCTGGAGCTACGGTGGAGGAGTTAAACTCAGAATATTTGAAAAATTATGGGTCAGATTTGATTATAGGAACATGAAATTCAGCTCTGAAAAAAGATACAGATTGTATGGAGGAGTGACATATATCTTCTAAGCGAGAAGGGCGAGAAAGAACACTGGAAATTGAAGATTTGAAATTTTAAAATGCAAAATGAAAGAATAACTATCAATCAATTTAAAATCTTCAATTTAAAATTT
>FMSI01040550.1_pt1 | contig 16474 bp, 15 predicted proteins | sample 1504471 | NCBI WGS metagenome assembly FMSI01 (sample SAMEA4475357, study PRJEB15587) | soil metagenome | biome: Soil; feature: Field | place: India | collected 2015-03-11 | depth 0 m
GTTGTGCTCTACCAACTGAGCTATTCCCGCTTTTCAAATAACTTTTTTCGGGGATACAAAATTAAAAAAAAATTTTATAAAAACCAAATTTCCCCCAAATATCAAAACTTTTTTTCAAATAACTCAATACATTTATTCTTCACTAAATCAAAGGCAATTTCTATGCCAATTTCTTTAGTAATCGAGGTAACGCCTTTGTTTTGAATTCCGCAAGGCACAATGTAATTAAACTCCGTTAAATCGTTGCAAACATTAAGTGCAAAACCGTGTGAGGTTACCCACCGCGAGCAGTGCAAACCAATTGCGCAAATTTTACGTTTTTGTTCGATCCAAACACCAGTTAGACCATCGATACGCTCACCCCTTAAATTGTAAAAAGCAAGAAGGTCTATTATTGTTTGTTCTATTTCGCGCAGAAACCAGTGCAAATCAGTTTTGTAGTCGTATAAGTTGAAAATTGGGTAGCCAACCAATTGTCCAGGATTGTGCAATGTAGCATCGCCGCCCCGGTCGTTGTAAATAACTTTTATTCCTTTCGATTCTAGGAATTCAACCGGGAGTAAAATGTTTTTGTCTGTTCCAGCTCTGCCAATTGTAATGACAGTCGGATGCTGGCAGACGACAAATACATTTTTGTTCCTTTTTTCAGAGATTTCGATTACCAATTGTTTTTGGCGCTCCCAAGCTTCTATGTAGTCAATTAATCCCCAATCTTGAACTTCTATCATAAGTTAAAAATATTTAAAGTGCCAAATTAGAGACGACGATCTACCTGGTTTCATTTGCAAAAATGTTTAGGCTATATGCATAATTTAGGAAAGGAAGTATTTGGTGTTTTCGAATGCAATAAATAAAGAAATTTTTTGAAGAAAAATTGGATTCTGTTAACAAATAGGTTAATAGATAAGTTAATGAAAAGTGTGCAACAGTTTAAATTTTGAATTCCTTTCTTAACCTTGCAATAGGAATTTTCATTTGCTCGCGATATTTAGCTACAGTCCGGCGAGCAACGTTGTAGCCACGCTTTTTAAGTTCCTCGACAATTTTTTCATCGCTGAAAGGATTGTCTTTTGGTTCGCTATCAATTATTTCCTTAATAATTTGTTTGATTACTTTTGTAGAAACTTCTTCACCATTGTCAGTAGGCAAGGATTCACTAAAGAAATATTTCAATTCAAAAGTACCATATTCAGTTTGGACGAACTTATTGTTTACAATTCTGCAGACTGTGGCAACGTCGAGTCCGGTATCTTCTGCAATATCTTTATAAATCAAGGGTTTCAAGGCAGAATGTCCGTATTTGAAGAATTCTTTTTGTCTAGCAGCGATGGCCGTCATAACTTTGAGCATTGTGGTCCTTCGTTGGGCAAGAGCTTGCAGAAGGAATTTTGCGTCGTCGTATTTGGCTTTCAACCATTCGCGAGCTTCTTTGTCCTTTTTGTTCAAAGCAACGTCTTTACGCATTTGTTCGTAGACTTTATTGATTCGCAAAGCTGGAATTGTGCTTTCGTTCAAAGAGACCATTAGTTCGCCAGTGTCTGAATCTTTTTCAATAATAAAGTCCGGAATAACTGTATTCATTTCTGGTTGATAGTCATCAAGCCCTGGCTTTGGATTAAGCTTCTTAATAAAGTCAAAAGCAAGTTTAATGTCCTCGCTTTCCCACCCGAACTTTTTTTGAATACTTTGGAAGTGCTTTTTAGAAAATTCATCGTAGGCTTCAGTTAGAATTTTTAAAGCCTGCAATTTACCTGGAGTTTCATCCTGAAAAGCTCTTGTTTGAGCAATAAGGCATTCTTGCAAAGAGCGAGAAGCAACACCAGGTGGGTCGAGGCTTTGAATGATTTTCAGCACACGCTCAGCTATTTCGAGTGTTATAGGTGATAGATAAAAGTTTTGGTTTTCCGTTTCCTTTTGATTCAACACAATTTCCACTAATGCTTTTGCCTCGGGATCTATAGCAAATTGTGCAGCAGGGTTATTGTTGTTGTAAGCACTAGAGACTATTTTGCTTTTTTGTGAATTAAGTTCCCAAATGAGTTGGTTTGTATCTTCGACAATTTCTTCCAAAGGTGTTCGCAGATAACCATCTGGGTCAACATTGCCTAGAATTTGTTCGCCAAGGAGTAGCTCTTCTTCTTTGAGAGGAAGCATGCGAAACTGCTGAATCATTTCTTGAACAAATGAAACGGGCTGTTTAATTGGGTAAGGTTCAAAATCTTCGTCTTCGTAGCCATCGAAGGAGGTTTTTTTTGTTAATACCTCGTCGTCTTGCCACATTTTTTTAAACAAATCGAATGGGTCGCGTACCTCGTCGATAACTGGTTCTGCAGGTTGGTATTCAATAAGATCTGTAGAGGTAGAATGGGTATCGGTAGTTGGGGTATCTAAATCATTGCTAATATCAATTGTTTCGTATTCAATTGGTTCATTGGAATCTATGGCTTCGAGCAGCGGATTTTCTTGGAGTTCCTCTTCGATTTTGTGCTCTAATTGCTGCAAGGGCATTTGCAAAAGTTTAAGATATTGAATTTGCTGAGGTGTTAATGTTTGGGTTACAGATAAAGTTGTTGTTAATGATGGCTTCATTTTCTTACCCCCGAATTTGGGTCAAATTCAATGGTGGCATTGATTTCGTTTTCTAGCAAATTTTCGTACCACTTTTGACCAAATCTTCTAATCAATGCATCCTTCAAAGACACAAATAACGGAACATTTTCTTGGATACCTTTTTCGATAGCTTGTTCGCATTCTGGAATTTTTATATAAACAAGCTCAGAAAAGAAGAAAGAACGTTCGCGAAACGGGAATAGATGGCAAGAAATCGGCTTTCTAAAGGAAATTTTTCCTTCGTGATAAAGTTTTTCTATAGAACAACGAGCAATTCCGTTTTCAAAAAAGGCAAAAACGCATTCTCGTTTGTTAACAACATTTGTATAGTACTGACCATTCTTTTTAATCCACCAACCACTTTGGTTAATAACTTCCTTTGACTTTTGGGGAAGAAAGCCCCAAATGAACTTTAGCAAGGAGTTGATTTGCGAAATTTCGGTATGTTTCAACGGAGCGCCAAGTTCGCCTTCGATAAAGCAACAAGCACCTTTGCATCTTTCCAAATCACATTGAAAAGGTGAAAGCATGTCTTTTTTACTAAACAAAACTCCGTCAACTATTGGCATCTTTCATATGTATGTATCAACATACAAATTTAAATAAAAAGAGTTTAATTTGGTATAGTATTTGATGAAGGAAAGAAATTAGTATAAAGCAAAATGAAATAAAAAAACACAACCAAGTTAAAGCAAAAGAAAGTCTGAAAAGTAGAATGGTTAAACTAAGGCGAACTTCAAATTGAAATATATACAATCATCCAACTTGCAAGAGCGATTTCGCAAAGAAAAAATACACTTTGCTTCGGAAATTGGTAGGTTAATGTTGTAATTCGCTTTCAAAAATTCTACAGTTTCTTCTATAGAGATGTAAGAATCGCGTTTACAGCATCGAGGTGTACCATGCTGAGAAATTCTTTTCAAGCTATTTGCAACGACGGTGTTGTATTCGTCCCAAGATGATGGGTTCATAGGGTCGAGATTTTTCCAAATTATGAAAAATATAGAAATTCCAAGGGCAGCACCACAAGTTCCTAAATGCCAAGAACAGGCAGGGAAAGCGTTTTGTGCAATTGATTCGGCAAGTTCAATTTTCTCTAAAAGACCTTCTTTGTTGCCCGTTAAATTTGCCATTGCAGTTAGCAAAACTGCTGGCGTAATAAAGTGGTGCTCTGGACCATGCATTTTAATAGCTGGAGATGACATTATTTCTTTTGCCAAGTCGATTGGGTCGATTTTATTCGATTTTAAGCAGATTGTTTTTACAATTTGCTTGGAGTCGAGGTGGGAACATTCCTCGCAAACAAAGTGGTTTTCTATACAAACTTCAATGGCTGGAGAGGATTTTCCGCAAAAGGAGCATTGCATATCAACTTGTTTGGTTATGGGAAGAACATCGTTGCCACAAACTAAGCAAACATTTTCTTTTTCTATGTTCTGATTTTTATTTTCCATTTTTACAAAATAAGGTATTTTACAAAACGCATTTTACAAAAAAAGATTATAATATCCAACTAATGTGTCCACCCTTGTAATTAAGGAGATGATTTCTGATGCTTTGAAAGTAAATTTAATTTAAAATACCACATGAAAGCTGAATGTTATTTTGTTTAAATGGGTTGATTTTGCAAAGTTTTTTACTTCAGATTTTGGTTATCAAAATGCAAATTAAACTTAATATGCTAAATTACATTAAAGGAATGGTCAACTTCAAAATATTTCTTACAATTATTCGCTATCTTTTTTGTCTTAATCAAAGATAAATTGAAATAAAAGTGGAAATTAACTGGGAAAAGTATAGAAATTTAAAAGCAATTAATATTCCTTCGGACTTGAGGAAACTCAAACCAGAGATTTTGGAATATGTTTGCAACGAACTTCGGGATTACATAATTGAAGTAGTTACAAACGTGGGGGGGCATTTTGGTGCCAATCTTGGAGTGGTTGAACTTGCGGTTGCACTTCACTATGTTTTCGAAACGCCAAAAGACAAGATTGTTTGGGATACTGGACACCAAGGTTATCCACACAAAGTATTGACTGGGAGGAGAGATTTGCTTCCCACGATCCGCCACTTTGGTGGACTAAGTGGTTTTCTGAAAAGGACAGAAAGCGAATACGATGTATTTGGTGCTGGGCATGCCAGCACAAGTATTTCAGCTGCTTTGGGGATTGCAACTGCTCGGGACTTGCTTGGAGAGAATTACAAAGTTATTGCAGTAATTGGAGATGGTGCATTAACCGGCGGGCTTGCTTTCGAAGCAATGAACAATTGCGGGTATCAAAAGCGAGACATTATAGTAATTTTTAATGATAATGGTATTTCAATAGACCCAAATGTTTCTGCAATATCATCGTATTTCAACGAATTGTTTTCGACAAGGACTGTAAGTAGATTGAGGGATAAGATTTGGGATGCAACAAATATTATTCCGAGTATAGGAGATCGATTGAAAGAGTTTTTAAGTCGTTTAGAAGGTGGAATTAAATCTATTGTAACACCGGGAATGCTTTTCGAGGCTTTAGGGTTTAACTATTTCGGACCAATAAACGGCCACAACATTTACAAGTTAATTAAGATACTGAGGCAAATAAAGGAACTGAAAGGTCCCATATTGTTGCATGTTATGACTGAAAAGGGGAAAGGCTATCCACCTGCGGAGAAAGATTCAACAAAGCTTCATGCAATATCGCGGAAGGAGAAAAAACAACATGAGGCAATTGAGAAAATCGACCTCAAGCCGCAAGTTCCATCCTATTCGGATGTATTTGGTAATGCAGTTGCCGAGTTAATGGAGAAAGACAAAAGAATTGTCACAATTACTGCTGCAATGCTTAGTGGAACCGGTTTGTTACCAGTTTCGAAACGATTCCCGGAACGAGTCTTCGACGTGGGAATAGCCGAAGGGCATGCCGTAACGTATGCCTCGGGAATGGCAACCGAAGGCTTGTTGCCAATATGTGCAATATATTCTACTTTTTTACAAAGAGCGTTCGACCAAATTATTCATGATTGTGCTCTGCAAAAATTGCACGTAGTGTTTGCTCTCGATCGGGCTGGGCTTGTTGGCGAAGATGGCCCCACTCACCATGGTACTTTAGACATAGCTTATTTACGGCTTGTACCTAATATGATAGTGACAGCACCCAAGAATGAGCAAGAATTGCGTAATCTTTTGTATTCTGCTTTATATAAATATCCTGGTCCAGTGTCGATACGATATCCGAGAGGCAAATCTTTGGGTGTTTCATGCTCTGGCTTTGAGGAAATTCCTTTGGGGAAATGGGAAGTTCTGTTCAATGGTAGGGAGGTAGCGATTCTTGCTGTAGGAAAGATGGTTGCCAATTCGATTTTAGCTCGAGAATTGTTGACCACCAAAGGTTTAAATCCTACAATAGTAAACGCAAGGTTTATTAAGCCTATCGATTCAGACTTGCTTCACGAAATCTTATCAACTCACGAATATATAATAACAATAGAGGAAGGGACTATTGTGGGTGGTTTTGGCTCTGCGGTTCAAGAGTTCATTTCTGCAAACGCATACAATAACCGTTTGCTTAATCTTGGTATTCCCGATAAATTTATTGAACATGGAACTCAAGATGAATTGCTTTCAATACTTAGTTTAGACCCAAGCGGAATTGCTCACAGTATTGGTAACTTTGTTGGAATAAAGACTGCGCATATTATAGTCTAATCCAATCTTTTATAATTTTCTTTTTCGAAACATAACTTTAAGTTGTGATTCTATTGGTTTTTGGTTGTGAAACAATATTCAATAAATTATTACTCATATATGTGATTTTTATTTAATTAACAATAAATTCACTTCAAAGCAAAAAGTAAAACCGCGGAGAATTGCGTTTTGCATAACTACCGAATTAGAAACAAACAAAATTTAGAAATAAGTTGAATAACTTTGTGTATAGGATAGAAATTCAATGGTTTGTCCTGGCAAAATGTTTGAAAAAGACAAAATAGAAACACATCGTTGTGTATTTTGTTAAAGCTCAATTTAAATTCAAGTAACAAACTAAGAATAGAAAAGAGAGTTTGGGTAACCTATTGAGGTAAATTGTTCTAATATTTTTTGATGCATCACACTTCAAAAGATCTTGGAAACCATTCAGGCTTAAAATAAATCTACACATTAATGTTGCATAGTGTTTTTGAAATATAATTTGTATGGAAAAATTTCTTTTTTAGCATTTAATCTATTTCGTTTTATAAAAGCAATCTTGCAATAATGCTAGAACCAACCTAGTCAAGTATATGATTTTCGTAATAAATACGTATTATTTGTGATCGAAAGTATGAATAATAAGTTATTGAAGCTTCTGATTTAAATTATTCTGAATCAGCGGAAGTTTGAAAGTTTTCGTCAAGGTAATCTAGAAAAGCGAATTAATTTGCTTGTTAATTGAAATTGAGGTAAAGATATTAGGGGAAAATAGTAAAAGGAGTTTTGTAGTTAATGCTTAATATTTGGTCGCAAGAGACAATTGGAAATATAAGAATAGTAGAAAGCGATGCCATTTTTGTTTTTGCAGTGACTTTGAATACAGTTGCAACATTGTTGTTGGTAAGATAAATTAAGTTGGGGAATATCGTGATACTTACTTAATGGAATTTTAATTAATAAAATATACAGATAAGGTCGTCAATCAGTTGTTTTAGAGGCTTTGAAAAAGTAAGAGGCGAGGAAGTTATTCCCTCTCTTCTTTACGAAATCAGGACATTTTCAAAAAGTGTTATGAATTCAATTCTTAGAAGACCTGATTGTTAAAAAAACAAACAAAAACCTATACAAACCTGACAGAAGAGTTAGAAAACATAAGCCCCAAATGAATTATAAGTCAATAACTTCGAAGAGTTCTACTTCGAAAATAAGTACAGAATTTGGAGGAATTCTTCCAACAAGTCGGTCGCCGTAACCAAGCTGGGGAGGTACAAAGAAAACAAATTTGCTACCTTCGGGCATTAAAAGCAAACCTTCTTGAAAACCGCGGATAACTTTATCCAATTCGAATTCAACAGGATTACCGCGAGAATAAGAATCGTCGAAAACAGTGCCGTCAATTAATGTTCCTTTATAGTGAATTTTGACTTTGCTAGTAGCAACGGGTTTTTTTCCAGCCCCAAGTTTCAACACTTTGAATTGTAATCCCGAGGTTGTTTCGTTTACCCCTTCTCTTTTTTTATTTTCCTGTAAAAATGTTTGTGCTTTTTTCGAGTTTTCTTCTGCTTGTTGTTTTAATTCTTTTTCTTGTTTCTCGGCTTGTTCTTTACGTCGTTTTTCGATAATTGATTGAAGTTCAGCAATATAGTTCTGAATTTCAGATTCAGGGATTTGCGGTTGCTTTTGAAAAATTCCGTCGGTGATTCCATCCAATACAATGTTGAAATCAAGGTCGAGAGAGTCGAATCGGGCTTGGTTTGCAACGCTTCTTCCAATGTTAAAGCCAATAGAGTAAGAAGAAGAGTCTTTGTGTGTTTTAAATTTTGTTTTAGAAGCGATTAAGGAATTTGATGTAAACAAAATAGCAAATAGAATAGCAAAAAGCCGAATATACATAGAACCTCCTATTTATTCATCAATATTGTCTAATAGATGACCAAGTTTATGCTTTTTTGTATGAAGATATTTATAGTTAATATCATTTGGGGAGATTTGCAACGGAACAAGCTCAACAACTTCAAGGCCGTAGCTTGCGATACCAACACGTTTTTTGGGATTATTGGTCAAAAGTTTCATTTTGCGGACCCCTAAATCAGCAAGAATTTGAGCACCAATTCCATAATCACGTGGGTCGGGTTTAAAGCCAAGTAGAAGATTTGCCTCGACTGTGTCGTAACCTTGTTCTTGCAAAGCATAAGCTTTAATTTTGTTAATTAGACCAATGTCTCTGCCCTCTTGACGCATGTAAAGAAGCACTCCTTTTCCATCTGCGGAAATTTGGGTGAGTGCGGCGCGAAGTTGTTCGCCACAATCGCAACGCAAGGAGTTAAATACATCACCAGTCAAACATTCGGAATGGACACGAACTAGGACTGGTTCTTCGGGTTGCCAGCTACCTTTGATTAGGGCGACGTGCTCTTTGTTGTCCACAAGATTTTTATAAACTTTAACAGCAAAATCCCCAAATTTAGTGGGCAAGTTGGCAGAGGCTACAGCTTTAACTAATTTATCCCGCTTAAATCTAAAAGCGATAAGGTCTTTAACGGTAATTATTTTTAAAGAAAATTGCTCAGCAAATTTTTCCAAATCTGGGCGACGAGCCATAGAGCCATCATCGTTTATAATCTCGCAGAGTACACCAGAGGGAAACAATCCAGCAAGCCGCATTAAATCGACTGCAGCTTCTGTGTGCCCAGCGCGGCGAAGTACGCCTTCTTTTACGGCGATGAGGGGGAAAATGTGCCCTGGTCGGGCTAAATCCGAAGGCTTTGTTGTTGGATTAACAAGGGCTCGTACGGTTTTTGCCCTGTCGAAGGCGGAAATACCAGAAGTTGTGCCATGGATATAATCAACAGAAACAGTGAATCTTGTTCCATGCAACCCAGTTCCTTCTCTTACCATAACATCAAGTTCGAGTTCGCGTGCACGGTCTTCGGTAATTGCAACACAAATTAGCCCGCGAGCGTGGGTTGCCATAAAGTTGATAGTATCTGGGGTACAAAGTTCGGAGGCTGCGATTAGGTCTCCTTCGTTCTCTCTGTCTTCATCGTCGACAACAATCACCATTTTGCCAGATGCTAAATCGTTCAGAGCTTCTTCAATTGTGTCCATAGGAAATCGAATTATTGCTTTTTACCAGCTATAGCATTTTTTTCAAATTGAATTTTGCAATTGTCAGATACTTGCAAAGTAATAGTGGAGCCATCCATATCGACAATAGTGCCGTGAATACCAGAAGAAGTAATTACGCGGTCGCCTTTTTTCAAATTTTCGAGCATCTTTTGGTGTTCTTTTTGTCTTTTTTGCGCTGGGCGTATCATCAGTAGGTACATTATTAGAAAAATCGAGGCAAACATAATGAGGGTTACGAGCATTCCACTACCACTTCCTTGGGAGCCACCACCTTGGGGTGGAACAAAAGCAAAAAAATTGGCTAAAGATAAAAACATAATTTTCTCCTTTTTTAAATTAATCCTCTGAAAATTTCAAAATTAAGTCATTTTTCCATAAACGGAATAAATCGGAAAGTATTTTTTCTCTTGCTGTCGAAACAATCCATTGATAAAAGGCAAGGTTTTGATAGGTGGCAAGTGTTAGACCAAGAATTTCGTCGGTCATAAACAAATGACGAAGATAACCAAGAGTAAAATTTTGAGAGATTTGGTTGTTTAAATTTGGGTCGATTGGTTCTTTCGAAAATTTGTATTTGGCATTTCTGAGATTAATTTTGCCTCTTGTAGTAAAAATTTGACCATTCCTGCCATTTCGAGTTGGTAAAACACAATCGAACATATCGATACCAAGTTCAATACATTCTAATAGGTTTCGTGGTGTGCCCACGCCCATTAAATAACGAGGTTTCTCAAAAGGAAGAAAATCGGTGCAAAGATTTGTGATGTCATACATTGCTTCTTCAGGTTCTCCAACGGATAGTCCGCCAATTGCATAGCCATGGAAATCTAATTTTAACAAGTCATCTATTGCACGTCGACGCAAGTCAGGAAATGTTCCACCTTGGACAATACCAAAAAGGTATTGGTTTCGGCTCCAAAGTGCATCGGTTTTATTGAATTCCAGAATACTTCTTTTTGCCCAATTATAAGTCCTTTCGATTGAGTTCAATACTCTCTCATAATCTGCAGGATATTCTACACAATCGTCAAGAACCATCATTATATCGGAGCCAAGGATTCTTTGGTGCTGTATTACAGATTCCGGGGAGAAAAAATGCTTAGAACCATCGATGTGCGAGCGAAATTCAACACCAAGGTCTGATAATTTCCTAAAATTTTGTAGAGAAAAAACTTGGTACCCACCGCTATCAGTTAAAATACACTTGTTCCAGTTCATAAAATTGTGCAAGCCTTTGAAATCTTGGATTACATCCAATCCTGGCCGTAAGTATAAATGGTAAGTATTTCCTAAAATCAATTTAAATCCAAGATCAGTTAAAGAGTTATGCATAATTGCTTTGACAGTTCCGTAAGTACCAACTGGCATAAAAACAGGAGTTTGAATTTCGACTCCGTTTAATAAAAAAGTTCCCGCTCTTGCTTTACAGTCACTTGCAGCTTTTTCTATTTTGAAGAAAGAACTCATTATGTCCAATCCAATTTTTTGCTCAACCATTTGCGTAGCATTTTTAAAAACAAAAGGGAAAAGACAATACCAAGAGAATCTGCAAGCCAGTCGGAAAAATCACATACCCTACCTGGTACAAAAAGTTGGTGAATTTCATCCAAAAAGGCATAGAAAATACCAATTACCAGCACAAGAAAAGATATTCGTAGGTTGCTTTCAATGGTAATCGTAGCAATTATTAACGAAATACCGAAAAGAAAATATAAAATAAAATGCAAGACTTTGTCTTGCCAATCGAAAACATTTTGTGGGATCATTTCATTGGGTATTTGAGAAAGGAAAAATATGCCTATACCAAAAATAATAGCTGGCAACTTTAAGTAAAATTTCTTTTTCAACTTCAATTACAAGACCTCCGGCAGAAAATTGATAATAGACGAAGCAGTCAATGTTTCCATGCCAAATTTATCTGCGTACAAGTCGCCAGCCAGAGCATGAACAAAAGCTGCAAGGGAAGTTGCAGAAAGGGTATCTAAGCCACGTGCAATAAATGAAGCAATAATCCCAGTAAGAACATCACCGCTTCCACCGGAGGCAATACCAGGATTGCCAGCCAAGCAAAGATATGCAATTTCTCCGTCTGTTGTAACTGGGGGTACAGTTTTTAGATGCATTATACAATTAAGATTCGATGCCCATTCTTTTGCAAGGGAAAAAGATGAATTATCAATACTATTTCTAGGGACATTGATTATTCTAGATAGTTCACCGCTGTGTGGGGTTACAACAATGTTTTTATTGAGAGACGTACTTAGATCGATTGCTTTCAAAGCATCTGCATCGACGACTATTTTTTTGTTATCCTTGTAAGCGGAAAGAACTTTTTGGACAAAATCCAATGTTTCGGGATTGTCTGTAAGTCCGGGACCAATAGCAATAGAATCTGCTTTTTCAAGGTCTTCCTTTAATAAATCTAATGCTTTAACTGAAATCGAACCGGAATTTGTGGCGGGTAGTGGGAATCTAATTACTTCAGGCAAAAGTGCAGAGTGGAAAGAAGTGCTTGCAAGAATAGTGAGCCCAGCCCCAGACTTAATTGAAGCATTAGCAGCAAGGCAAGCAGCACCGGGGTAGTGTTCCGAGCCAGCAATTATCAACACTCTACCATAATCAAATTTAGAGCTAATTCTTTTCCTCGGGGGAATCAAGGTAGTTAAATCAGAATATTCGAAGGCAAAAGTGCGAGCAATGTTTTCAACAATAAAATTTGGAACACCTAAGTTAGCTATTAAAACTTCGCCTGTGAAATCCGGACCTTGGTTAATAAAAAGACCAAGTTTGGGAGAGAACATAGTAATTGTGTAATCTGCATTAAAGCAGAACTCATTAGCAAAGCCAGTTAAAGAATTCAAACCGGTCGGGCAGTCGATAGCAATTTTCAACGAAACGGAATCCTTAATCTTTTTTAATATGTCTAATGCAAGTCCGTGGATATTTTCGCTACCACCAACACCAATCAAAGCATCGACAATAATTTCAGCATCTAATGAAAGCCCTTCAATATCATTTGTGTTTTCCAATTTTTTAGTAGGAATGCCTAAGTTTTTTGCAATTAAGAAGTTGGTATGAGTTTCTGGGCTCATTTTAGATTCTTCCCCAATCCAATAGATTTTAACTTCGAACTTGTCGCAAAGATGGCGAGCAAGGGCAAAACCGTCCCCACCGTTGTTCCCGCTTCCACAGAAGAAGACAAACTCTGGTTCAACAAGTTCTTCGACCTCTATTATTTGTTGAATAAATGTTGCGGAGGAACGAGCCGCATTTTCCATTAAAACCAAGGATGGTACTCCGAAATGTTCAATTGCTGTTGAATCTGCTCTCCGCATTTCATCTGGTGTTAGGATGAATTTCATTTTGCTTCTCCTTTAAAAAACAACTCTCATGATTCATAAGGGTTTTAAACGCACTTTCACCTGAAGCGAGATAATTAGAAAGAATGGAAGCCTTCTTCTTGCAAATTTTATCAATTGGAGATTGAAAAATTAATTTATTTGCAACATTTGAAAGCTTGTAAAGTTTTCTTTTATCCAATTTTAATTCTCTAGTAGTTGATTTTTCACTTTCTACAAAGGGGATATGTGGAGCAATGCAATTTTCGAGAATTTTTCCGAAAGAATAGCCTTTGTTGATATTAATTAATTTTAAAATAATGTTTATATAATCAAAATTAGAACATTTATTTACTTCCAAGAATAAATAATATTTGCGGACACTTCCCAAAAGGAAAAGGTTTCTGCACATAAATTGAACATCAAAGCTGCACCCGTTGGAAAATTTTAAGATTATTCTATTTGCTTTTTTGAAAGAATACTTTTTGTTCCCGATAGCGAAGTATATTCTTTCAACCCAATTATTTACAATATCCAAGGAAGCTGGATAAAGATAGACAGGGCAAATGACCACGTCTACGGCATCCATTACACTTTTTTCTTTGGAAGTATTGGGTTTTGGATTGACTGGACATAATGGAATTAAAACCAAAGTACCTTTAATATGGATATTAAACATAATATTCAATCAAATGATTGACTAACAGTTTGGCATATTCGACTCCGTCGTCTTCGATAATATCCAACCACTTAACTGCAGGGAATTCGTCTATCATTTTATCTTGGAGTTTTCCGGTTATTCCTTTTTCTATTAACTTGGCAAAGAAGTAATCAGCGATTTTTACAAAATCTTCCATTTTGTTTGATAGTCTTTTGTCGAGCAAGTCACGAAAGTAACGGGACAAAAAAGGAGCTTTTCTTTGAGTTGAAATAGAAATCACAAGGTCGCCACGTTTTACGTATGAGGGCACGAAAAAAGTTGAGTCGTCTTGCTTGCCAAAGAAGTTTATTAAAGTTCGAGTCATTTTTGCATCGTTTTTCACCTTAAGTTCAATTTCTTTATCCTCTGTTTCGACGAAAACTAAATCGAAATTGGCTAGTTCTCCTTCTTGGTATTTTCGGGACTCGTATTCCAGACTGTTGGCGTCGATTATATTTTTAAGTTCTGGAGATATTTCGGGAGCAATTATTTTGGGGGAAGCATTGAATAGAAGCAAACTCTTAACTGTGTTGGTAGAGTTTTGCCCGCCACCAACAACAAGAATATTAACATTTTCTAAGTTAATAAATATTGGAAAATAGCCCATAAAAAAAATCAAAAATAATAAATAGAATTATTTAAATTAGTTAAAGAGTTAACTTTAATCTTATCTCTTCGATGTTTTCAACAAAGAAGAAGTTGTTAATTTCAGATTTTTTAAAACCTTTTATGTTTCTATAGAGAAATCTATTGAGTTTTTTCCATTGTTTTCCAATGCAAAAAACATTTTTTTGGGAAAGTCTGCGTTTGCTCAAGGCAAGAAGTGCTGCAAATTCAAGCAAAGTCCCGGTTTCACCTTCGAAAATAAAGAATAAATCGCCAATTTCTATGAGTTTATTTAGTCTATCGATATAGGAACTAGTCTCGATTATTTTTGTTATGTATTTGTTTACGTTTTGATTGTAATTTTTAAAAACAACGCCTATTCTTTGAACACCAGAATAGGAAGCACCTTTTGCGGATGCTTCCATAACACCAAAATAGCCGCCATTTGCAATATTATACCCTTTCTCAGCAAGAAATTTACCGAGATCGAATGCAGATTTATAAAGCTTAGTTTTTGGGGAGCAAGTCCCACTTCCGAAAATCACAGCCATTTGCATACCATTTTACCTGCTGATTAAAAAATTCGTAATATTGTAATTTATTAAAAATTTTCAATGAAAATTTCAGTTGTAATTCCAACCCGTAACCGAAAAGATATTTTAATCGAGACATTAAAAGCATATCAAAGGCAAACATACGCAAACAAAGAAATAGTGGTAATCGATAACTGTTCCACTGACGGCACAAAAGAAAGCATACCAATTCTTTTCCCAGAAATAAAATATTTCTGGTTGCCAGAGAATTTTGATATACGCTCAATAATACTTGGAGTGTTTTGGTCGACTGGGGATATTATCTGGCGATGCGATAGCGATTCGTATCCTGAAAGCGACGACGCATTTGAAAAAGTTGTTGAAATATTTGATAAATATCCTGAGATAGACATAATTGGAACAGAAGATGTTGAAGTCCGCCGTGGTTATCAAGTTTGGAATTGGTATCCCTTGAAAATAGACCGGAAGAAAATTCCCCCAGAAGGTTTTGTTTCAAACGGATTTTGTGGGACTGGAGCTGCAATTCGGAGAAAAGTATTCGATGCAATTGGGGGATTCAATGGTTTTGGTTACGAAGAATACGATTTTTCGGCACGGGCTATTATTGCTGGTTTCAATATTCGGTTTTTTCCAAATATTAGAACCTTACATTTTGCCTCGATTAAAGAAAGGGATATTCCATTTCGTTGGCTTTGTTCGAGCGAACAATTCGTAAGGTTTAACTGGAAGTTTTTTCCCTTTTTCCGTGCGTTAGGAAGGACTGTGGTAACATTTGTGTTTCAAATCTTGGAAGGAATAGTCCGCCGAATTTCTCCAATTGTGTTGCTCGAAGGCATACTTTTGATGGCGATAACAATACTCCGAACAATACGAACCGAGAGAATGGTTGCTTCTTCGGATAAGTTGAAGATTATTACATTGGGGAAAAGTCTTTTTTCAATGCAGTCAAAATACTTTTGCGAGATGCTTCAGGTTAAACTTAAAAAGCTTTTAAAGCGATGAAAATACTTCAAATTTCCCCTCAATTTCCTTATCCGCTGGACAGTGGTGGTAAAATTGGAATTTATAATATTATAAAGCAATTAAGTGAATTCGGTGCGGAAATCTATTTGGCTGCATACTCGAAGGATTTTGTGCCTGAGGAATTTATAAAGCATTTTGCTTCTTTTTGTCATCCGTATGTTATTTACGAAAACACAGCTAATACGTTGCCCAGGGTTGCATATTACTTTTATAAAAACAAACCAATTTATACAGAAAAATATTTTACCAAAAAGAGTCAAGATTTTTTCTGCAAATTGTTGCAAGAAATTACCTTTGATATTATTCATCTGGACCACACTGCTATGTATTCCATTGGGAAATGGATAAGCGAAAAATCTAAAGTTCCTTTTGGTTTGCGACTACACAATATTGAATGGCTTATTTGGCAGCGATACCTTGATGAGCAACCAAACCTTTCTTTCAAAAGAATTTTTTTTAAACAACAAACCAATTTGCTTCGAGGCAAAGAAAAAGAAGCAATAAATAATGCGATTGTATCATTTGTTTGTACTGAAGAGGATAGAGCAAGGGCTTTGGAACTTGTGCCTGATGCTAACGTTTTGGTTGCCTCACCTGGAGTGGATTTAAACTTTTGGGTAATTGACAACAAAATCGAAAGGAATCGATACGAAATAGTCTTGGCAACAACTTACGATTGGAAGCCTAATGTCGATGGTTTGAAATGGTATTTAAACAATGTGCATCCATTAATCCTTGAAAAAGAACCAAAAGCTTTCCTTACAATTTTGGGAAAGAACCCTCCTAAATTTTGCCGAAATTATCCTAATGTGAAAGTGGTTGGGTACGTAGA
>FMSI01030134.1_pt1 | contig 16467 bp, 18 predicted proteins | sample 1504471 | NCBI WGS metagenome assembly FMSI01 (sample SAMEA4475357, study PRJEB15587) | soil metagenome | biome: Soil; feature: Field | place: India | collected 2015-03-11 | depth 0 m
ATTTAAGTTTTTCAGGATTTCTTGATAGTTCCTGTCCCGACAAAATCACTCCGCCACAGAGAGACTTTTATGCAGCAAAGGGCACTGAGCCATTTATCTCATTTTGATTTACAATTTATTGCAACTGATATTGAGATTTAGTGGGCGACTCTAGTGTACAAAAAAGCCCACAATTATCAGCGGAATAAAGAGACTCAGGACAACAATAAGCAGTAAATTTTCTGGTTCGACGTTAATGATCGTGGGTTGATGACGTTTCTTTCGGGGGTTTGGATCGGTCATGGCAGGAGACCTGATGGATACCCCTAGCCTAACAAACGCTGTCGCAGCCCTTGCGAATGTTAATGAGTCGAAAGAATCGGCTATGATACCTTACAGGTTCCTAAATAAGCGGGGATCCCTATGCAGTGTCCCTATTGCCACCATACGGATAGTCGGGTTCTAGAGTCTCGATCGGCAGAGGGGGGGCAAAGTATTCGACGGCGTCGGGAGTGCCTTGAGTGTAGCCGTCGCTTCACCACCTATGAGCGGATTGAGTACGTTCCGATTACAGTGATCAAGCGCAATGGTGATCGCGAGTCCTTTGATCGCTCAAAATTGTTGCGGGGCATCATGACTGCCTGTGGCAAAATCAACATTCCCCAACAAAAGATTGAAGCCCTTGTAGATGATATTGAGGCGGATTTGCAATTGCGATCGCGCCGCGAAGTCAGTAGCGCCGAATTGGGGGAAGCAGCACTCCAACGGCTGCGCCATCTGAGCGAAGTGGCCTATGTCCGTTTTGCTTCTGTGTATCGTCAGTTTCGAGGGATTAGTGATTTTGTTGCTGAATTAGCCCATCTCCAAGAGACCCCTGGCTCCCCAGAGTTGGTGACGCTCTCCCAATCCTAGGGAGACTTCAGGGGTAGATCCGCATTTATCGTGTCAATGAGCCGTTGCTCCTCGTCATTGATCTGGTCAATGTAGTGGTCAAAAATTTGCGCTAAACGGGGTTCATAGAAGCGGTGCAGGCTGTAGTTGGGAGTAGCTGGGAAGCCCCGTCGCTTTTTATGGCGTCCGCCGGCGCCGGGGTCAAAGCGCTGAATCCCGTTGGCGATCGCCCACTCAATGGGTTCGTAGTAGCAAGCACTAAAGTGCAGGCAGTCAATTTCGCGGGCACTGCCCCAATAGCGACCGTAGAGATGCGTTCCCTTGGTAATGCAAAAGGACATGGCAATGGGACGCTGCGCGCCACTACTGGGGTAGGCAGCAAAGAGCACCACTCGATGACGATAGCGATCGCTCAGGGCTTCAAAAAACTGCCGTGTCAGATACTTGCTGCCCCACCAACCAAATTTGTCACAGGTATCGGCATAGAAATCGTACATCTGTCGCAACAGGCTGCGGCTAACCTCATCCCCCTGATGAACCCGAAAGGTCAGATCCGCTTGAGCCACGGCTTTGCGTTCTCGCTTGATGTTGCGGCGTTGATTGGCATTGAAGTCCGCGAGGTAATCATCGAAGGTCTGATAGTTGCGATTTTGCCAGATGTAACTGTGGTGGAGCCACGCACGGTAACCGTAGGCTTCGGCAGCGGGTTGCCATTGGGGATCGACGTAGAGAAAGTGACAACTGGAAAAACGGTGACGCTGACAGAGGCGATCAATTTCATGGAGCATCACCTTGGTCATCATGGCCACATCCACCCCCTCGGCCATGAGAAAGCGATAGCCCACCGCTGGCGTAAAGGGCGCCATCCCCAGCAGCTTCGGATAATAGCGAATGCCCAACCGTGCGGCCAGCTCTGCCCATTGGTGATCAAAAACAAATTCCCCTTGACTGTGGCCTTTGACATAGAGGGGAGCGGCAGCGACCAGTTCCCGCTGACCTTGGCGATCGCGCCAAACCAGCAAATGATGGGGCAGCCAACCGGTTTGCGGCGTTGCACTGCCAGAGGCTTCAATTTGGTGCAGCCATTCCCATTCAAAAAAAGGCGTCTCTAGGGGCAGAGCAAGGGCATCCCACTGATCTTGGGGAACACTGGCGATCGCGTTCACCCACTGAATCGTTAGCTCTGGTGCCAGTGCCGCTGCAAACTCTGCCATATTCTTCAGGAAAACTGCGCCTCTGTTGTACTATAGCAAGTGCTTTAGATAAAGACACTGCCATCGGGCATCAGTGCCTGCTCCAAGCAAGCCTCCAGCAATAGGGCACTACTGAGATCAGCACGCATGAGGTTGGCTTGACGTAAATTGGCGCCCTTGAGATTTGTGCGGGCTAGGTAGGCATCAATCAGGCGTGCCTCCTGCAAATCAGCCCCCGTTAAATCTGTACGCCGCAGATCCGCCTTATTCAAAACCGCTTCCCGCAAGTTCACCCCTTGAGCTTGGGCACCATCGAGTCGCGCCTCGGAGAGAATCGCCTGACTTAAATCCGCTTGATTGAGAATTGCTCCCCGCAAATCCGCTTGAGCCAGCCGCGACTGCCGTAAGTTGCTCCCCACCAGATTCGCTTCGTAGAGAATGGCACGGGTGAGAATCGCCCCCTGAAGATTGGTATTTTCTAAATTCGCTTGGGCAAGGTTGGCGGCATTGAAGTTGGCTTCCTTGAGATTGGCTCCCTTGAGGTTTACCCGCGATAGATCTGCCCCTGCCAAATTCGTTCCTTGGAGATCCACCTGGCGCAGATCTGCGCCCACCAGACTTGCCCCCTCCTGATAGTTCTCTTTGCGAAAGTTGGCACTACGCAGACAGGAGCCAGCCAAAACCGTATGGCCTAAATTCACCTGTCGCAAATCACTACTCAGGAAGTTACAGTCGCGAAAAACCGCCAACGTCAGCTCTGCTCCCTGTAAATTGGCGCGATCGAACACGCAACCATGACATTGGGCATCGCGAAAATGACTGTCATTAAAAATCGCTTGGGTAAAGTTGCATCCCTCCAACCGCGCGCCCGTCAAGAGGGCATAGCTAAAGTCAGCACGGCCAAAATGACAAAACTGAAAATGCACCCCCTGTAAACTGGCACCGCGCAGATCAATGCCAATCAAATCGGCTCCCACAAGACTAACGCCCGCCAAATTCACACTTTGAAAATTGGTTTCGCCTTTGGCATAGCGAGCGAGAAACTCTTCAGCTTGCATCGTCAGTCTAAAGTAGGGAGTAATGTTTCATTGCTAGAAAATGGCCATCACTAACCTTGCCAGCCACCGTGCTGAAGGCCGTAGTGTTGCAGAATCTCCTCACATCGTGCTTGGGCATCTCCGTCAAGCGTGGGGGGCATAGCCACGGCAATGCCTTCAATTTGACTGAGTTCGTAGTCAAAGTGGGAACAGGTTTGGGGCAACAGTCGCACAGAAACCCCATCGACTAACTGCAAGTGGGCAGCCAGCTCACGATAGACGGCCAGTGGCAGGCGGGGGTTGTAGTACACACGTTCACTCATGGGGCTGGGTAGGGGGGGTGGGCAGTGCACAACAATTGACATCATTCAAGCAAACTTTACCCCACGCTAAAGCCCAGCGCACAAGTGCGACGCGATTTTCTGATTTTGTTTTCATCAGAATATTACTGATGTGGTTATCTACCGTACGCTTGCTGATGTCTAGTTTGGCGGCAATGTCTTGGTTGGTTAGCCCCGCCGCCACAAGCTCCAACACCTGTAGCTCACGCTCCGACAGCAGTGAATACTCCAACCGATCGTCTTGCGGTACAGACATCCCTAAATCCGTATAATTACTTAGACCCTTATATTAATTGTAGTTGACGATTTCTCTCCTTGCTGCTCTTTTAGCCCAAAACCACACGATTCCCTTACACACGCCCGGCCATCAACGGGGTCGAGGCATGGAGCCGCTGTTGCGTGCCCTTTGGGGAACGGCCTTAGCCCAAGATTTAAGTGAGTTGCCCGGCCTTGATAATTTGGCTCAGCCGACAGGGGTGCTTGCAGAGGTACAGAGGGCGGTAGCGGCGACGGCGGGGAGCGATCGCGCTTGGTTTCTGGTGAATGGTGCCACCAGTGGTCTTTTAGCGGCACTTCTAGCCACCGTAGGGCCGGGCGATCGCGTTCTCGTGGGGCGCAATGTCCACCGCTCGGTAATTGCAGGACTGGTGTTAACCGGGGCGAAGCCCGTCTATTTGGGAGTCGCAGTTGATCCCCAGTGGGGGCTGCCGTTGCCCGTTACCTGTGATGTGGTTGCTGCTGGTTTGGTCGCCTATCCCGATGCCAAGGCAGTTGTGCTTGTCAGTCCCACCTATGAAGGCCTCTGCTCGCCTTTGATAGAGATTGCCCAATGCGTCCATGACCGCGGTTTGCCCCTCATTGTCGATGAAGCCCACGGCAGTCATTTTGCCTATCATCCTGCCTTTCCCGTGGCCGCTTTGGCCGCAGGCGCGGATGTGGTGGTGCAGTCGTGGCACAAAACCCTCGGAACGTTAACCCAAACGGCAGTGCTCCATCTTAAGGGGGAGCGGGTGTCCCCCGAGCGCCTGAGTCAAGCCCTAAACCTCGTGCAAACTACCAGTCCCAGCTATTGGTTTCTCGCAGCCCTTGAGCGAGCGGGGGTTCAGATGGCCGAGCAGGGAGAGCAAATCTACGCGCGACTTCTCCAGTGGATCAAGACTTCTGAATGGCATTTGCCGCGATGGCAGCCCACAGGCATCCCTCAGGATCCGCTGCGATTGACCCTAGGCACCTGGATGATCGGTCTGACGGGGTTTGCCCTAGAGGAGTTGTTGCAACCGCAGATCATTGCTGAATTTCCCAGCGGGCGATCGCTCACCTTTTGCCTTGGCCTCGGTACCAGCCAAACAATGCTCGAAATCTTGGCCGATCGCCTAAAAAGTGTTTACGCCGAATACTGCCACCATGCCCCTCTGCCACCACTGGCCATCCCACCAATCCCTAACCTCCAAGAACCCGCGCTCCCACCACGGGACGCCTACTTTTGCCCACAGGTCTCCGTTCCCCTAAAGGCGGCCTTAAATAAGATTAGCGCCGAGACCCTCTCCCCTTACCCACCGGGGATTCCCACGGTGATCGCTGGCGAACGGATCACTGCCTCAGTCATTGAAACCTTGCAAACCCTCCAAGAGCTGGGGGCAGAGATCGTGGGGGCTGCCGATCCTACACTGCAAACCCTAAGAATCTGTAGGGTCTAGTCTTCCCAGTCCTCCTCTTCAATGAGATGGCTCACCAAATGCTGTTCCAAAAGGGGTTGCAGGTGTTGAAAGTCCTGGGGAGAGAGGAGTTCAGGTTCTTGACCGGGGACAAGACGAGCCACATAAAGGGTGGGACTCAGGGGCGAATAAACGCTGTATTCCCGTGCACCGCAAAAGAAGCTACTGCCGAGGGGTTGATACTCCTCGATGTCATCATCAGCTTCCACCTCAACCGTGAGAATCTCATCTTCATCCAGATCCGGCAGTTCACCTGCTACAGTGAGGGTAAGTGCAGTGCGCCTGAGGGTGAGGTTTTGTTCTTCAAGGATGGCACGGGCTGTATCAAAGACCGCATCAATTTCCTGCTCCTCTAGGGGCACCAAGGTTTCTTCCTCGTCATTTTCGGCTACAACCGCAAAAATTTCTACGGGGTAGTCCACCGGCCGCAGCAGCGCATAGGTTTCCCCTTGCACATTCAAACGAAACTCGATGTAGCAGTCGAGGAAGCGACCATCATCATCGTAAAGGCGGAGCTGCTCCATCTCCTCCTCGAAGTCTTCCTCCTCCCAAGGTTGCTCATCACTGTTTTGCTGGTTTTGATAGTTTGAACCCATGCTGCTTCGGTAAAAAGATTCCCTATGGCATTGGAGCATACCATGCAGCGGGTCGCCGTGGGGCATTCCCTGGGGCAGCCTTGGTTAATTTTTCTCTAAAAACTTAAAATTAAGGGGGATCCAAGCCGGCAAATAGCGCTGCAACCACCTGGGCTGCTTTCTGATCGAGCTTGTGCCAGTCCACCTCCCCAGCAGGATCAAAGAGGCTGAGGTCGGCTTGCACTTCCCCCACCTGAAAGTCATGGATGCCGCTGTAGTCGAGTTCTGGGGTGTATTGCTGAAAACAAATTTGGTAGCACAGCTCCCACAAGTTCACCCGCTCTTGGCGATCGCCCTGACGTAAATGCAGCCAGTAGAGAATTTGTGGTTCGGCTTCGCCACAGGGAATCTCAACGGTTTCGTAGCTGCCCTGCCAAGGGGAAGTTTCTAGCGATCGCCGCAGATGATCAAGAAGGCGAATCAGTGCCGGTTGAATCAGTTGTGCCGCTGCATACCAAGGATGATCGATGTTGGCGGTCATGAGATTAGGCCTTTGGTTTTTTCACATTGTAGGCTTCGTGGGACAGAACACTGCGGGGTTCAATGCGATCGCCAGTGTCATAGCAAATGAGTCGATAGTCATAGCTCAGGGGAATACTAATAATTCGGCGATCGTGATTCAGGCGCTTGCCCTTGAACTGACGATAGTCAGCTCCTGCAAGAAGTTCTGCAATCACTTGGCGAGCTTTGAGGACGATCCACTTGGGCAATCCCTGGAGATCTACCACATCGCTGGCAAAGGAAGCCTCCCATTCCTGCCGTGCCAAGCGTGCTTGTTCCCGTTCTGCTGCCTCTAAAACTTTTGCTTGAACCAACTGAGCGCAGTAGTGGCAAACCTGACCATAGCCTTGATGGCCGCAGGGAAATTGTTTCCGACGACGTGGCATAGGGCGTTCTCAAAACAAGCAAAGCAGGGCAGAGAGGTATACTCCCCACCCTGAGCATCTATTGATATTTTCCGTCTAAAAATTTTCCGTCTAAAGGCGTACCACCGGCAACTTAGCCGAGAAGGGCATTGGCCTTGGCCACCACATTGTCCACCGTGAAGCCAAATTTCTCCATGAGGACGTTCCCTGGCGCCGAGGCGCCAAAGCGCTCGATCGACACCGTTGCATCGGCATAGCGGCACCAACCAAAACTAGAAGCCGCCTCCACCGCAAGGCGTTTTACCCCCGCCGGCAGCACACTGGCTTTGTACTCAGGGGACTGCTCCTCAAAGAGTTCCCAAGAAGGCATGGACACGACCCGCACCTTCTTGCCATTGGCGCTCAGAGCTTCGGCAGCCTTAACACAGAGGGAGACTTCTGAACCGGTGCCAATCAGGATCAAGTCGGGGGTACCTTGGCAATCCACAAGGGTATAGGCACCTTTGGCGACATTAGCGGCAGAGCTACCAGCCAAGTTGGGCACATTTTGGCGGGTCAGGGCCAGTAGGGTGGGCTGTTTGCGGCGTTGGACGGCCACTTGGTAAGCACCCGAGGTTTCATTGCCATCGGCAGGACGGATCACCAGTAGGTTGGGAATGGCACGCAATGAGGCCAAGGTTTCCACAGGTTGGTGAGTGGGGCCATCTTCGCCAAGGGCAATGGAGTCGTGGGTCATCACATAGATCACCCCCGCTTGAGAGAGTGCTGAGAGGCGCAGGGCAGGCCGCAGATAATCGGCAAAGACCAAGAAAGTGGCACAGTAGGGAATCAAGCCGGAATTGTGGAGAGCAATGCCGTTGCAGATAGCAGCCATGCCGTGTTCCCGCACGCCAAAGCGAATGTTGCGATTTTGGTACTGGCCTTTTTGGAAGTCACCGGAGCACTTGAGTTCGGTGAGGTTGGAGTGGGTCAAGTCCGCAGAACCGCCAATAAGTTCCGGCAGGTTGGGGGCGATCGCGTTCAGGCAAATTTCCGAATGCTTGCGGGTGGCCACGGCTTTATCTTCGGGAGTGTAGCTCGGCAGATTGGCATCCCAGTTGGCGGGCAACTCACCCCGCAGGAGCCGTTCAAATTCGGCAGCCTCCTCAGGATACTTTTGGCGATAGGTGGCGAGGGTTTGGTTCCACTCAGCTTCATAGCTAGCACCCCGCTCCACAGCTTTGCGGAAGTGGTTGAGGACATCCTCGGGAACGACAAAAGGCTCATAGTTCCAACCGAGGTTTTCGCGGGTGAGCTTGACTTCCTCAGGCCCCAGAGCAGCGCCGTGCACCCCAGCGGTGTTGGCTTTGTTGGGGGAACCGTAGCCAATGGTAGTGGTGACTTTAATCAGCGAAGGTTTATCGGTTACGGCTTTGGCGGCTTCAATGGCTTTGGCAATGCCCGCCAGATCCGTATTGCCATCGGCAACGTGCTGCACGTGCCAACCGTAGGCCTCAAAACGCTTGCAGACATCCTCTGTAAAGGCAATGTCGGTGGAACCGTCAATGGAGATGTGGTTATCGTCGTAGAGGGCAATGAGTTTACCTAAGCCCCAGTGCCCCGCAAGGGAGCAAGCTTCACCAGAGATGCCCTCCATGTTGCAGCCATCGCCAAGGATAACGTAGGTGTAGTGATCCACCAGTTTGACATCCGGCTTGTTGAAGCGGGCCGCTAAATGGGCTTCCGCCACCGCTAAGCCAACGGCGTTACAAATCCCTTGACCGAGAGGGCCTGTGGTCACCTCCACTCCGGGGGTTTCAAAGTTTTCCGGGTGACCGGGTGTGCGCGATCCCCATTGGCGAAACTGTTTAATGTCCTCGATGGTGACGCTGTCGTAGCCGGTCAGGTAAAGCAGGGCATACTGCAACATACAGCCATGACCCGCCGAGAGGACAAAGCGATCGCGATTGAACCACTGCGGATTTTTGGGGTTAAACCGCATGAACTGGTTCCACAGCACATAGGCCATGGGGGCAGCCCCCATGGGTAGGCCAGGGTGCCCGGAGTTGGCCTTTTGCACCGCATCGATCGCTAGGAAACGAATCGCATTAATACAGAGTTCATCAAGGGACTGAGTAACCGCAGGCATTGCTTTCTCTCTCTAATTGGGTTTGCAGCAGACAGTTAACGATCAGGAGTAAATTTGCGGAAGGCCAACGTCACGTTGTGCCCACCAAAGCCAAAGGAGTTGGACAAAGCCACCGTCACCGGACAAGCCCGGCTCTGATGGGGAACATAGTCCAGATCGCAGGCAGGATCCGGTTGCTCCAAGTTAATTGTAGGGGGGATGCGATCGTGGGCAACGGCCATTACCGTCGCGATCGCCTCAATACCGCCTGACCCCCCCAGCAGGTGCCCCGTCATGGATTTTGTCGAACTCACGGGAACGCGGCGGGCATTTTCCTCACCAAGGGCACGTTTAATGGCGGCAGTTTCTGTAGTGTCGTTGGCGGGGGTACTTGTACCGTGGGCATTGATATAGCTCACTTGATCCGGAGCAATCTCCCCATCCTTGAGGCAAGCTTCAATGGCACGGGCAGCCCCTTCTCCCCCCGGTGAGGGAGCAGTCATGTGGTAGGCGTCACAGGTCAAGCCGTAGCCGACCATTTCTGCATAGATACGTGCTCCCCGCGCAAGGGCAAATTCCAATTCTTCAAGGATCAAGATGCCTGCCCCTTCCCCAAGGACAAAGCCATCGCGGTTGAGGTCAAAGGGACGGCTGGCATGGTGGGGATCATCATTGCGGGTGGACAGGGCGCGGGCTGCCGCAAAACCCGCCACCGATAGGGGGGTAATCGCCGCCTCAGTGCCGCCACAGATCATCGCCTTGGCATAACCGTGCTGCACCATGCGGAAGGCATCGCCAATGGCATTGGAACCCGCTGCACAGGCGGTCACAGAACAGGAATTGGGGCCTTTGGCACCGGTGTGAATAGCGGTGAGTCCGGCGGCCATATTGGCAATCATCATCGGGATCATAAAGGGACTACAGCGATCCGGCCCCTTGGTGAGATAGACCTCCTGCTGATCCTCCATCACCTTTAGGCCACCCACACCCGTACCAATAATGATGCCAATGTCAGTGGCATTGCCCTCGTCAATCGTCAATTGGGCATCCGCAAGGGCTTGCTTACTGGCAGCCACGGCAAATTGAGCAAAGCGATCCATGCGTTTGGCATCTTTGCGATCCATGTAGAGGGTGGGATCAAAGCCACGCACCTCACCCGCAATGCGGCAGTCATGACGACTGGCGTCAAAAGCCGTGATGTAATCAATGCCGTTGCGACCGGCCATTAACCCTTCCCAATACTCCGCAAGGGTGTTGCCGAGGGGGGTAATTGCCCCCATCCCCGTGACAACGACCCGTTTTTGGTGCGCCTTTGCCATGGATTTATGCAGCTACCTTATTGTTAATAAAGTCAAGGACATCTTGGACTGTTTTCAGTTTTTCTGCCTCTTCATCGGGAATATCCACACCAAACGCTTCCTCAAGGGCCATGATCAACTCCACGGAGTCAAGGGAGTCAGCATTGAGATCCTCGGCAAAACTTGCTTCGGGCACAACTTTTTCTGCATCAACACTGAGTTGATCGGCAACAATGGCTTTTACTTTTTCGAGAATTTCAGATTGATTCATAGATGCTTTAACTCAATGGACAACGATTGAGAATCATAATTGATGCGGGCGATCGCCATTCCTCAAATCTAGGATGTTTCGTGCCCAGAATCAACGCGCCATAATTATAGGGCAGATTGGGGATCCCCTAAGCTGCTGCTGCAACTGTGATAAGCTACACTTTGGATACTTGACACCAACAACGCTACATCCACTGTCGCCCTCCCTTCACCGAGTTGCCGATGCATTTTACGATTGCCAGTCTGCTTGCCCACTTGAGCGAAGATAAATTTGTTGCCCCGAAAGTTCTCGAAAAAAAACTTGGCTGTGACGATCCTGAGAGCCAGCGAGAACTGGAAATAGCCCTTGATGCCCTAGAACGCATTGGGCTGCTCATCAAAGAACGGGGTAAGTATCGCCGTGCCAGTGATGATGGGTTAATTGAAGGGCGACTGCGCTGCTCCAGTAAGGGCTTTTGCTTTGCCATTCAAGATACCGAGGGTGCTGAAGATATTTTTGTGCGCGAGCATCAGCTCAGCACTGCTTGGAATGGCGATCGCGTGCTGGTGCGGGTCACCCGTGAAGGCCGACGCAAGAAATCTCCAGAGGGGGAAGTGAAACTGATCCTTGAGCGGGGAAATCCCTCGGTAATTGCCCGGGTGAAACAGACCGAAGATGGTTTTCGGGCCACGCCCCTCGACGATCGCCTGCTCTTTGAAATTGCCCTTGAACCCAATGACCTTGTGCCCGATCTATCGACGGTGGTGGATCAACTGGTGCATGTGAACATTCGCCGCTATCCCTTGGGGGGGTACCTGCCGACGGGGGAAATTGGCCAGATCCTAGGGAGTGATGCCCAATCGGCACCTGCCTTGGACTTGATTTGCTGCAAACACAATCTTGTCCGCCAATTTAGCCCAGCCCTGCGGACAGCAGCAGCTACCTTAAATGCCCAGTTGGAAACCTTGGACTTCAGCGATCGCCAAGACTTGCGGGAATTGGTCACCATTACCTTAGTGGCTCCCGGCCAAGAACCCCAAGTGGCCTTTTCCCTCGATGCCCTCGAGCAAAATCTCTGGCAGTTGGGGATTCACATTAGCGATGTGGGGGGATTGCTCCCCCCTGATGAACTGCTGGATCGCACTGCCCGCCGTCAGGGTATGACCCTTGCGACCCCTGAACTCAGTTTGCCCCTATTGCCGCAGGAATTGGAGAGGCTGCGCTTGCTGCCGGGGGGCGATCGCGCTGCCATTTCGCTGCTGATGGTGATCAACAATGCCGGTGAAGTTCAGTCCTACAGGATTTACCGCAGTTGTATCCGCGTGGATGCCTGTGTCACCAGCGAGCAGGTGGCAGCCACCCTTGCCCTAGGGGATAGTGCCAGTGATTGGTTGCGTGACCTGATTCACCTTGCCACTGCCGTGAGCCAGCAGCGACAGGCACGGGGGAGTATTGAAGTCACCCCAGCGGATGCCCTGAGGCTTGCCTATGCCGATGAGGGTCTCGCCTCCGCCATTCCCCTACCGGGGGTCACCCCTTGGACAAGCTTAGTGATCCTTGCCAATGAACTCCTTGCCCGTCATTTGGCGAAGTTGGGGGTACCGGCTCTCTACCGCACGCAGCCTGTGCCCGAACTCTATGCGGTGCAGGAGTTTCTCAAGCTCTGCCAAAATCTCAACTTGCCCTTGAGCCTAGACAATCCCGCGCAGGTCACGCCCCACGACTGTCAGTGCTTTATGGCACAGTTGGTTACCTCAGATTTGGCGCCGCTGTTGCAAGAACTGTTACTGGATAAACTTAAACCCGCCAGTGATGCCAGCATGCCCCTGCCCCACTTTAGTTTGGCCACTTGCGAGGGCTATGGCCATTTCTGCTCACCCCTACAACGCTACACTGACATTGTTAATCAGCGCATTTTGCATATTCTTCTGAGGGAAGGGCGCGATCGCCGCGGGCCACGGGCAAAAGAGCGCGTCAATCTTGGCGAATCCAGTTGCCTGGAGCAGGTGAATTGGACCGTCTTCACCACTGATACCCAGCGGGAAGTGGACACCCTCGTTAATGAATTAGCCCCCCACCTCCAAGAGCGGGAGCGGCAAATTTACACGGCTTGGAAGGATTTGGTGGGGCTGCAACGGGTGCGCCAAGTCCAAGCCTCCATCGGCGAAGTGCGCTCGGGCATTATTACCGGCGTGCAGTCCTACGGCTTCTTTGTTGAACTGATTGACTTTAATGTTGAAGGGCTAGTCCATGTCAGTTCCCTCAAAGATGACTGGTATGACTACCGTGCCCATGCCCAAACCTTGACGGGTCGGCGTAACCGCTTGCGCTACCGCTTGGGCGATCGCGTTGAAGTGCTGATTAAAAATGTGGATTCCTACCGCCAGCAGGTGGATTTGGCGGTAATTAGTGGTGGCTCCCAAGCGACGGAAGAAGATCTCAACGGCAGCAGTGACGGCGGCGAAGCCCTCACCCCTTCTGGGGATGACGCCCCTGAGAATCTCCAAACCAGCAGTTGACATTTTGCAGGGAGTGGGCAGCGGTTGAAAGTCGTCTATTTTGGCACACCGGAGTTTGCCCTTGCGCCCCTACAACGGCTGCTGGCAACAGAGACCTATCAAGTGTTGGGGGTGGTCACCCAGCCTGATCGGCGACGGGGACGGGGCAACCAATTATCCCCTGCTCCGGTCAAGGCCTTAGCCCTTCGCCATGGGCTACCGGTTTGGCAGCCAGAACGTCTGCGTCGGGATCCAGAGCTGCCTGAGGTCTTGCGATCGCTAGGCGCCGATATCTTTGTGGTGGTGGCCTACGGTCAAATCCTGCCCCAGTCGATCCTTGAGATTCCCCGTTACGGCTGCATCAACATCCACGGCTCGCTGCTGCCGAAGTATCGCGGTGCCGCTCCGATTCAGTGGGCACTCTACCACGGTGAACAGGAAACCGGGGTGACGACGATGCGCATGGATGCTGGTATGGACACAGGCCCAATGCTCCTGAAGCGAAAAGTAACGATTCATTTAGGGGATAACGCTGCTACCCTCAGTGCCAAGCTCAGTGACATGGGTGCCGACCTCCTACTAGAAACCTTACAGCAACTGCCCCAGCTTCAACCCCAACCCCAAAACGATGCTGAGGCTACCTATGCACCGCTCATTCAAAAAAGTAACTATGCGATTGATTGGGGGCGATCGGCCCTAGCCCTCCACAACCAAGTGCGCGCCTTTTACCCCTATACCTATACCCAGTGGCAAGGCACCCCCTTGAAACTGCTGCAAACGTGGCCATTGGTGCCCGAAGTCGCCGCCAAATTACCCGAACCCTTACAGTCCTTTGTCTGCGAGCCTGGGGCATCTTCCGCCCCCGGTACCGTGGTGGCGTTAATTAAGGGGTGGGGCCCCGTGGTACAGACGGGCAAGGGTCGCCTGCTGCTGAGTCAAGTGCACTTGAGTGGTCGCAAAGCCCAATCGGGGTGGGATTTTGTCAATGGGGTGCGGCTGGCGATCGCCACTCAATTCGGTATTGCGCCCTCAGCGCTGTAACTGAGTTTTAAGCACACCGGACTTAATGTAACTAAATGTTACAATTTTGCCGTTTTGACAGCATTTCACCTTGACACCCCTCGGATCGGCTCACTACACTGGCACACATACCTAGGTACGTCTCTAACCCCTATGGAAGATAAGCAAAAGGTTACGTTGTATCTGTCCCCCGATGTGCACCGCCAGCTGAAGATTGCCGCTGTGGTCGAGCAGGAAACGATGTCCACCCTTGCTGAGCGTGCCATTGAGTTTCTATTGGCTCACCCAGAAGTCCTGGCGGAATATGCCGAACAAAAACATGGCAATGTGCATCGGGTTTACCACTGCCCAGAGTGTGCTAGTGCCCTTGTCCTGCGGGGGGATGAGCTAACGGCCTTGGTCAATCAGCCTACAGTGATTGATGACGACAGCCTCAGTGTTCCTTCGCTCTCCGTCGAGTTGGTGTCTGCCCGCTAGGCCAGTGGCGGGGGTGTTGGGTCAGCCTTGCAAGAAGGAGGTGATTGCTGTGCAAGAAGAATTGAGTATCCTAATCCAAGCGCAATATCCCTTGATCTACCTCCTGACCTCTGAAGAAGAGCGGGCTGAGCAGGCGATCGCCACCATTGCCCAAAGTCAAGTCGGGCCTCAAGGGCGGTCTCCCCGCAAGCTCTACATCTGGACAGTGACCCACGGCATGGTCGAGTATGGCCATCCCCGCAATAATAGTCACCACAACACTGTCTCACCGGAAGCCGCCATTCAATGGGTTGTTCATCAACGGGAACCGGGCATCTACGTCTTCAAGGATTTGCACCCCTTCATTGATTCGCCCCCTGTGACGCGTTCTTTACGGGATGCGATCGCCAGCTTCAAGAGCAGCCACAAAACCATTATTCTCATGTCCCCCGAAGCGGCGCAGCGGATTCCCGTCGAACTGGAAAAAGAAATCGTTGTTGTTGACTACCCCCTACCCAGTATCAACGAACTAGATGAGGTGCTCGGGGAGCAACTGGATCCCCGCAATCGCCACCTCACCCCCGAAGCACGGGAAAAACTCGTCAAAGCCACCCTTGGCCTGACGCGGGATGAAGCCGAAAAAGTCTTTCGCAAAGCCAAAGTCACCGCTGGGCGCCTTACCGAAGCCGAAGTGGACATCATCCTCTCCGAGAAAAAGCAACTCATCCGCCGCAATGGCATCCTCGAGTATATGGAAGTGGATGAAACTATTGATTCGGTCGGCGGTTTAGAGGAACTGAAAGTCTGGTTACGCCAACGCGCCAACGCCTTCAGTGAAAAAGCTCGAGAATACGGCTTACCGCAACCGAAGGGGATGTTGATTTTGGGGGTCCCCGGCTGTGGGAAGTCCCTTATTGCCAAAACCACCTCCCGCCTTTGGGGGTTGCCGCTGCTGCGCCTTGATATGGGTCGCGTCTATGACGGTTCAATGGTGGGGCGATCAGAGGCCAATTTGCGCAATGCTCTGAAAACCGCTGAATCCATTTCCCCTGCCATTCTCTTCATTGATGAAATGGACAAGGCCTTTGCTGGCGGGGCAGGCTCCTCAGACTCCGATGGCGGTACCTCGAGCCGGATCTTTGGCTCCTTCCTCACTTGGATGCAGGAGAAAAAGTCTCCCGTCTTTGTTTTGGCGACGGCCAACCGCGTTGAACGGCTTCCTGGTGAATTTTTGCGTAAAGGTCGCTTTGATGAAATTTTCTTTGTGGATTTGCCCAATGCTGAGGAGCGCAAGGAAATCTTTCGCATTCACCTCACCAAGCGCCGTCGCGAGATCGATCGCTTTGACCTAGAGCAACTGGCCAATATCTGTGATGGCTTTTCGGGTGCCGAGATTGAGCAGGCCATCATTGCTGCTATGTACGAAGCCTTTGCTCAAGGACGCGAGTTTACCCAGTTAGACATTATTGCCGCTAGCCGTGCCACTCAACCCCTTTCCAAGACGATGCAAGAGCAGGTCACGGCACTTCGTGATTGGGCACGCCAACGGGCGCGTCCGGCGGCTGCTTCAGTGGCTGAATACCAGCGACTGGAGTTCTGACAAGCTTCCTTCTGTCTGCTCTGCGCAGATGGGAGAAAGACCCGACCACAGGGGTTTGGTTCGCCATAAATTGTGGTTCATTCAGTCCAATGTTTCTGTCTCAATCTGGAGGAAATCCACATGTCTCACTTCAGCACCCTGCGTACGAAAATTACCGATGCTGAAATCTTGAAAGCGTCCCTGCGGGATCTAGGCATTACGGTGAAAACCAATGCCGATGTGCGTGGCTACAATGGTCAACGTGTTCGCTCTGACATCGTCGCTGTCCTCGATGGCGAGTATGATCTGGGCTGGTCTCGCAATGCTGATGGCACCTTTGATCTGATTGCTGACCTCTGGGGTGTGGCCAAAAAACACAACCAAACCGAGCTGATCAACTCGATCAACCAAAAATATGCCATCAACAAAACCTTGGCTGAGGTGAAGCGTCCTGGCCTTCAGAACGCCAACGTCAAGCTTGTGGTGCATAGCTAATCCTGTTGCCAATTGCTTTGTACTGTCTAGCGCGCGTTCCCAAGTAATCCGCTGGCTGACTCCCTAGGGGTCGGCCTCTTTTTTTATAGGAGTGATGTGGGCAGGCT